>Ga0335085_10004052_pt1 | contig 24650 bp, 21 predicted proteins | sample Lox_Sample_45_FD_206712 | JGI IMG/M metagenome (GOLD analysis project Ga0335085, IMG submission 206712) | Soil microbial communities from Loxahatchee National Wildlife Refuge, Florida, United States - Lox_Sample_4.5 | ecosystem: Environmental > Terrestrial > Soil > Wetlands | place: USA...
AATCCAGCAGCAGCTCGTCCGCGAGGCAGAAAATGTTCAGGTCGCTTTCCATTCTGCCTTTGGCGGTAACGAGCGCGGCGTAGCAACCGGAACCCGCGGCCAATTTCTTCACGTCGTTGGTGACCTGCCCGTGCAAAAACCGGACGCGGTCGCTGCCGACGAGGCAAATCCGCCCGCGGAAACTCAAGTCGAGAATCGCGGCGCTGCCGCGGAGCGCGGCGTGTTCGGCCGGCCAATCACCGTAATCGTTCACCACTTCCGCGCCGTTCAATGCGGAAAAGCGCGTGCCGAGGCGCTGGTGAAATTCATGCAGTCGCAGGGGAATCACTTTGATTATCGGGCGGTGCGTCGGCGAAGGTCAATCGGGTGCCGGCGCGGGGTCACCCGGCTTGCGGCCCCGGGCGATTTCGTCTTTGAATTTTTCGCGGCAACCGGGGCAGATGCTGTGCGAAAAACTGGCGTCGGAATGCGAGTGGACGTATTGCTCGACGGTCTGCCAGTAGCCCTGGTCGTTGCGGACACTCTTGCACCAGGCGCAAATCGGGATGAGACCGGACAGGGTTTTGACTTCGGCCAGGGTCTGCTGCAGTTCGGCGATGAGCTTTTCGCGTTCGATTTCACTGCGCCGGCGGCGAGCCATTTCGCGGCTGAACATGAAATTGGCCAGCACGATCAAGCCGGCGGCGAGCGCGCTGCCCACGATGAGCAGGCGTTCGGCGTTGTGGTAATCCGCCTGTTCGGCGGCGTCCCGCGCATCCAATAATTTTTGTTCTTCGCTGGAAAAGGTCGCCAAAATGTCGAGCGCGCGCCCGGTAACGGTCCGACCTTCGCCGGTCTGCTCGGTGCGGAGCACGGCTTCGGCGCCGTGTTGCTGGTAAAGGTCAATCAGGCGGGCGTCGTAGCTGAAAACATCCTTCATCGCCACGGAGAGGTCCTTCAGTCGTTGCTGTTGCACAACATTGTCATGGGTCAGGTTGACGAGTTGGTCGTACAACTCCGGCTCATGCTGGATGCAGTGATGGCACGAGGCGAGCGCGGTCGTGTCGCCCACGGTGACGAAATCGCGCATGCCGTTCTGGAGGTTCATGAGGTTGTCCTCATACGCCCGCGCGGCGCGCATTTCCCGGGAGCTGTGCTGGCGCGAGTAAATCGTGCTTTTCAGGGTGGACATCGTCCGGATGGCGATGACCACGACCATGAGCATCAAAGCGACCGAGCCGATGACGGGCAGCCAGCGGAGGAAAGGGAGGTTTTCCCGCCGTGCGGTTGGTTCCGGCGCCTGACTCATGGGCAATGCGAACGGGCGGAACATAAACACAATTAACCCGGCTGAAAAGCGCAACTTTATCTGCCCGCCGGGAATCGCATTGCGCTCCAGCGCGCTTGCGGCAAAATGGGCGCATGCATCTGGATGCGCTTTATTCCGATCTGACGTTGAAACCCGGCGCCAAACTCGCGCTGGTGGTACTCGACGGCCTCGGCGACCTCGCCACGCGAGACCAGAATTACCTGACGCCGCTCGAAGCGGCCACCACGCCGAACCTCGATCAATTGTGCCAAGATTCCGCGCAGGGGCGCATGATACCGGTTGCGCCCGGCATCACCCCCGGCAGCGGTCCGGGGCATCTGGGGTTGTTCGGCTACGACCCGCTGGAATTCCAGGTGGGCCGCGGGGTGATTGAGGCGCTGGGACTGGGACTGGAATTAAAACACGGCGACGTGGCCGCGCGCGCGAATTTCTGCACGCTCGACAGCAAGGGCATCGTCACCGACCGCCGCGCCGGGCGCATTCCGACCGAGACGTGCGAGAAACTGTGCGCGCTGCTTTCGGGCAAAGTGAAAAAACTCGGCGACACCGAGGTCCTCATCAAAGCCGGCAAGGAACACCGGTTTGTCGTGATCTTTCGCGGCAGCGGCCTCGAAGGGCCGCTCACGGACGCCGATCCGAACCGCGAAGGGTTTGCCATTCCCACCGTCCACCCGCGCGACGCGAACAACGCCAGCCAGAAAAAGATGGCGGCGCTCATCGCGGATTTTTACGCGGCGGCCCTGCCGATTCTGGCGAAGGAAAAACCGGCCAACGGTTTTCTCATGCGCGGCATCGCGCATCAACCCCACATTCCGCAGTTTGAAGAGCGATATAAATTGCGGGCCGCCGCGCTGGCGGTTTATCCGATGTACAAAGGCCTCGCGCAACTGGTCGGCATGCAAAAAATCGAAGGTCCGGCGACGATTACGGAACAATTCGAGCGTTATCTCAAGGAATACGACAAATTCGATTTCTTTTTCATCCATTACAAATACACGGACAAATACGGCGAGGACGGCAATTTCGTGGCGAAGATGAACGCGATCCAGGATTTCGACGCCGCGCTGCCGATTTTACTGCGGAAAAAGCCCGACGTGCTGGTCATCACCGGCGACCATTCGACGCCCGTGGCGCTCAGGGGCCATTCGTGGCATCCGCAACCGGTGCTGCTGCATTCGGCCTACAGCGGCGCGGACAAGCTGGAACGCTTCACCGAAACCGGCGCGAACCTCGGTTCGCTGGGTGTGTTCGAGGCGAAGTATCTCATCCGCCTGATGCAGGCCAACGCGCGGATGTTCGACAAGTTTGGAGCCTGAAAGCCTGGATGAATGGACTGGGGGATAAATGGATTAGTGTCTGGGTGAAAATCCAACCATCCAGAAATCCATTAATCCAATAATCCGGTAGAACTGTGAATCTGCCCAACAAGCTGACGGTTTTCCGTTTTGTGCTGACGGCGCTGTTTCTGTGGGCGCTGTTCTCGCCGATTCAGTATCACGACACGCTGGCGCTGGTTTTCTTTTCCCTGGCCGGCGCCACGGATTTTCTTGATGGCTGGCTTGCCCGCCGGCGCAAGCTCATCACCAATTTCGGCATCCTGATGGACCCGTTGGCGGACAAAATCATGACCTGCTCGGCGTTCATCGCCTTCGTTGAAAGCACGCGCCTGAACCCGCATGCGCCGGTCAAGGTCGCGGCCTGGATGGTTATCCTCATCGTCGCGCGCGAGCTGGCGATCACCGGGCTGCGCCTGCTGGCGGCGTCAAAAAACGTCGTGCTCGCCGCGGAAAACTTCGGCAAACACAAGACCATCTCACAAATCGTGGCCATCAACGCTCTGTTGGTCCTGGATGCCTGTGCGGAATGGCCGGCGCCGGTGCAGAAATTTTTCCTGGCCTGGGTGCCGGCGTTCGCCGAAGTCATGCTCTGGCTGACCGTGGTGCTCACGGTCGCGTCCGGCGCGATTTATTTGTGGCGCAACCGGGCGATTTATTTGAGCGACGTGTGAACGTAGGAGACGACGTAAGGAGTCTCTGACTCATTTCCGATTTCCGATTTCCGATTTCCGATTTTAATTTGAGCCTCGTTACCTCGGCTCCTACGGAATCAGCGGTGTGACGGCAGCGGCAGGGTCTCGCCGGAATTGGTGGATTGATAAACGGCGGGCGGCAGGTTGACGGCCGGATGGCTGCGATGGTGATGCCGCCACGCCAGGCCGGCGAGCGCGAGGACCAGGACGCCGACAACGACCGCGAGGCCGGCGACTCCCACCCGCCAATTCAGTTTGGCGAGCGAATCCATGAGGTGATCGAGCACGGTTTTGGGCTGACGGATCAGCGGCGGCGGTTCGCTGAATTTTTCCGTGCGACCCAGCTCGGCGTCCAGCGCGGCCATGATTTGCGGCACATCGAGCTTGAGCTGCGTGGCGTAATTGCGGACAAAGCCGCGGATATACACCGGCGCGGAGAACACGTTAAAATTTCCCTCCTCCAGCGCGCGGATGTGGTCGGTGCGGATTTTGGTGGCGTCCGCGACCTGCTGGATCGTGAGTTTTTTGGCTTCGCGCGCCGCGCGCAATTGTTCGGCGACCGTTGGCATTCACCTTATTTAGCGCCATTGACGCGCCAATGGCAACCCTGTAAAGCGATGGGGTGAAAGCCCTGAAACGGATCCTGATTTCTTCGGCGGGTCTGATTGTATTGGTTGCAATTTTTTATGCCGAGGAAGACTGGCGCGGCAAACGCGCATGGGAAAAGTGCAAGGCCGAACTGGAAGCCAAAGGTGAAGTGCTGGACTGGGATAAATACATTCCGCCGCCAGTGCCGGACGACCAGAATTTCTTCAAGGCACCGAACATGACGGATTGGTTTGTAAAGGCCAGGCAAAATCCCATTACAAACGATTTAACCTCACGAATAACGGATCCAAGAACAGGTTCAGTAACCAGTGAGACTAATTCGATTGTCACAGGCGCTGACGCCAGAAGCTATCTGGCTTGGAGTGATCAATTCGCGCCGGACTTCGAATTGATTCGCGATGCTCTGAAACGCCCTTACGCGCGGATGGATGGCGATTATTCAGATCCCTTTGACGCACCGATCCCGAATTTTGTGGCTGTCCGGGCAGTTGCGCAAATGCTGGCCCAACGGGCACACTGTTACTTGCTGCTCGGCCAGCCGGAAAAAGCTTTGGACGAATTGACGCTGCTCAACAATTCTCGCCGTCTCCTCGAAGGCGCGCCAACACACAAACCGGTGACCTTGGTTGCGGCGATGATTGATGTGGCCGTCGCAGGACTTTATGCGAACGCAATTTCGGGCGGACTTCAATCGCACGCATGGCAAGAACCACAACTTCGCGTGTTGCAGGAACAGCTCGAAAAAATCAACTTGTTGCCCATTGTCGCTGAATCGTTTGATGAAGAATCTGCGGCGGGGTGTCATTGGGCCGAAAGCTTTCCGTTCGTAAAACCCAAAGAATTATTTTCTTCCCGCATTCGGGAACCATTCTGGGGAAAAATGAAAGACTTCGCCGATAATCTCATACCGCACGGTTGGCTTTATCAGAACATGACCGCCATCGCTACGCTCGACGGAAAGGCTGTCGATTGTCTGGACCTAAGAGATCAGACCATTTCCCCACAGAAAGCGGAAAATTTTCTGCAGGGCGTGAAGGAACAAGCTGCACCTTCATTACCTCACAACTTCCTCGCAGCAATAGTAATACCGCGCCTTGACTTAGCAGCGCAAACGCTCGCGTATAACCAAACCCTCGCCAACGAGACCCAAATCGCCTGCGCCGTGGAACGCTACCGCCTTGCGCACAATGAATATCCCGAAACGCTCGATGCGCTCGCGCCGCAATTCATCGAAAAATTGCCGCACGACATCATCGGCGGCCAGCCTTTGCATTACCACCGCTCACCCGACGGAAAGTTCCTGCTTTATTCCGTTGGCTGGAATGAAACGGACGACGACGGGCAGGTGGCGTTGCAGAAGGACGGTTCGGTTGACCGCGAAAAGGGCGATTGGGTCTGGAAGAATTGAGGCTGTCAGATTTTTACAGAAGGCAACGAAGCTAACGAAGAAATCATCTTCGTTTACTTTGTTTGCTTCTGTTCATTTCGATTGAACCTTTTCTCGCTTTGCGCATTCCTCTTGCTGTAAATGCTGGTAGTGGCTGAACGCGAACAATTGCCTGTAGCGGAAGCCCGCGCCGGTGAACCGGCGGCCTGGGACGCCCTGTTCCACCGCTACCAATTGCCGCTTTACGTTTATGCTTTTGAATTGGTGCATGACGAACAGGCCAGCCTGGACATTGTGCAGGAGGCGTTCATCGCCGCCGTCCGGCACATCAGCAGCCTGCGCGACGACGCGAAATTCGGGAGCTGGTTGTTCGGCATCGCACACCAGAAATGCGCGCAACGCTGGCGCAAACAGCATCGCGAAGAGATTTTGCGCGAGGAAATCGCCGAATCGCCCGATGAATTTACAGACGGCCCCGACGAGTTGCTCAGCCGGCAGGAACAGGAGGCCGGGTTTATGAACCTGTTGAACCAACTGCCGTTGCCCCAACGCGCGGTGCTGCTATTGCACTACCTCGAGGATTTTTCGCTCGAAGAAATCGCGCGCATCACGAACACACCGTTGGGCACCGTGAAATCGCGTTTGCACCACGCCAAACGCGCGCTGCGGAAATTAGTCCTGGAAAATGAAGATAAACCATGAAAACGCCACGTGAAATTTTGTTGGAACGACACCGGGTCGCTGAGTCGAAACTAGACGTCATTCGCCATTCCGCTGTAGCGGCGGTCTGTGACCGCCGCAGTGCCGATTCGCCGGCGGTCACAGACCGCCGCTACAATTGGCGTGAATTACTGTTTTCACTGCGCTGGCATTTCGCCGCGCTGAGCGCGGCGTGGTTCGTGATTGCGTGCCTGAGTTTGACCGCCGGTCATTCGCCGGGTTCGGAGGCGAAGGTTCCCACGCAAAGAATTCCCTCCGCGCAAATCATCATGGCCTCACTGCGCGAAAATCGCCGGCAACTTTTGGAGTTGATTCAACCGCCCGAAGCGCGCGACGCCGGCCCGCAAAGATTGATGCTGCCACAGCCGCAAAGTCAGCGAAGTCCTGAAATCCTGACGGCCTGACCAATATGAATCCGAACCATGAACCCAAATCGTTGTGGCCGGGAGCCTACGCCGCACGGCGCCGGATATTGCGGATCACCTTCGTTCTGTTCCCACTTTCATTGGTGATCTTTGCGTTGTTGGTGAAGGACTGGAAGCTCAATATCCCGGAATGGACGGAAGAAACCAGACGCCACCTCATGGAGTGGCTGGTCATCCTGGTCGTGGCCATTGTCGTAACGTTTCTGGCCAGTCTGCTGCCGACCTTTCAACGGTTTGACGCCTGGCTGTTCAGCCGGCGCGTCATGCGCAAACTACTGATTGCCGCCGCCTGGCTGGTGACGGTGGCTGCCCTTTTTTACGCCGAGGAAGACTGGCGCGGCCGGCGCGCATGGAATCACTACCGGCAACAATTGGAGGCGCAGGGTGTGCAATTCGATTGCCGAGCGTTCATTCCCAAACCCGTTCCGGACGACCAGAATTTTGCCACGACCCCCTTCGTGGAATCCTGGTTTCTGGAACGCACCAATTTCCAACAGCGTTGGGCGGACCATTACTCGCTGGCCAGCGGCATGGTTCATTCGCCGACCGGCGCGAACGGCGCAAAAGATAGCCGGCGCGATTTCATGGATCTCGTCGCGTGGGACATGGCATTTGGCGCCATTGGATCCGGCGCGACCAATTCGAACCAGAAATTTGCATCCAGCAAGCTTGAACTGGCCGCGCGCGCAGTCGCAGCGCCAGCGGTGCTGGCCGGATTACAAAGCAGTGAAACCCATCTGGCGGAACTGCGCGCTGCCAGCCGCCGGCCTGACTCGCACTACCCGGTCGTTTACAACTTGGACGATCCCTGGGGCATCCTGCTGCCGCACCTGGGCAACGGCAAACAGGTTGTCATGCGTTTGCAGCTCAGAGCCTGCGCCGAACTGGCCGCCGGCCGCAGCGACGATGCGCTGGCGGACTTGAAGCTGATGCTTTACCTGGCCGATTCGCTGAAGGATGAACCGTTTTTGATTTCTTATCTCGTCCGGCTGGCAGATGTGCAACTCGCCTTGCAACCGGTCTGGGAGGGATTGGCTGAACACGCGTGGTCCGATGCCCAGCTCCAGGAATTGCAAGCGCGCCTTTCGCAATACGACTTCATTGCCGACATGGAGCGGCCGCTGGAAGGAGAACGCGCCGCCGGCGTTTTGACGGCGGAGCTGTTGGCCCGGGGAAAATATAACCTGAACATGCTGACGACTGACCCGACGCCTTCGGGTTCAACGCTGGTCGATCTGTGGGGTCGGCTTGCCCCGCATGGCTGGTATTATCTGGAACAGTTAAATTATTGCCGCCTCTTCGAACTGCAACTGAACGGAGCATTTGATACGAAACAAAAAAGGGTATTCCCGCGACAGATCAACGCCAATATCCAGGCCTTGAACCGGGACTTCGCCGGACGCAATCCGATCAGCACCATTTGCACGCGCCATCAGCTCCTGGCGGTCATCCTGCTGCCAGCACTCAGTCGCGTACCAGTAAAAGCGGCGGAGGGGCAAATCGCCACCGACGAAGCCGTCATCGCCTGTGCGCTCGAACGTTGCCGTGTGGCCAACGGGCAATTTCCGGAAAGCCTGGAGGTGCTCGTTCCGAAGTATATTTCCCAATTGCCCAACGACGTGATTTCTGGCGAGCCATACAAATTTCACCTCACGAAAGACGGACAATTCGCGCTCTATTCCGTGGGTTGGAATGAAAAAGATGACGGCGGTGTGCCGGGAAAAACCCTGTTCGATGAGCAGCAAGGCGATTGGGTCTGGCAATACCCGACGAAGTGACCCGGAATTTTAACCACGGATTAACACCGATAGACACAGATATTTTCCAACTGCGGAAAAAGCAAAGCACACGTTCGAGGATTTGTCGGGGCCTCATTTCATCCGTGTCCATCCGTGTGCATCCGTGGTTCAATGCGGGTTTTCAGCTTTGAACAGCAAATTAATCAGGGGTTTGGCTCGGCCAAAAGTACTTTGAACCTTTTCGGCGGCGGCGGGGATTGATAAAGAGATGGTCATCACTGACGACCGCTTCACGCCGCCGGCTACACCGGAACTTCTCGCTCGCGCACGCGCCGGCGACGCACAAGTCTTTTGCCTTTTGATCGAACCGCTGCAAGCGCGCCTGTTGCGCCAGGCCGCCGCCCTGACCGGCGACCTGAATCTGGCGGAAGATATCGTTTCCGAAACCCTGATCGAAGCGTGGAAAAGCTTTGGGCGCTACGACGAGTCCTGCCGGCTTTCGACCTGGCTCTACGCCATCCTGCTCCATCGCTACCAGAAATCCGTGCGTCGGGCACGCTCGCGCCCGATCGCCCTTGCTTTGCTGTCACTGTTTGAAGCCCGGGATTTGTGCAAGCAGCAGGAAAACTTTGCGGCATCGGAGCCTTCGCCCGCCGAAGTCGTGGCCCAAAACGAAACCTTTGCGCAACTACGCCAAAGCATCGAGCTGCTGCCGGAAAAACATGCCCGGGTCGTGCTGCTGCGCTTCTTTGAAGACGCGTCCCTGCCGGATATGGCCGCGGTGCTGGGTTGTTCCGTCGGCACGGTAAAATCACGCCTGCACCACGCCCTGGAAAAATTACGCAAAATGAAAATGAACCTTCCGATTGAGAAAGGGGATAAACCGGTATGAAATGGTTTTCGAACTCATGTCGTCGCAACCGCGAAGGCTTGTGTCTGCTGGCGAGCGGCCTGTTGCCGGAACCAGACCGGGCCCGGATCGAAAATCACCTGGCCGGGTGTGCAGATTGTCGGAGTTATTATGACGAAATCAAAACGGTGACCGCTCCGCTGACCGGCTGGGAAAAACATTTTGCGCATATCGAACCTGGCGCAACGGTTCACTTGCGACTGGCGAAAGCTGTAGCATCTGCGGACCAGTCTGAATCCATTCGCTCACTCGCGCCGAAAACCGTCCTGCTCGAGTGCTGGCAGCAATTGATTCAGCCATGCCGCCGGGTTTGGATCGGGCTGACCGCCGTCTGGATTCTGCTCGCCATTGTCAATTTTTCCCAGCGCGACAACGCCAGTAGCGTCGCGGGAAAAAACTTTCGCCCTAGTGAGGCGATGATGAGTCTTCAGGTCCAGCAACGCTGGATGAATGAACTGCTGGCGGACCGTTCGGCGACGGCGCCCGAAACGGACCGTCCCCGAAATGTTGTCCCCAAACCGCATTCTCAAAATGGTGAAATCACGGCCGTTTGACTATGAGTGACAAACCCAAAACCCGTTGGCGAATATTGCGTTGGGGGCTGATCAGCCTGGCCGTCCTCGCAACTTTAATTGCCGTTCTGGTCACGGAAGAAAACTGGCGCGGCAAACGCGACTGGGAAGATTACCGCCATGAATGGGAAGCCAAGGATGAGAAGTTTGACTGGCAGGCATTTGTTCCGCCGTCGGTGCCGGACGATCAAAATTTTTTCACTGCACCAATTTTTACAAACATGCTCAATGGCAAAATCGTGATGAATCCCTGGCACTCCGATGGCAGTCCGGATTTTCGCCCTGAAAAGACCGACGTCGGTTATTTGGGTGGCGAAGGCAAAGTAAGGATAACAGATTTGAAAGGGTGGCAGGCATCGTATCGCAATCCGACCAATGCGAGTTTGGCAAAAGAATTTCCCATTTCGCCGCAGCCGCAAACTCCCGCGAAAGATGTTTTGTTTGCCTTGAGTAAATTCGACTCGGCCGTTGAGGAATTGCGTCGGGCCAGCCAGCGGTCTTATGCAAGCGTCCCATTGAATTATGAAGATGGATTTAGTTCGACGACGGCGCTATTGCCGGTTTTAGCGGAGCTTAAACGATGCACTCAAGTCCTTCAATTGCGCGCCGCGGCTGAATTGGCTGATGGTCAAAGCGCAAAAGCATTGGCAGACGTGAAGCTATTGTTGTATCTGAACAATTCTATCCGCAACTCGCCGTTTTTGATTTCGCATCTTGTGCGAATTGCGATTGTGGCCATTGGCTTGCAGCCCATTTGGGAAGGCTTGGCGGAACACCAATGGTCGGATGAACAACTCGTCGCGCTCGACGCGGAATTATCAAAGATAGATTTTTTGGCCGATTACGGATCCATCATGCGTGGTGAACGGGCGTTTGCCATTGCGTCCTTCGAAAGCCAACGGCACACGCGGGAAATCATTTCATACCGGGACGACCGGATCGTCACCAATCAATTGACGTTCATGCCGAGCGCCTATTTCTTTCAGAACGAACTCGCAATCGCCCAGATGCAGCAGCAATGGATTTTGCCGCTCGTTGACACAAATTTGCGAGTCATTTCGCCTGCGGCCCTCCAGCGCGCCAATGGTGCTGTTCAGGCGGACAGGAAACATTATTCACCTTACAAGGTTCAGGCATTGATGCTATTTCCGGCCATTAGCGCCACCGTAAGGAAAGTCGCGGAAATTCAGGCGACCATCGATTTGGCTCGCGTAGCCTGTGCGCTGGAGCGTTATCGCCTGGCGCACGGCGAATATCCCGAATCGCTCGACGTTCTTGCGCCGCAACTTATTGAAAAAATCCCGCATGACATCATCAACGGCCAACCGTTGCATTACCGCCTCGAAGCCGGTGGGCGCTTTATCCTCTATTCCGTCGGCTGGAACGAAAAGGACGACGGTGGCACGGTTGCCCTCACCAAAAGCGGGAATTGGGACCGTGTAAATGGCGACTGGGTTTGGCAGTACACGGCGAAGTGAACCTTGAGAGGGATGGTGTGTCCACCCTCCGCAGTAGCCTGCTACGGAGGACGGGGCGTCGTCCCAGATCAAGAATTGGGGCCGCCGACACGGCAGCCCTCCCGGTTTAAACCAAAACTTTGCCCGACCACCATCCCGACGACCGAACCGATAATCGCCCCAGCCACGAAATCCGAGTACCAGTGGATGGTCATGGAGACGCCGACGCCGATGTAAAACGCATAGAGGATGGCCGGCAACCCCAGCCACCATTGTTTCGGCCAGAGCGTGCAGACCGTCACGGCCATGGCGAACGCAACGGTGGTGTGTGACGACGGCCAGCCCCAGAACACTCCGCCTCGCAGAAAACCGAATTGGAAAACGTGGCTGATGTCCATGCCGACCTCGTGCGGCGGATGGACGCGGCCGGTAAACGCTTTGTAGGCGGCCGTGATTAACGCGCCGATGATTTCAGCCTGTCCGATAGCCCAGCCGGTCAAAGTGATTTTTGCATTTCGGACAATGAAACCAACCGCCAGAACGGTAAACGGCAAGCACATCGGCAGGAACATGCCAAGCACCACGGCAGGCCACATCCAGTGACGCAACTCCGGGCTGCGCGTCACGAGGAAATAGCGCCAGTCAAAGCCGGACCGGACCAGAATTACTGTGAAAATAATGGCAACGAGATGCCAGACAACGTTCCGGCCGATGAAGCAACTGATGAGATTGCGCGGCAGCGTTGCCAGAAAATGTTTCATGCGGAAATGGCTCTAAACAAAATATTTTTTCACAGAAGGAAACAAAGGAAACGAAGAAATCTATTTCTTTTCTTTCTTTTGCGGACCTCCGTTCAACTCATACGTTCGCGCCGGGAAGAATCATGCGAGCGATACCGTCAGCGAGCTTCATCTCGTGGAAATTTATGATGAGGCCCACAGGAATATCCAGCAACTTCATATAGCTCAACAGCTGCGCTTTGTGAACCGGCAGAATTTCCTGAACGCATTTCAATTCCAGCAAGAGGCAATTTTCAACCAGAACGTCAAAGCGCAGCGGCTCTTCGAACACCAGACCTTTGTATTCGATACGGACCAGACGCTGGTTGACAACAACGAGATTGTGCAATTCCAATTCCCGCATCATGCACCTTTCGTAAATGCTTTCCAGTAAACCAGGGCCTTTAAGCCGATGAACTTCGATGGCCGCGCCGATTGCTACGTGGCTTAGTTGATCTGTTTTCTTGAACAACGGATGCACGGAATTGAAAGGAAAAATAACGAAAAAGCTAAACTGTGTCTTCGTTGCCTTTGTTTGCTTCTGTAAATTATGTCTAAACTGCTTGTTGCCCCGCACCATCGGCGCCGGTGCCGTCCAGATCAATCAAAATGTCGCGCGGCTCGGCGCCTTTGCTGGGTCCGACGATGCCGCGGTTCTCCAGTTCGTCCATGATGCGCGCAGCCCGCGTGTAACCCAGGCGCAGCCGCCGTTGCAGCAGCGACACGCTCGCCTTCTGCTCGCTGCGGATGACCTCGATGCATTGCTGGATGAGTTCCTCATCCTCGTCAATGCCGGTTTCGGTTTCAAAACTGCTGGCGGGCGCCGAAAGTTGCTGATGGATTTCCATTTCGTAACTTGGCTTGGCCTGCTTGGCAATGAACCCGACAATGTTCGAAATTTCCTGGTCGGTGATGAGTGCGCCCTGGGCGCGAATGAGTTTCGCCGACCCGGGTGGCAGGTAAAGCATATCGCCTTTGCCGAGCAATTTGTCGGCGCCCATCGCGTCGAGAATCGTGCGCGAGTCCACCCGCGACGCGCACTGGAAGGCGATGCGCGCGGTGATGTTCGCCTTGATGACGCCGGTGATGACGTCCACACTCGGCCGCTGGGTGGCGACAATGCAATGGATGCCCGCGGCGCGCGCCATCTGCGTGATGCGCGCGATGGCCATTTCCACGTCGGCGGGCGCCACGAGCATCAGGTCCGCCAGTTCGTCGATGATGACCACGATGTAGCTCAGCTTCTCCGGAATGACGATGTCCTCCTCGCGCGGCACGACGATTTCCTCGTCCACTTCGACGGCAAAACCTTCCGCACCCGGCTCGACCTTTTCCTTTTTGGCTTTGAGCGGCAGTTCCAATTCCTGCTGCGGCAGCGGTTTGTTTTTGGGCCTTGAATTGAACGAATTGATGTTGCGAACACCGACCCGCGCAAAAATCTGGTAGCGCTTTTCCATTTCGTTCACGACCCAGCGCAGCGCGAGGATGACTTTTTTGGGGTCGGTGATGACGGGCACGACGAGGTGCGGCAGCGTGTTATACTGCTGCAACTCGACCACTTTCGGATCAATCATCACGAAGCGGAGCTGATCGGGCGAAAAGCGATAAAGCAGCGAGGTGATGATGGCGTTGATGCAGACGGATTTGCCGGAGCCGGTGCTGCCGGCGATGAGCAGGTGCGGCATCTCGGAAAGGTCGGCAACAATCGGATGGCCATAAACGTCCTTGCCGAGCGCGATCGGAATCTTCGCCTTGCTGTTGCGCCATTCGTCGGCCTCGAACAAATCGCGCACGATGACGGTCGTCTTGGTGGGGTTCGGCACCTCGACGCCGACGGAACTTTTGCCGGGCACCGGCGCGAGGATGTGGATGCGTTCGGCCTTGAGCGCGGCGGCGATGTTGTTGGAGAGCGCGGAGATTTTTTCAAGCTTCACGCCCGGCGCCGGATGCAATTCGTAACGCGTAATGGTCGGGCCTTTGGTGATGTCGCCGAGCGAGACCTCGATTTCGAACTGCGCGAGGGTCTGCTGCATGAGCCGCGCGTTGGCCATCAATTCGTCCTTCGACTCGGTGGGTTTCACGGTCGTGTCCGGGTACTGCAAAAAATCGAGCGGCGGCAACTGGTAATTGCCGATGATGGGCGTCGCCGCGACCGTGAGTGGTTTACGTTTCTTCGGTTTGGGTTTGGCCGGCACGGAGCCGTCGGCAATGCTGACGACCGGTTCGGCGGGCTTTTCTGCCTCGGCTTTCTCCGGTTCGGCGGGCTTGGCCTCGGCGGGTTTTTCGGTCTCGGATTTTTTACCAAGAATGTCCTCGGTGGTGGCGGAGGCGACTTCACGCGGCGCGGCGGGTTCGCCTTCGGCGGCGGACGCGGTCTCCTTGGAGGTTTCAGATGCCGGAGCTTTTTTGCCGCGCGAGGATTTAGCGGACGGCACACTCAAATCGCGCACGGTCGGCTCCGGCACAGGCTGCAAGTCCGCGCCCAGCCCCGAGCGAGCGACCTCCTCCTGCAATTTTTTCGCCTGTTTTTCGAGTTCACGCGCGCGCCGGTCCAGCGCGGTTTCTTCGGCGGATGCGCTGGTGGCGGTTTCCGGCCTATCAAACCAGCGGCGCAACCAGTCGCCGAGGCGGAAATCTGTCAGGAAGAGCAGGCTGATGAGGTAGAGCGTTGCATAAACGATGGTTGCGCCGAAAGAGCCAAGGAGCGAAAAACCGAAATTATAATTTTGCGTCTGGCCATAGGTCAGCCACCCCAGCAATCCGCCGGCACTTTGGGCGCAGATGTTTTCGCGCAAATGCCGCAGCGGGCCGTCCAAGATGTGCAGCAAACCGCAGAGGGACAGCATCATCACGAAACCCCAAATCGCGGACCAGAGCCGCCTTTCGCGGAGATAACCCAGGAAATTGAACAAATAACCCAGCCCAAATGCCGCCAGCAAAAAGGGGAGGACAAACGCCCCCAGCCCCAGGAGAAAAAACGACGCGTACGCGACGTGCGCGCCAAACGGCCCGATCCAATTGTGAATGGGCTGGTTTGGCGGAGTGCGAATGAATTCGAGGTCATACCGGTCAAACGAGAACTGCGCCACCAGCAGCAACAACGCAACGGCGAGCAGGGCAACACCGATGACATCGTTGATTCCATTGCCCGGACCCGCTGGCGTTTTACGTGACACGCCGGCAGGTTAGCGAAATGGCAGGGTCACTTCAAGCTTACCTGGAGATCAATCCGGAGGGACGAGTTACACGAGTCCCTGATTTTTTAATTGGGGGACTCGCGGAGCTCGTCCCTCCCCCATGCGATGTGACCCGAAGCGCGAAGGCCTCACGGCGGACCAGCTTTCCGGTAATCGCCGCGGCTGAAATATTTTTCCAGCCAGACGTAAAGGCAGATGAAGAGATAGCGGCTGCCCATTTCCTTGATCTTGAATTTGGCGATGCCGGTGTGCCGGTTGCGCCAGGTGACGGGAATCACGGTCCAACTGAATCCGCGGACGACGGCCTTCAATGGCAATTCGACCGTGAGGTTGAAATGCGGCGAGATCAGCGGCCGGCAACCGTCGATGGCCGTCCTGCGGTAGGCTTTGAAGGCATTCGTGGTGTCATTCAGCCGGATCCCGAAAAGCACGCGGATGAAGAAGTTCGCCAGCCGGTTGAGGAGCAGTTTCGGGCGCGGATAATCAATGACGCCGCCACCTTTGACGAAGCGGCTGCCAAACACGCAATCCCAGCCCCGATTCAGCTCCTGCCAGTAGCGCGTCAGGTCGCGACAATCGTCTGATTCATCGGCCATCATAATCACGGCCGCATCGCCTTGCATACGGTCGAGGCCGCGAATCACCGCGCGGCCAAAGCCGTGCCGCTCTTCATTTCTTACCGGGACCAGCTCCGGCAATCGGGCCTGGAGCTGGGTCAGCAACGCCCACGTGCCATCGGTACTGCCATCGTCCACCACGACGATTTCATGCGGGATGCCATGGAGGCGCAACTCCAGATGCAGGTGCTCGATGGTTGAGCCGAGGCAGTCCTGTTCATTGCGGGCCGGGATGATTACGGACAACAAAGCCAGGGGGGTGGCTGGCGATGACGGCGTCGGGCTGGCCATACTCGGTTTTGCTGGCGAATTCTAGTTCGCCATCGATGCAAAACAAGCCGATTCCGGGAAGGGCAAATCCCGATTGGAGTTGGGACTTCCGCGTTGCATCGAAAAAACATCGAAGTCTGAGTCGAGGTCCAGATTTAATCTCCCTCTCCGCCAACGAAGGTGGGGGAGAGGGCCGGGGAGAGGTGGAGTTTTAGCTCAGCTGCCCCTCGCCCTGGCCCTCTCCCCGCGCTTCGCTGCGGGGCGAGGGAAATGAACTTTTCGACGTCGGACGATGGGTTCTACAGAGCAAGTTCCCCATTTACGCAGTCAAGGAGGGCGGCTTTACTTTCGCCCTTTCGCGGGGCTGGCCTTTTTCGCTTCGCCATCATCAATCCCGGGGAATGCCATGTAGTTTTTCGCGTTGGCATAGCAGATATTGCGGACCATCGGGCCAAGCAGTTTTTCGTCATCGGGCAGTTCGCCATTTTCCACGTCGCGCCCGATGAGATTGCACAGGACGCGCCGGAAATATTCATGGCGGCAGTAGGACATGAACGAGCGCGAATCGGTAATCATGCCGACGAAGCGCGAAAGCAGGCCGAGATTGGACAGCGCGTTGAGCTGCCATTCCATGCCTTCTTTCTGGTCCAGAAACCACCAACCCGAACCGAACTGGACTTTGCCGGGAACGGAGCCGTCCTGGAAATTGCCGATCATCGTGGCAAAAGCGTAGTTGTCCGCCGGGTTCACATTGTAGATGATGGTCTTCGGCAGGGCCTTTTCCCGGTCCAGCCGGTCGAGGTAGGCGGCGAGGGTCTGGCATTGGGGAAAATCGCCGATGGAATCGAAGCCGGTGTCGGGACCGAGTTGCTTGAGCAGGCGGGCATTATTGTTGCGCAACGCGCCGAGGTGAAGCTGTTTCGTCCAGCCGCGTTTCGCGTCAAGCTGCCCGAAGAGCAGCATCATGAACGATGCGAACTGCCCGTGTTCCAGCGGGGAAACCAATTCACCACGCCTCGCCTTGTCGAAGATGGCGGCGGCAACCGGCTCGGAACAAAAATCGGCGAAACAGTGGTTCATGCCGTGGTCGGACAACCGGCAGCCCTGCGAATGAAAAAAGGCGTGGCGCTTGCGGAGCGCGTCGAGAAACGCACTGAAATTGTTGATCTCCACGTCGGCCGCCTGCGCGAGTTGGCCGACCCATTTGTTGAAAGCCTCAGGCTGGTTGACCGTCAGCGCCTTGTCGGGCCGGAACGCCGGGAGCATTCGGGTCGGATGCCCTTGGGTGGCAAAAGCGCGGTGGTGTTCGAGGTTGTCCGTCGGATCATCCGTGCTGCAGACCACTTTGACGTTGAATTTTTTCAGAATGCCCTGCGTACTCAGCCCGGGCGTGGCCAGCATTTCACTGGTTCTCGTCCAGATGCGGTCGGCGGATTTTTCATCGAGCAATTCGTTGATGCCGAAGTAGCGCTTCAGTTCCAGGTGCGTCCAATGATAGAGCGGGTTGCGCAGGGTATGCGGCACGGTGGCGGCCCAGGCTTTGAATTTCTCCCGCGGCGTGGCACTGCCCGTAATCAGGCGTTCCGGGACCCCGTTGGTCCGCATGGCGCGCCACTTGTAGTGGTCGCCTTCCAGCCAGATTTCGAACACGTTTTTGAATTGGCGATTGGCCGCGATGTCGCGCGGTGAAATGTGGCAGTGATAATCGAAAATCGGCTCGTTTTCGGCGAATTGATGGTAAAGGCGGCGGGCGACTTTGGTGCCCAACAGAAAATCTTCGTGAATAAAGGTCATAACGGGCAATGAAAGTAAGCCGATGCCGCCGTCATTCAAACAATTTTTTCTCACCGTTTTTTGCAATAATCAACACGTCCAGCAAGGCAATTCAGACTTGCCAACCGGCAGCGGGGCTGCCAGCCTGAACTTTGGGTGCGCGGTGTTAGCTCAGTGGCAGAGCACCTGCTCGACACGCAGGGGGTCGCAAGTTCAAATCTTGCACACCGCACCAGCCTTCGCTCTCCGTTACACTTCGAGCCACGGATGCCAGGCCGGCCAATCTTTGCCTGCTCAGGTCCCGGCCGGGTTGAAATTTTTCAGGTGATTTGCGCAACTGCGGAGAATTTCGGAGTAGTGATTCGGGCATGGTTTATTTAAGTTGCCGGGCATGAAGCACCAGATTTTGACCGGCATCGTCGCCCCATTTCTGTTCGTCGCCGGCGCCCGGGCGCAGACCAGTCTCGCGGTGGCCGCCGACGGCAGCGGCGAATTCAAATCCTTGCAGGCAGCCATCATGTCCATTCCGTCGGGCAGCCGCACCAATCCGGTCGTCATCCACGTCAAACCCGGTACTTACCACGAATTAATTTACGTCCAGCGCGAAAAATGCTTTTTCAAGCTGCTCGGCGAAAACCCGGCCACCACGATCATTACCTACGGTCTGTATGCCAGCCTCACCAATTTTGACGGCAAACCCATCGGCACCTTCCATACCCCGTCAACGACCATTGACGCGGATGATTTCACTGCGGAGAACCTCACGTTCGAAAACTCCGCCGGCCCCAAAGGACAGGCGCTGGCCATCCGCGTGGACGGTGACCGCGCCGCGTTTCGCAACTGCCGGTTCCTCGGCTGGCAGGATACGATTCTGCTGAACCGCGGCCGGCAGTATTTTGAAAGTTGTTACATCGCCGGTCACGTGGATTTCATTTTCGGCGCGGCCACAGCGTGGTTCGAGAAGTGCCACATTCAGTGCCTGGGCGACGGCTACATCACTGCCGCGTCCACACCGGCGGACCAGCGGTTTGGATTCGTTTTCTCGAATTGCGCCATCACCGGCGACAAACCGGAAACGCGAACATATCTGGGCCGGCCCTGGCGGATTCACGCCAGCACAATATTCCTGAACACCGAAATGTCCGCGGTCGTCCGCCCGGAAGGCTGGAACGATTGGAAGAAGCCCGAGACGCACACGACTGCCCGCTACGCCGAGTTCAACAGCGGCGGCCCCGGGGCAAATTCAGCCGCGCGGGTTTCCTGGGCGCGGCAGTTGACCAAAACCGAAGCCGGGGCCATCACCCGGTCGCAGGTGCTGGGTGACGCGGACGGTTGGAATCCGACGGCGGTCTGGTGAATCAGACGGCAAGCACACGTTCAGCCTTCACGGACCTCGCGGGCACTGATTTGCCGAGCAACAACGGTTTCATGTGCCGCTCGTACAGATTTTCGGTGACGTTCTTAGCGATGATGGCCTCGTGCTGCTTCAGCGCGTTGAGGTAGCGGTCGCCTTTCTTCGCGGCGATTTTGAAGCCCACGTGCAGCAGTTGCCGGAAACTTGAATTAAACTCTTTGCATTTGGGATCGTGCCGCAACGCCGACACGTACTGCTTGGACGTCCAGCCGTTGACCACCGAGGCCGTCGGCAACTGGTCACGCTTGATGTCAATGACGGTGGCATACGGCGCACAAAGCTCGTCCACATGACTGAGCGCATCGGCGTAGATTTCCTTCGCCAACGCCAGGCCGTCGCCGCCGGCTTCCGCCAGTCCGATGAGTTCCTCCAGCCAGGTCGTGCCGGCGGTCTTGATGTGCAGCCCGGCATCGAATTTCTTCAGCGCCCTGCGGATCGGCGCGTAGATGGAAAACTTGTCGCTCCCGGAATGAACGCTCAGCTTGAGGGTGGCGGGCAGGCCGTATTTCGCAACGGCGAAGGCGATGACGGCAAGGTCATCGTTGAACTCCTTTTCGAACTGCTTGATGTCGCCGACGTAATCCACGCCCTTGTTGAAACGACCGGTGAACTTCGGCGCGATGGTCTGGATGGGAACCTGTTCGTCGGCCAGGGCGGCCAGGATGATGAGCAATTCCGGCGGCGTCTGCGGGCTGTCGGTTTCGTCCATGGAAACCTCGGTGATGAAGTTGGCCTCCCCTTTGGCCTGCGCAATATGACGGTAGATTTTTCCAGCGTCCTGCACCGCCAGCAAATATTTGCCGGCCACGCGCTCCACTTCGGCACGGGTGGTTTCCAACGGACGGTCAATCCGGGGAATGACGATTTTGCCGACGAGTTCGGGATGGCGGCCAACAAACGCCTTGACGCTTTGGGGATCGGCCGGTTTGCCAATCGTGTCGGCCACGTCGATGGTGAAGAAATCCGAGTGCGGCAGGAAGCGGTCCACCGTGTCGAGCCGGATGTGGTCGGCGTCCACATGCCAGGGTTGTTTCCAACCCAGCTCCTTGATGGCGACGGCAGCGGCGGCACGGGTGCTGGCGGGTTCGGAACCGATAATGGTGTGCTCGCGATTGGACTTGTTCCAGACCGGAACGATGGCCACGCCCTGCTCTGCGACCATCTGGCAGGCCACTAATTGGGCCTTGGCCTGATGGGCAAATCGGTCGCCCATGCCAAACGAAAATTTTTCCAATTTCAGGAATTTATTCATAATTGCAGGCTGACTCACCGGCTGCTGAAAAACGGTTTTACCCGAGAAACATCCGAATTTCCCAATGAATTTGGCGATTGACGTTCAAATCCATGGCTTTTTGAGCAGCCTGCTGAGGCGCACTATAACACGTTTCCGGTTCAAAACACCATTCTCTTTTTGCAGAATTATTTGAGATTTCTGCATCAGAAACGGCACGTTTCCACGCCGATTTGCGGTCAAAAATCCGCATTGGAGCTGATGGGCTTGAACTTCCGCGCGGGATTGACCTGGTTGGCGGGGGCGCCGGCGCGATCCGGTCTGGTTGGAGATTCATTGTCCGCGCAAACGATAAAAAGCGGCCGCGGCACTTGCATTGTTGGTAAGCACAAAATTGCTGTTCACTACCACGACACCGTTGGTCAACGCGCTCCACGCCGCGCCAGGGGAAATCGTGCTGCTGGTTTCCAAATCAAAACCAGTGGCCCAGGTCGGCCAGGAGAGAATTGCCTGATTGCCGGCAGGAACGATTTGCAGCAAGGGAAAGACGACGCGCCCGAATCGGATGGTGCTGTTGTGCGTGTCGCCCACGTAAATGTTTCCGGCGCTGTCAAAGGCGGTGCTCTGGGCATAGTTGAACAGCGCATTGGTGCCAAGGCCATCGGCGCTGCCGGTGACACCCACTTGCCCCGCCACGGTCGTTACCACCCAGTTGGTCCCTGCCAGCGTCATCTTCCGGATGGTTTGATTGTAGGTGTCCATGACGTAAAGGTGGCCGGCAGCATCCAACGTGACATCGTCCGGGAAGAAAAAGTGGGCGTTGGTGCCGGTGCCATCGGCGCTGTCGCGGATGCTGGCCACGCCGGCCAGCGTGCTTACCAGCCAGTTCGTTCCGACCGGTGTCAGCTTGCGGATGCTGTTGTTCTCGCTGTCGGCCACATAGACATTGGAGGCACTATCCACCGTCAGCCCGCGCGGAAAGTAGAACATGGCATTGGTGCCGATGCCATTGGAGGAACCGGAGGTATAGGGCAATCCGGCAATGGTCGTCACCACCCAATCGGTCCCGACGGGCGTGAGCTTGCGGACGACCATGCCATAATTGTCCGTCACATAGACATTCGTTTTCGCATCCACGGCAATACCGGCAGGCACATAAAAAAACGCGTTGGTCCCAATGCCATCCTGAATGCTATAAAATTGAGCCTGTCCGGCGATGGTGGTGGTCACCCAGTTGGTCCCGATCGGCGTGATTCTGCGGATCGTGCTGTTGTAGGCGTCGGCGACGTAGAGACTGCCTCCGTTGTCCAGGGCTATGTCCGAAGGATAATAAAAACGTGCGTCGCTGTTCGTGCCGTCAGCGCTGCCAAAGCTGCCGGCCAGACCGGCGAGGGTGCTCACCACGCCGTTCGTCGCGATCCTCCGGATGGTGCAATTGTAGTAGTCTGCCACGTAAACGTTGCCCTGTGGGTCCAACGCGACAGCGGCCGTGGACCAGAACAACGCGTTGGTGCCTGGCCCATCGGTGCTGCCGGTGCTGACGCCGGCAAAAGTGCTCACCGCCCCGCTGGTATTAATCTTTCGGATCTCATTGTTGTTGTTGTCAGCCACGTAAGCATTCCCGGCGCCATCTGCAGCCACCCCGACCGGAGAGTGAAATCGCGCATTATTGGTCAGGCCGTCGGCGTCGCCGGAAACCCCCACCAATCCCGCGAGCGTGCTCACCGTCCAGTTCGTTCCCGTCAATGCCAGCTTCCGGATCGTGTTATCGTTGTTGGCAGCTACGAAGAGATTGGTCCCGCCACTTACCGCGATGCCGGCGGGACCGTTAAACTGCGCGTTGGTGCCGATGCCGTCGTTACTGCCCGAGACCAATACTTGTCCGGCAATCGTGCTGACGGCCCAACCGGCGTCCACCGGAACAATTTTCCGGACCGTCTCGTTTATGGTGTCGCTCACATAAATATTGGTGGCCGCATCCACGGTAATGCCAAACGGCATGTAGAACTGGGCGCCGTTGTTCGTGCCGTTGGCGCTGCCGGGATGATGGGGCTGGCCGGCGATCGTGCTGACAAATCCAAAGGAATTGATCTGCCGGATCACATCGTTGGCGGTGTCGGCCACATAAACATTGCCGGCCACATCCACCGCCACAGCCGACGGGGTGCTCAACAACGCGTTGGTGCCCAAGCCATCGGCCCAGTTGGCAACCCCGACCTGGCCGGCCAGCGTGCTCACCACCCAATTCGTTCCCACGGGCGTAATTTTTCGAATCGTGTCGTTGAACTCGTCGGCCACATAAAGATTCCCATTGGTGTCAGCCGCGATGCCATTGGGCAGGTTGAAGGACGCGTTGGTACCGGTGCCGTCGGCGCTCCCTTTGACTCCGGCCAGGCCGGCAATGGTCGTTACGGTGCCAGCCGGCGTGATTTTTCGGATCGTATTATTGCCCGAATCCGACACATAAACATTGCCCTGTTTGTCCACTGCCACACCCGAAGGACCGGAAAAGCGCGCGGCGGCGCCCGTGCCATCCGCACTGCCAATACTGGCCGATCCCGCCAGCGTAGTGAAAGAGAAGGTTTGGGAATGCACCCGTGAAGCGGCCACCAGGAAGAGACCGGATACGAAACAAAAAAACAGTGTCTTCAAAAACGTCATGCGGACACGCGGTCTGGAGATAGCACCCGTTATGCCGGGCTCATCTAACGCCAACATTGTCCGTTAAAGTTTCACTCCTCGAACCTGGAAAAGAAAAATGTGTCCGAAAATCGTCGCCCTAACTTTCCTTCCCTGTCCACTTGCAGAGCAGACCGGGAGGTTTATCTTTAATCAGGAGTGTTGTATGAAGATGAAAGACAAAGCATCAAAAGCGGTCGAACAGCCCAAGCCGGTCACGCCCGGTGTTACCAAAGGCATGGTGCGCGAACACGCGTATCGCCTGTATCGCGACAAACTGCCGGAACATCCGCTGACGTTGGCGGATTGGGTGCTCGCGGAAAAAGACCTCGTGGCGGTAAGGGAAGCTGAAGAAGAAGGCGTTGCCGTCTGACGCGGTCTTTCCGCCGCGTGCGGGATGCGGAGCCGGAAAAACGTCCGAATCCGCAGGGGGTTGTCTGTTCAAACCTTTGGCCGCAGCCTCTTCCACAGTCGGCCAAGCGGGTCGTAGTATTCATCCACCAGGCGTTCCTTGAGGGGAATGATGGCGTTGTCGGTGATATGAATGCTTTCCGGACAGACTTTCGTGCAGCACTTGGTGATGTTACAAAAGCCAATGCCTTGCGCCTGCTTTAATTCCGGCAGCCGGTCTTCCGTGTCGAGCGGATGCATCTCCAGCGCGGCGGTATAGACCAGAAAACGCGGGCCGATGAATTCATCGTGCTTGTGGTGCTCGCGCAGCACGTGGCAGACGTCCTGGCAGAGAAAACATTCGATGCATTTGCGGAATTCCTGCACGCGGTCAACGTCCGCCTGATACATCCGCCAGCTGCCGTCAGGAGCGTCGGGGGCGCGCGGTTTGAATTTCTTGATCTTTTTCTTCACCCGATAATTCCAGGAGACATCCGTCGCCAGGTCGCGGAGGAGCGGGAACGTCTTCAGCGGCTGGATGGTGATGGGCTGGTCGAGCGGTAACTGGTCCATCCGTGTCATGCACATCAATTTGGGCATGCCATTGATTTCCGCCGAGCACGAGCCGCACCGGCCAATCTTGCAGTTCCAGCGGCAGGCCATGTCGTTGGCCTGCTGCGCTTGGATGTTCAACACCGCGTCGAGCACCACCATGCCTTCGGTGATCTCCGTGGTGTACTCCACGAACTTCCCGCTTTGGGCGTCACCGCGCCAGATTTTAAAGACAGCAGTCTTCATTTTCAAATTTTGTCCGGGTGGAACGGGCTACCAGCCCGTCCTCAGCGGCAACCTGCCGCCGAAAGGAGCGGCAGGCTGGTAGCCCGCCGCAACAGGCCTGTGGCCTGTTCCACCCAATCATTTCATCTCTTCAACAATCTGTTTTAATTCCGCCGGCATTTCGGGGATCGGCTGCCGGCGCACCTGCATCGCGCCGTCAGCGCCCTTCCAGACCACCACATTCATCCGGCCGCAGGCTGCGTCCTTGTTCGGAAAATCATCGCGGAAATGTCCGCCGCGGCTTTCCTTGCGCTCGATGGCTGAACGCGCGATGGCCTCCGACACGGTCAGCAAATTTTTCAAATC
>Ga0335085_10004053_pt1 | contig 24645 bp, 15 predicted proteins | sample Lox_Sample_45_FD_206712 | JGI IMG/M metagenome (GOLD analysis project Ga0335085, IMG submission 206712) | Soil microbial communities from Loxahatchee National Wildlife Refuge, Florida, United States - Lox_Sample_4.5 | ecosystem: Environmental > Terrestrial > Soil > Wetlands | place: USA...
ATGGAAGTCTTCAACGGTTTTTGCGGCGCCGAGTCTGGTTCGGTACCAGTGGCAGCGGCGGCGCCGCCGCTGCTGATTTCGGAGATGGAAGTGCAGAAGAAGCAGACGTCCACCGACCGGCCGCCCATTCTGCCGCCGCCGGCACACGATCCGCAGGCGCAAGATCCTCCTGTGAAGGCAAATAAATCATGATTTCTCATCGAGCCAGCCAAGTCCGAGCAATCCGTGAGATTCACGATCAGAACAGAAGAGAAGGCCGATCATCGGCGATCTGCATTTTTGTTTATGGTAAGGCACGACACCTTTCCCACTACAACTTTGAGCGGAGGTCTTTATGAACATTCGTTCGATACGAATTAAGTCCTGGGCCCGTGTGGCTGGCCTGACCCTATTGGCCGTTTGTGCTGTTTTCCTTGGTGCCAGTCTTTTTCGCACCAGCCATTTCTCTACAGTGATGGGAGCCTCTTCGAACGAAGCGGTGCCGAAGTTTAAGTTTGATCCAGACTGGCCAAAGCCGCTACCAAACAAATGGAAGATTGGAGGCATCACGGGTTTGGCCGTGGATAAAGACGACAACGTTTGGGCCTACGATCGTCCAAACGATCTGACCGACATTGAGCTCGAAGCGGAATTGACTCCGCCGATTGCCGATTGCTGCAAGCGGCCTCCATCGCTGATTCACTTTGATAAAGAAGGCAACGTAATCGGCTACATCGACCCACCGCAAGGGCATGGCATGGCGGTGGACCTCAAAGGATTCATCTATACGGGGAATGCCGTTGATGGGCTGAATAGCGTCCACAAATACGATCCCAAAACTGGCGCGCTTCTCGCCACAGCACCTCGCGCGCCTGATCGAGAGCCAGGCGCGAATCCCGCTCAAGGTCTCGGGCAGGGACTTGAGGGCCCTTCTGCTGGAGAGCATGTCCCAGGTCACGGCAGCGCAGGGCCGGTGGCCGGATTTATTCGGCCACTTGGCGCGCCGCGGCAGCAACCCTCGCCTGAGGCTGTGGAGGCCAGAAAGAAGGTGATAGCGGCCTTCCGCGCCAAGTACCCTCCGACCACGCCCATGATCGTTGGAAACATTGAAGAGGTACGCATAGACGATGCGGCTCACGAGTTCTATGCCACGGACAGTTATCTAGGCGGACGCATCATGGTGTTTGACTTGGATACGTTTGCGTTCAAGCGCGGATGGGGCGCCTACGGGCACAAGCTCTCGGAAATTACAACGGATGACGAGGATCGCGCATATACGCCGGGTGGACCGGAGCCCAAGGAGTTCCGTGGCCATTTGACGCTGAATGTTTCCCACGACGGTTTGGTTTACGCCGCCGACCGCATGGCCAACCGCATCCAGGTGTTCACGAAAGACGGCAAGTTCCTGAAGGAATTCACCATGGCCACCTACACAGGCGTGGGAGGTTCCACGGGCGGCGTGATGTTTTCGCCGGACAAGGATCAGCGCCTGCTGTATATTTCCGATCTCACGAACAACCACATGTGGTTCCTCAACCGCGAAGACGGCAAGATTCTGGGCCAGATGGGGCAGATGGGACAAAATGGCGGCGAATTCTTCGGCCTGCACATGGAGGCGGTGGACTCGAAGGGCATCCTTTACACTGGCGAAGTTTTCTACGGGGAACGGGTGCAGAGATTCCTACCGGTCAAGTAATTTGCCCACGCCAAGGGCCCGCGAATAGGGTAGTAGCGGGCATGTCCACGAACCAGTCGAGCTCGAAGAATCGTTAGGATGCACGAGTCTAGGGCCAAATTGAATTTGGGGATTAAAAGCCTTGAATTGGTTCACCGCTGCCGGTTGTGACCGGATATCTTCCGATTCGGGGGCGTGCGACTCTGATCTCACCGCCCGGACCGAATGCACCTTCGCGGATTCGGCAACTGCCCGGATTCGGACAGGCACCGCAAGGAATGACGCGATCGCCTCGATGGCCATCCCTCTCGTATCCTTGCGCACGACTGAAAACCGGCCACGAAGCGGCTTGATCCGAATCGCCTGGGCTGCCACTGCCGCGCTCTTTGCCCTTTTGATCGTTCCTTCCGCATTCGGCCAAGTTGCGAGTGACGTTCTCGAAGGTCAAGTAACAGATCCGAGCGGCGCCCTTATTCCAGAGGCCGCCGTCCACCTAACCGGGCCGGACGGAGCCGTGCGGAACGTCATGACGGATACTGCCGGCCGATATCGATTCGCGGCGCTTGCGCCCGGAACGTACAGCTTGCGAATTGTGAGTCAAGGCTTTTCGCCGTTTGAGCGCACGAACATCACTGTGGCATCTGGTGTGACGCAAACAGTGAACGCACAACTTGAGATAGAGCAACCGACGCAGCAGATTACGGTTGCCGGCGAGGGACAGCAGTTGGGAGTGAGCGCTTCGCAGAATGCGGGGCAGATCGTTCTGCAAGGCAGCGACCTGGACGCTTTCTCGGACGATCCCGAAGACCTGTCCAATGAGCTTCAAATGCTTGCCGGCCCAGCGCAGGGTCCGAACGGAGGACAGATCTACATTGATGGTTTCAGCGATGGAGTGATGCCGCCGAAAGCGTCGATTCGCGACATTCGAGTGAACCAGAATCCATTCTCCGCCGAGTATGATCGCGTCGGCTTCGGACGTGTAGACGTTCGCACGAAACCGGGGTCGGACAAATATCATGGGCAGTTGTCCTTCGATTTTGGCAACCGGGCACTGACCGCAAGGAATCCCTATCTCGCTGGGCCGACGGTGCCCGATTACCAGCAGGACTTTATTTCCGGCAACTTCGGAGGCCCGCTATCGAAAAAAGCCAGCTTCTTCATCGATTCGGATATTCGCGTCACCGACGAAAATGCGCTTGTGAATTACACCGCTCTCGATATGAACCTCAATCCGATCAATATCAACACCGCACTCCTTACACCTTCTCGCCGCTATAGCGCTAGCCCGCGGATCGACTATGCGTTGACAGCGAACAATACCCTCTCTTTGCGTTACTCGTGGGTAGCCACTCACGCGGATAATCAAGGCATTAATGTGCAACAGTTTGATTTGCCGTCCCAGGCTTACGGCTTGGACTCCGGACAGCAAAGCATCCAACTGGCCGACTCGGCCATTTTGGGAGCAAAGATCCTGAACGACGCGCGGTTTCAGTTCTTAAGAACGCAAATCACGCAGCAAGGAGTCAGCTCTGCGCCGGAAGTCTATGTTCAAGGGGCATTCACGGGAGGCGGAACGTTTCCGGAAAACTACACCCACGACAACAAATCCGAATTTCAAGACAACGTAACATTGGTCCGAGGCTCACATACGGTTCAATTCGGAGTGCGCCTGCGGGATGAAGAGTTGAAACAGCAATCTACATCGAACTTCAATGGCCGCTTCATCTTCTCCTCGACTCCCGAGTTACCCGCCGCGATTGATGTTTATCGCGAAAACCAATTGCTGACGGCGGCAGGCGACTCTCCGGCTCAAATCACGGCGCTGGGATACGGCCCCTCGGAATTTCTTCTGACCACCGGCTCACCAGTAGCGACTGTCCAGGTTTTCGATGCTGGACTGTACATCCAGGACGATTGGAGGCTCAGGCCAAATCTGTCGATCAGTGCGGGGCTCCGATACGAAGGGCAAAGCGGGATTCCGGATCATGCAGATTTTGCCCCTCGAGTGGGACTGGCGTGGGCTCCCAAGGCCGGCGGCGGAAAAACTCCGAAAACCGTAATTCGCGCCGGTGGGGGGATTTTCTACGATCGATTTACGTCGGCTCTATTGATGAATGCCACTTTATATAATGGTATTAATCAGACGCAATATCTGGTCCATGACCCCAACTTCTATCCAAACGTTCCCGATTTCGCTAGTGTTGCAGCAATCAGTGCAGCCCAAGGCGCCACGCAGGTTCGCTATCAAATTGAACCTAGCCTCCACGCTCCCTACGTGATTCAAGCCGCAGTTGGACTCGAACGGCAGTTAACAAGAGGTATATCGGCTGCTGTGAATTACACCAATACACGCGGTCTGCGTCAGCTCGTCACGGAGGACATTAACGCTCCGCTGCCGACCGCGTTCAACAGCTTGGGAGAAGCATCCGGACCTCGACCTTTTGGAAGCGCCGGCGGAGATATCTATCAATACGAATCGGCCGGGGTTTTCAAAGAGAATCAACTCATTGTTACAGTGACTGCCAAGACCGGCCGGAAACTCTCGTGGTTCGGATACTACGTTTACAACCATGCCATGAGCGACACCGATGGTCCCGGAAGTATGCCTTCCAGCGCCTACAATCTGGACGCGGATTATGGTCGCGCAGCCTTCGACTACCGCCATCGAGCGTTTGTCAGCGCCTCGAGCACTTTGCCTTTAGGAATACGACTGGCCCCCTTCATTTTTCTTCAGTCCGGCTTGCCATATAACGTCACGACTGGAGTTGACACTAATGGGGATGGCAACCCCAATGACGATCGGCCAGCATTCGCGCAGGACCTTTCGCGACTGAGCGTGGTCACGACTCCGTTTGGCGCCTTCGATACTGAGCCCGGTACCCTTCCTAATTTGGCTATCGTTCCCCGAAATTACCTGGAGGGACCGGGCATTATGACGCTCAGTATTCGGGTCAGCAGAAGCTGGTCCTTCGGCACAGCTCGATCCGGCAGAGGCAATACAGGCAGCAGCGAGATTCGGGGTGGGGAAGCGATTCAGAACAGCGGTTTGAGCGGAAACTCCAGTCAAACAGGTCTCGCCAGCGTAACGGGGGGTGTGGAGACAGCGAAGAAATATAATCTGACCATGACCGCATCCATTCGCAATGCTCTGAACAACGTGAACCCGGCTACGCCCATCGGCAATCTGAGTTCCCCATTTTTCGGCAGGTCGGTTGCGCTGAACACCTTTGGTCCTTTACCTGGAGCCGGGCCCAATGCCGGAGCCGGAAATCGCCGCATCGAATTGCAGTTGCGACTTACGTTTTAAAGCTGCTTTCGGCCATCGCCGATCTCGGGCCGTCCGGCTCTCGTTCCAGGAGCAGTCTTAAACGTTGAGACTTCACCGATATCGGTCTGATCGGATTCAATCGGGCAATTAGCGCGCGGAGAGCTATGTCCAATCCGAAGCTCGTTGATGCAGCGCGCTTGCTTTGTCCACGATTGTTCTCAGTAGGAAACCACTGCAAGCTCATGAGATGATCATCGCCCCAACGAGGACAAAAGCTCAGTCCAAATCAAAATAGAGATCAAAACATGAACAAGCTGAAGAAATAACCTAGAGGGGAATATGAGATTGAGACTTATGATCAAGGCATCGCCGCCGGTTAAACCACAATGGAAGTCCACCAATGGTCTCCTATTCGCGATTCTCACCGCGATCGTGTCAATCACGATCTTATTATCTCGGCCGGTCCGAAGTCAGTCTTCTCTTGTTGCGGCTCCAACTCCAATGGCAACGACCGACGGGCGACCGCTCCAGATTGACCAGGGTGCAGTCGGCCTCTGGCAAGAGCTGCTTAAGCTGCATACCCGTGCTAGTTTGCTCTTAGTTGTGGCGCATCCGGACGACGAGGACAGCGGAATGCTGACCTACGAGTCGCGAGGGCATGGCGCAAGGGCCATGATGCTAACACTCAATCGCGGAGAAGGCGGACAGAATGTCATGTCCGACGATTTTGAGGATGCACTCGGGCTAGTGCGGACACAGGAACTGATCTCTGCGGATCGCTACTCCGGCGTGCAACAATTTTTCTCTAGCGTTGTCGATTTCGGTTTCTCTAAAACACGCGAGGAATCGCTCTCGCAGTGGGGCCATGACCGCGTGCTGGCGGATGCCGTGCGTGTGATCCGGATGACGCGGCCCTTGGTCATCACATCCGTGTTCGTTGGAGGACCCAGTGATGGGCACGGGCATCACTCTGAGGTCTGAACCGATCAGTACGATGTGGGAACTTTCGCGCGCCACGTCTGTACCTGACCCCATTGCCACTCCGACGGTAGCTTGCGCCAGTGCAGGGGCATCATTGACCCCGTCCCCCACCATTACAACTTTTTTGCCTTGCGCGAGCAGCTCCTCCACGCGTCGGAGCTTTTGCTCAGGCAACAGTTCTGCAGAAATCTCGTCCACTCCTAAATGCTTGCCAACAGTATTAGCAACAATGCGCGAATCACCAGTCAACAGAATGGTTTTCAGACCTATTGATTTGAGATTCTGAATGGCCGCCTTCGCTTCAGGTCGCACCAGATCGGCCACTCGAATGGAGCCAAGCAAATGCCCACCTCGCATCACCAGTACAGCCCCATCTGAAGTCGCCGGCATGGTTGTTTTAATTCCTTCGTCCAAGAAGTGTATCCAGTTGCCGACAACTATCTCTTCGCCCCTGATCCCCGCGACGATTCCTCTTCCTGGCGTGTAGTCGAATCGATCAGGCTGTTGCACATGAATACCCAATTCCGTTGCCTTGGTCAGAATAGCTCGTGCCACAGGGTGTTCGGATTGCGACTCTGCGATTGCTGCGGCTTCAAGCAACGATGAGGGGCTCACACCGTTGGCGGGCTGAATTTCAATGACCTGGGGTGTTCCATAGGTTAAAGTACCTGTCTTGTCGAGGAGAATCGTATCGACCTCGGCGAGTTTTTCGAGGTAAAGACCGTCTTGAGCGGCCCGACCGATAGCCCCCAGAATTGCCAGCGGAGTCCCAGCCGCAATTCCACATGCACCTGCCATGATTACAACAGAGATAGTAGAGCGCATGTTGCGCGTCATAAGGAAGGTAATCGCGGCTGCTGCCAATGCAAAATATACGAGGTACTCTGAAAGACGGTCCGCGATTCCTTGAATCGGGGCTCGTGACTTCTCCGCCCGCTCCACAGCCTCGATGATTTTGCCAAAAGTCGTGTCGCGGCCTAGCCGTTCTACATGAATTTCCAGAACTCCCGATTGATTGATTGTCCCAGCATAGATGCTTGCACCGGGACCCTTTTCTACGGGCATGGACTCTCCTGTGATCGAAGCTTGGTCAACAAAGGAATGCCCCCGAAGTACTTTGCCGTCAACAGGGACGCGCGACCCAGGGCGAACGAGGACTTCGCTACCCGCTGAGATTTCATCGATGCCCATTTCTTTCCATTCTCCGTGTCGGCGGACCACGGCAGTCCGCGGAAGGAGATCAACCAGCCGTTGAATTGCTCGTCGGCCACGGGCCACCGTTAGACTTTCGAGAATCTCGGCGACAAGCACAAAACCTGTGATGATGAGAGCCGTAAAGATCTCGCGAATCGCAAGAGCGGCCACGATGGCAATGGTCATCGATAGTTCCATCGTCATCCGGCGCTGCGTTATGTTCTCGTACGCTTCGTGGAAGATTGGGAAGCCGCCTGCGAGGGTGCAAATTATGCCGATTCCAGTTACATAGGGAGCTTGCGCACCGTGAAGAAACCAGATGGCTCCGGCTGCCACTGCAATAAACAACAGTCGATTGAGGTCTCGCCGACTCACTGTATGCCCGTGGTTGTCTTTGCCAGAGCGCTCTTGATTGTCCGAGGGAGACTTAAGGGCGCAACCTGATTGGCCCGGTCTTGAGCGCCGAAGCGCAGGATACGAGCGCTGTTGGCAACCACGATCAGAACGGCCACGCTCTGCGCCAGCGCTCCCGTGAGGGGATCTAGAATCCCGCGCGCAGCCAACGCAATCAGGACCACCGAGAGACCGAAAGCGAGCCACACGTTCTCCCCAATAATTCGCCGAGTCGTGTCCGCCAATCCGATCAGTTGCGGAAGACGCCCGAGGTCCGTTCCCAGCAGGGCCACGTCGGCTCCGCCCAGAGCCACTTCGTTCAGTTCCGCGCCGATGGCCACTCCGACGTCGGCGCCTCCGAGCGCTGGCGCGTCGTTTACTCCGTCGCCGACCATCATGACGGTGCGGCCGGCGGATTGCTCCGTACGAACGACTTCGAGCTTTTGTGCGGGCAGGACTTCCGCTACGATGTCATCGACGCCCAGCGCCTCGCCGACTTCCCGAGCAACTGTTGCGCGGTCTCCCGTCAGCAGAATCAAGCGGTCGATTCCCAGCGCTCTCATCGAAGTGAGAGCGTCGCGCGCTTCGGTGCGGGGGCGATCTCGCAGGACGAGGCGCCCGAGGCAGCGCCCCTGATACGCGACCCAGACTTGCGAGGCATCGTGATCGCCCTCCGGTCCGACGTTCACACCCAGATCCGCAAGGAGTTCCCTACGGCCGAGGATTGCCTGGCAGCCATCCACATTGGCAACAACGCCTAGCCCCGGCCTTTCTTGAAGATCACTTGGAGGTTTACTCACGATTCCATGCGCCGCTGCCTCGGCGACCACCGCGCGCGATACCGGATGCAAGGAGCCAAACCCGCACGCCGCGGCGACGCTGAGCAGCATCTCGTCGGACTCGCCGTCGGCTGGCTGAATCTCCGTGACTGTGGGCGCACCAACCGTTACGGTGCCGGTTTTGTCCAAGATAAGCGTGTCGATATCCGAGGCGCGCTCGAGGAAGTCGGCACTCTTAATGAGGATGCGAAGCCGCGTAGCCACCGTCATCGCCGCGACCACGGCGGCAGGACCCGCGACCACGAGCGCCGTCGGCGTGGACACTACCAGCACAGCGATAGCGCGCGAAAGATTCTCGGTAAAGAAGAGCGTTGTTGCGGCAACCGTAAGCACCAGCGGCAGCCACAGACCGGCGCGCCGTTCGAAGAGCCGCAGCACGGGAACTGTGCTGCGCTCTACTTCCGCAAGAAGCTCTACTACTCGCCCCAGGACTGTGTCTGCGCCCGCACCGCGCACTTTAATTTTGAGTAGTCCGTCCTGAGCCACCGTCCCGGCAAAGACAGGACTCCCAGGTCCCACATCCTGGTAGACCGATTCGCCCGTAATGGCGGACTGGTCCACGGCCGCTCGCCCTTCGATCACCGTTCCATCAACCGCGATCCTCTCGCCCGGTCTCACGAGTATTTCGTCCCCCAGTACGAGGGTATTCGGATCGACGCGCTCCTCTTTGCCGTTATGCCAGCGTACGGCCTGCCGGGCCGCAAGCGCGCGGATTCCGTCGATAGCGGCACGAGCGCCCAGAGAACTGCGTTCTTCGAAGAGGCGGCCGACTTCAAGGAAAAGCGGAATTAGAGTGGCCGTAACAAAGTCGCCGCTCGCCGCCGCCGCGAGAACGGCGATGGCTACCAGTTGGTCGGTAGCTCTGCGCGTATCTCCCGTGACAATGCCCCGCAGCCCCGAAACAAGCGTCGGTATTCCGACCACGAGTGCCGCTGAGGCGCGAAGGAGTTCGCCGATCTGCCACTGGTCGGGCGCGAGATGGACGAGGAGCGTGCCGAGTCCGAGAAGACCGGTGCCCACGAGCCCCGCGCCTAACCGCACGCTGATGCGCCGACGCTCCTTCGGAGCGAGCGCTCCGGAAAGGCTCTCCTCGAGAGGCGTTTCCTTCTGAGGCGCTAGAGAGCGGATCGCAAATTCACTCATGGGTCGTCGTCATCCTCTCCTCCCGCGGGCGGCACCGGTCCTGGATTCCGTGGCGCTGCCGAAGGCGCCGGAGGCACAACGGGAGGCGTGGAGGTTGTATTCGGGCGAGGACTCGAGCCGACATTGCCCGGAGTCAGCGTTATGTGCAGACCATGGTACGCTCCGCCAAACGGCGGCGGTACCCAACGAACGCTGCCAGCCGCGGAGATGGCCCGCTCCACGGAATCGCGGTAGAGCCGCTCGCGGACGACCACTGGGTTCGCCCGGTATTCTTTATCGAGCGCCAAAAAAGCTTGGGCATCGCCCCGCGCGGCTGCGAGATCGGAAGCGGCAGCTGCCCTCGCGGCTTGCAGCTTCGCGTCCGTATCCGCCTGGGCCATGGGGATCGCGCTTTCAGCGTAAGCTTGGGCCTCTTTCTTGCTTGTCTCCGCGCCAATGTAAGCGCTCTGCACGGCATCGAAATCTCTCGCCAGGACGAGCGGGGGGAAGAGTCGAGTGAGTTCGAGCGAGGTTAGCTCGAGGCCGGAATGAACTGCGTCTAGACCTGCTTGGGCGCGGCGCGTGGCCGTATCGACCAGTTCCTTGCGGCCGTCGGAAAGAACGCGGTCCACTCCCATTTCGCCCAGCGAGCGAACCATCGCGGCGGTGACCTCAACCCGGAGCACATCGTCTGCCTTCGGACCGTAGAACGCCCACTCCGCGGGCTCCCGAATGCGGTAACGGGCGACCACGTCTACGTGAACAATATTTTGGTCTCCTGTGAGCGCATACCCTTGCGTCAGCGGGTCCAGGGTGAGCCCTTCAAACGAAATTTCGTCGCCGTTATCTGCAAGCGTCGTTACGGGAAGCTCCCAGACGTGCTTCACCTGCACGCGTACAACGCGATCAATAGGGCGGGGCAAGGCAAATAGCAAACCAGACCCGTGCTCTTGCAGCGCCGGCGTAGCCCCCACCAGATGTCCCCAACGCAAGATCACAGCGACCTCATCCGGCCTCACAATCGTGATGCCCGATAGCGCGTACAGAATGGCCATGGTGGCCACCCACCAATGCATGCGCTGCCACGCGCCGTCGAGCAAATGCGCGATGGGCGAGGCCAGCCGGCCGATCTCCGAAGGTGTCTTCAACCGCCTCATCGGCCATCCTTGCTTTGCAATAAGGAAAACGGCTCGGAGTCGGTACGCAGAATAAGCGATGTGTTTCCGGTGACCAGCTTATCGAGTGAGTCCAGCGACCGCGTAAGGCGGTAGAGATCGGGATCAGTCCGGTGCGCATCGGCGTAGATCTTTGCTACTTGTGCCGCGGATTCTCCTCGGATGTGTGCCTCTTCCTCGGCTCCTTTGGCGCGGATGCGAGCCGCCTCGAGCTCCGCCTCCGAACGGATACGGCTGGCTTCGCGCTCTCCTTCGGCCTGAAATTTCGCTGCGAATTGTCGCCGCTCCGCGCTCATTTGCTCGAAGACGGCGGTCACGTTTTCCTCAGGAAGCGTGATGCGCTCGAGCCGAACCTGTTCGATCGCCACGCCATAGTTACGGAAGGCTACAGGTGCTGTAGCAGCGAGGAATTCAGATTCAATCTGATCCACCTGCAGATCGCCGGGATTCGTTGACACTAAAGCGGAGAGGTCGTGCTCACCCAGCGTCCCGATGGCCGCGTTCGTGAGCAGTCCGTCCAGTTTGGCCTCGGCTCCCGCTTCCGCGCCAACGGCTTGCGTGAAGGTAAGGGGATCGCCAATACGCCAGACGACGAAAGTACGCGCAATAATATTCTTCTTGTCGCGCGTAAGCATCTCCGTGTGGCCGGTCTCGTAAACACGCCGCCTCATGTCCAGCAGCGATGCGCTGTCAATCGGCCAGGGAAGCTTCCAGTGCAGGCCGGGCTCAGTGGCGGCGCGCACAGGCCGGCCAAAGCGTGTTATGAGTGCGGTTTGCCCTTCGCCTACCACGATGCCTGTCGCGCTGAAGATAATGGCGAGAAGCGCCAGCGAACCAACGACGGCTCTCAGCGGGCGCTGCGTAGTCATTGCATCAGCCACAGATCACCTCCGTCACGTTGTATGCGGGAATCCACCACAGTGAAATTGCGTCCTGCCAGATTTTTCTCCAGCGTTTCCAGACGCCGGCGAAAGAAGTACTCCTCGGGGGCTGCGTGATACTGCGACTCTAAAGTACGGAAGCTCCAGGCCTGGCCCGCGCTGAGCGCGAGCGCCTGGGCGCCTTCCGCGCGTGCCGTGTTTTCATTCGTCAAAACCGAAGCCTCAGCCTCCGGCAACATCTGATTGCGAACTACCTGGGCGTTGACAACCGCTGTGACCTTCCCCAGTTCAGCGGAAACCACGGCTTCGTAGTCGCCCGCCACCATCACCGGCGGGTGCATGCCTCCGACGGTGAAGCCCACAATTTCGACGCCTAGGCCCAAAGCGTTTGCCTCTTGCTGTACCATCTCGCGCATGCTGTTAGTCAAGGTCACCACGTTTTCCGAAAGCGCATCAGCCAGCGTGCGATTAACGGTGGATCGCATAACCGTGCGGTAGGCAATCGCCCGTAGGGCATCGGCTGGATTTTGTGAGCGGTAGCGCCAGGCCCGCGGGTCATTGATCCGGTACTGCACGGCGGCATCGATGGTGATCAGGTCACGCCCGTTGCCCAACAGAAGCGTGTATTCGTTGGCGGCGTGCTCCCGGGCCCACAACACGTTTTCAGGTCCGCCCGCTTCCTCGCCCTCGTGGCCCACTGCCAACGCCTGCACGCGCTTCACCGGAATGCGAAATACGCGATCGACGGGCCAGGGCCAGTGCAGGTGAAGGCCGGGCATAAGAACTTGCCCTTGTACTGGCACGCCCAAACGTTCTACCAGGCCCTGTTCTTCTATGCCGACCATGGTGAGAGATGTCGAAAGCCACCCGATAAGGCAAAGCCCAATCGCCAGTGGTTCCAAACTGCGGCGAACCACCGTGAGCGCCCACGTGGAACGCAAGTCGATCCCGAGTTGCCGTTCACCGGCGTCGAGAATACTGGCGAAAATATTAGGACGTCCCCCAAGTGCCGAAAGGACGCCGAGATCTAACGGGAAGCTCTCTTGAACTCCGCCCGCGGGCTGCCGCTGCGCAAGTAACCCGTAGCAGAGGGCCGCATTGATAACGAACAAGAGCAGATACGAGACACGAAGTGCCGTTTGTTGCTCGGCCCATGCCAATCCGATCGATAAGGCGGCCAAACCCAGAACCCAGGCGAGGAGCCGCGCGCCTTGGCAGAGGGCGGGGGCCTCAGGCAATTCCGGGGCTTCGATTTGGCCTAGATAGCGCGCTGCAATGGCGGCCAATCCTGCGGCCACTAGGCAACCGCCGGCAATAACTCCGGCCAACAGGGGGGTCGGCCGGTTTTGAGGCAGGGTGAACATCGCAACGGAGAGAAGCACCAACGCTCCCGCGGTTGCGGTGCTCACTCGGATGACGCCTAGGACGCCGAGACCTCTGAACCACTGGCGCCAACCTTCCCAGGCGACCTTCAGACGGCGGATAAGGATCGACGGCTCAATTTTTCGCGGCGCCTGTGACTCTGGGGCACCATCAGCGAGGCCCAGCGGAGGTTCGGAACTCGCGATTTCCGCTCGGGCTGTTCTAGCGCGTTGCGATTGGGCCGTCGCCACGCCGGTAAGAATGCCTACGGTAAAATAAAGCGTGATCGCCGTTTGAAGCAGAACCATATCCGAAGTCATCGCGGTGGCCACGATTGCACCCGCGATTCCTAGCAGAGCAGCGGCGAGCAGCACCAGAACAACGCTTCGATAGGGGTCTCGATGGGAGCCAGAAGCGGGCGGCGCCGGCCCTTCCGACAGCGGCATTTCCACCGCGCCATTGGCGCCATTTCCGACTGCAGCCTCCGTTGGGTGGGAAGCTAGAGTATCTTTATAATTCAGAATTCTTTCCATCGTGCGTCCTCGATGCGATTTACTGGAAATTCCATGAAAAGCAAATTACAAACTGCCGATCGACTGACTAGATCGTTCGGCCTTCCGTTTTGTGAGGAAGCAGAATTGTGAGCGAAGCTGAATCGAATGATTAGGTTAGGGGAGGGGCGCGATCTTGGATGGGAAACTGCACAGAGAATGCAATGGTAATGCGTTCTGAAAACACAGTGACCGCGACCTGAACGGCAGCAAAATTCAGCGCTACAGCGGGAGCTGCAATCAGGTGCATTGTCCCATGCGCCGCCATACACATAGCGCAGTGCGACTCGTTGGCCGAGTTGCCGTCCTCGTGGCCGTGGGCCTGAGCAGCCGTGGAGACCGTCAGGAACGCGACTACTGCCAGGAAGATGAAAGCTCGGTGACTCAAACGGTTCATAACAGACTCGTAGGACGCTCATAGTCATCCGCGACCCTTAGATTGTCAAGGAATTTTCATGCGGCCTCCGCTGTAACCGGTGATTTCGAAGCTCCTGGAAAACGGTTCCGGCTGCGAGGCGTACTTCCCTAATTCAAGTAGCGGAAATCGTTGATGTCTGCCGGGCGATCGCCGCGGGAGTCAGCAAGCAATACATGCTGGGGCACAGCCTTCCAGACGCAGAGCCGGCGAATACCACTGCGTTACCATAACTGTACGGACTAATGGCAAGCTGCTCGTGCGCACTCGGGCTCGCTGTTTTTTGTCATTCCGTCGTGCGACTGCCGAATTGACCGGAATGCATTAACGCAAAGCCAGGATGAGGCTTACGGTATCTCCGGTGACACGGGAGCATCAAAGATGACAACCCAAAAGAGAGGCTCGGCGAGCGAACCCTCGCGGTTGCTTTGGTCCAGGGCATCGGCGCCGTCCTCATAGGTGTTTCTGGTTCTTATTGGGTTGAAGCACGACTGTATCAAGCTCGCTATGGTCGGAGCCTTTTTACCAGCCCCAACAGTAGCCCGCCATCTCGACTCACGTTGTCCGAAGAATTGTTCCCCGTCTACAAAATCAACTACATATGTTAGGGATCGGTTCGTCAACAGCCTTCGTTCCTGTTGTGGCCAGTGAATTGGTAGCTCGTCGAGTAATGCTGCCAAGGTCAGCTGGGGGTGTTGTCGGCCTGAAAGTATGGCCTCGATTACTTTTGGAGAGAGCAAAGCGCATCGAAATATGCGCTGGATGTAAGCTGAACTTAAACCCGTTTGCTGAGCGAGTTCGGTAACGGCAGCTACATACGTCTTTCCAGCCGACCTCGCTTGTCTAGTTTATCGTAAGGGGATGACGCCGGACTTGGGAAATCTTTCCGCAATGTGGCGAAATCAGGCCCTCAACATCTTCGAACGACTCCTTTCGGACCGAACACTGAAGTGTGATTCCGGCACTTTGTGCGACCGTCGCGGAGGAGCGTGTCCTGCGTGCATAATGGCACCCGAAGTTACATGCATGGCGGGGAACAATTTGTTGAGTCGTGCCGCTTTGAACGGCGGTACGCCTCCAGGCTGGGATTCCGACCGCTCGGCGCTCACGGGATTTTTGAGGTTGGAAGCATCGACACAGAGAATTTCTTAGGGTATCGAATTCCACTCGTTCCCTTAGGTGTGACCAGACCGGCGCCAGCCGGCGATACACCGTCAAAGCCCCCGCTGCCGACGCTCACGCTCGAATCGGGGCATGCGTCGCTCGCAGAGACTCAGGACTACTTCGCCGACGCGCGCAAGCCGGGCGAGGCAAAAAGCCGTCGCGGGTAGAATGAGTTGGAAACTATGAGAGAACCAGAAATGACCAGCGTGAACTGTGAGTGCGGAGCTCATCATGAGCCGGGGCACATCGTCATAGCCGCAGTCAAAGGGTTGCGACTGAGACCCGAGGGCCCGGCTCTTATACGATTTCTCCTTTAGCTCTCAAGCCGGCCAGGATCTTGTCCTTGGTGATGGGATGCTCCCGGATGCGAACGCCGCAAGCGTTATAAATCGCGTTTGCCAACGCCCCCGGCGCGGCTCCAATGGCGGTCTCCGCAAAACCCTTCGAACCAAAGAACCAGCGCGGTTCGAGGCTGTTGATCATTACGTTGGTTTGATCCGGAGCTTCGTAAAACGTGGGCAGACGATAGGACAGATAGCCGACGCTGTAGTGCAAAGTTCCGGGGAATTCGCGGTCCCACGGAATTCCATCCGTTGTAATGGAAGTGCTCTGAAGTAGCGACCCGTGCTGATCTTCGTTCGCCAGCAGCGGATTCATCACGTTTCCGGCGTCATTGCAGTAGGCCGCCCTCACGTAGCGCCAGTCGCCGGTCCACGTATCGACCTCGACCTCAGCGAAACAAGTGCCAACGCCTCGGTTCATGGCTCTGCCAATTGCTCCGGGATGAATGCACCTGCCAGCTTGACGTATCAGGCCTTTGTTCGCCTTGGCCAATTCTGCAAAAGTCGTCTTTTTTTTCGGGTCATCCATCGAGAAGATCATGCCGTCTCGGATTTGAAGCTTGGACACATCCACCTTGAGAACGTTGCTCGCGCGGCTGAGCAGGTCCTTGCGCATTTTGTCCGCGGCGTTGCAAAGAGCGCCGCCTTGCAACTGCGTGACCATGCCGCTGTGCCAGCCCGGCGAAGGTGGGGTAAGGTCCGAGTCACCCCACACCAGCCTGATGTGATCCAAGGTGGTATAGCCCAAAATCTCTCCAACCTGGATGGACATCGAGGTGCCGTGATTGGTGCCACTATCGGGCTCGCCGAAGTGCATCACTATGTTGCCCTCGGCATTCAACTCCAATTCAGCATTGAAGAGATTGCCTTCGACCCCCTGGCCGACGCCGATACCCGTGTTGCCCGTATTCGATCCTTCTTGCTGGTTCTTCAAACGGGCGATGGTCCACTCATAGCCGCCTTCGCCCTCCTGGTAGCCTACGCGCCCCGCGTGATGCTGGGACATGGCCACGCCAAACCCGCGCTTGAATCTGCCGGGATTTCCACCCGGCACCGGATTCCGCTGATCCCACCCGATGGCCTTGGCGCCCTCTTGTAGCACCTCGACGGACGCGTAGCAATCGTAGTAGAGGAATCCGTTCTCGGTCTCCGGCATAGGAACAATCGTGGGACCGCCCTGTTTGAGACCCACTCTCGTTCCGGGCTTCTGCACGTTCAGCAGACGAAACTGCACAGGATCCACGCCAACCGCCTCGGCCATTTCGTCCATCATCTGTTCCCAGGCCCATTTGAACTCCTGCTGGTAATTGCTCCGCGATGCGCCAGTGAACAGCGAGTTCGTGCGATAGATGAACCCGACTTCTCTCCAGTTGGGAACGACGTGAAGGTACAACTCCGACCTCCCACCGCCGCCTTCGGTTGTTCCCTGTCCTGCTGTTGGATTTGCCCCCGTATTGACGTGGAATTCGCGCTCGCAGGCCAGGATCTTGCCGTCCTTGGTGGCTCCTACCTTGAACTTGTTAAGTGTCTGCGGCTTCACGCTGAGGAATCCCAACTCCTGGCCTTTCGTCAGCACAAACTTGACCGGCCGGCCCGTCATCTTCGAAATGTGAGCGATCCAGACATAGAACTTACCGGAGGCGTTGCCGCCGCCTCCGAATGTTCCACCGTTCCATTTGTCGATGAAACGAACCTTTTCGAGAGGTATTGCGAGCCCCCTGGCTATGCTTGCTCGCGAGGGCTCGATTCCTTGGCCCATGCCCCAAACAGTTACTTTGTCTCCATCCCACTTGGCGACGCAGCCGTTCGGTTGCAACGGAACGGGTACCGACCCGCGATAGGCGTAGGTGAACTCCTTCACGATGTCCGACTGCGCGAAAGCCTTGTCGACATCGCCCCATTCGTCGAGCGACTTGACGACAGCGGGTCGCTGCCTGGTGCCCAAGTCCGGAGCGCCCGGCGCCATGATCTGCTCCAGAGTTGAAGCAAAAGGAAGAAGGTCGTATTCGACCCGTATCGCGGCCGCGGCATCTTCGGCGAGATCCTCCGTTTCCGCCGCCACCATGGCGACTACTTCGCCTTGATAGAAAAGTTCTTCCGGGAATGGATGCGACTTCGGGGCATTACTGGCTGTCAAGATATAGGCCACGCCTGGCATTGTATGAGCTTTGGCGGCGTCGAGCGTCTTCACTCTGGCCCTCGGGTGGGGACCGGTGACGATCTTCACCCAAAGCAAGTTCGGCAAATTCACTCGAGTGGCGTACTCGGCCTTTCCGGTAATGCGCGGTATGCCCACTTCGGGCATCGCTGGATGTGGCTTCCCGATTAGGTTGAGATTCTGCGGTGGGTAGCCCTGCCACTTGCGTGTCACGATCTTTTGGTCGCCCTCGACCAGCGTGTCTTCCGGCCCGTGCCCTCCGCCGGTAGAGAAATTCCGCACCATGGGCTGATTGATGATGATGCAGTCTTCGGGCTTCGGAACGAGCTTCTCTTTGAGGTTTTTATCGCTCATTTGGCCGCCTCCGCTCGCACCAATGAAATTTGTAGAGTGTTTATGAACAACGGATGGGTCGCAAGAATTACGCCCTGCTCCTTGTACCGGAATCGATATTCATTTGGACTCCTTATTCGTGGGTTGATTTCCAAGGAGCCACAATATTATTGATGTGGGTACATTGTCTGCCTTCGATTTCCATGGCGTCAAGTGAGAATCCAAGTTTTCGGAGCCATCGCGCCTGGTGGGAGATTCTTGCTCGATCAAACGAAGCACGCCGACAGCTTCATCTCCTCTTCCGCCGAAGTTCCCAGGTCGGCGTGCTCACCTTTGTTGACCGCGAATCGCGGCCGCGCATATACTCCGTCCCGGCGGAACACCAGAATTCGCGTTTAGTCCGCCGCTGAAAGCCTGTAAGGTCCAAATCACTCGATCGGGAAAAACGATGAACAAGGAAAGATTGATCGTAAGATCGAGCGTCGCGATCATGGGATTCCTGGCTATTTCATCTGTTGCCTTGGGCCAGGCCGGCGCGGGCTCGAATAACACGCTCTATAACAAATTAAATAGCTCGGTCGGAACAGGTGGCCCGGCGCCGCGCCACGATCTAAACGGCGCATGGACAGCACAGTCTCTAAGCGCCACGAAAGGGGACCCCGTTCCGCCCATGACGCCACTGGGACAGCAGCGTTTCAGCCTTAATAAACCAGAGTCGAAATTCGGCATCGCGGGCTCAAACGATCCGTGGAAAACGTGTGACCCATTCGGCGTGCCGCGAGGGCTGGTTGAGGAGATTAGGGGAGTTGCATTTGCTCAAATGCCGGACAAGATGCTGGTGCTTCATCAGTACCAGAAAATCTGGCGCGAGGTCTGGACCGACGGGCGAGCTCTTCCCAAGAATGTGGATAACGGCGGACCAGATTCAAGGTGGTATGGGTACTCAGTTGGCCGCTGGGATGGTGACTTCTCATTCGTTATCGATACCACGGGCGCTGATGACAGAAGCTGGATTGACGGCGCCGGACATCCTCACAGCGTCGACGCACTTGTCGAAGAACGTTACAATCGAGTCGACCGCAACCATATGGAAATGACCGTCACGCTGAACGATCCGAAGATTTATTCCAAGCCTTTTGTCCTCGGAACGAATCGCTATTTGTACGTTCCGTCGCAGGAAACCGAAGAACAGTTCTGCGTGCCCTCCGAGGCTTTGGCGTACATCGATATTATTGCCGCCCCGGCGGCCGGTTCGAAGCCGCACTAGCACGCCTTATTACCGGCGATTCGAGACTAATTAGTTGCGCGGGGCCGCCGCCTTGCTGATCGCGTTGTACTGCTGTGCCTCGGAGGCCGAGCACACCATTTCGCGAATATCGAAGCCGTCCGACTGCAGCCGAAGCGGGAATTTATTGAGGCCAACCCAGGGTTTCGTATACATCTGCGGATCAGTGATCGTCACCGTCAGTTCCAGTATGTCACTATTGAGACGATGGAAGGTTTCTTCGACTTGCAAATCCTTGCTGTGCGGGCGACCGGCATTATCGACCCAGGTCCTGTCGTCTAACCCGACGGTCTGGGCCACGAACGTATAGTCATCTACCCACCTGCCTACTGAATATCCATACCAGCGGTATTCACTAATTTCTTTCGGCAGCTCCCGCCCGTCCATCCAGATGTTGCGCCAGACCTGGTCGTTTTGATAAATGATCACCACCTGCTTCTTGGTTTGCAGAATCTGCAGCGCCCTCAGATTGAAGAAATCAATGCGCGGAAGTCCCAGCGGATCGCAGATGTCGAAGGGATCGTTGTTCTCCTGAATCGGAACGGCGGTGGCTCCCCATCCAGGTTTGTGCGATTTGAATGCTTTCTCGCCCAAAGGAGTGTACGGCAAAATGTGTCTCGCATCCGACGGGTTGTCCCTGGGGCCAGATGCCTGGGTCCCGGCGCGCCAACCGTCAGCTGGCTCCCAGATTCCAGACAAATCATGCACGGGTGCCGGACCTGGCTTTTGGTTCGCGGGCAGGTCATCCACCGGCCGTCCCCAACCGTCGACGTGCACGGGAATCGGAGAAGGAACGGGCGCAGCAGAGGTGCCCTGGTTCGCTTTCGATCCCGATTGAGATTTTGCCCTCAGAGGAAACAAAGAGATCGAGATTGCCACCAATACAAACGTTGGGATAACCAGCCGCTTCAGCATTGCAGATCCTCCGAACCGAGATACCATTTCGAGGCTTCCGGCGTGGCGTTCGCCCCAGTCACGCGCTCAGTTATCTGAACCTTTCGAATCGGCTGGCGGCCGGGAACGATAGCCGCCCGATTTGCCGACGCTCTCGTCCTCACTCATGACCTCACCGTTGGGGAGGACAACTTGGCGGAGCCCGCCCAGTGGCGCACCATTTTTGGCTGTGCGGATGGTGACGATAACTTCGTCTCCCGGCTTGAATGTTTTACCGGTGAAGCCAAAGTTCACGAGCGTCGACGGAGCATTCCACTCACCGGTCCAATGCACGACGTTGCCCTTGTCGTCTTTCACATCGAACTTGAGGAAGGTGTGAGGATTGGTCCAGAGCCAGTCTGTGACGGTGCCCTTCAGAATGACGGTCTTTGAGTCGTATCCAGCGTTTCCGTGGTGTGCGAAGATAGGAAGCGATGCCACCAACAACAGTACAAAAGTTGTGAGAAAAGGCCAGGCATTCTTTCTCATACGAGCCTCCAAAATTCTCGTTCCCTATGGCCCGAACTTGTTTGTCTCGCCAGCGGGTGTAACACCATGTTCTTTCACACTCGAGGTGGATCGGATCCACCCGGCGAGCCTCGTCGCAAACTTTAATACGTCAGCTTCAAACCAAATTGGATATGGCGAGGGCCTCCCGATCCGAGTACAGGATTGTTGGCATCCGGCGTGGAGCTAGAAAAACCGAACGAGGATTTAGAAGGATCTGCACCAGGAGCGCCGAAATCCTTACGGTTGAATACATTGAAAAATTCCACCCGGAACTGAGCGCTGTACCGTTCCTTGAATCTCCAGAGTTTGGATACGGAGAAATCCACGTTTCTATAGCTCGGTCCGACGAAGAAACCTTCGCCCGCGTCTCCGAGAGTTCCATAAGCTGGAGGCGTGAGAACGCCTGAACCCGATTTATAACAACCACCGTTGAACAGCGCCGATTTCGCAAGCCCCTGGGGCTGCGGGTTGCCAGCGTAGGGGGCCTCGGCATCAGCCAAGCACGCCTGATCGGCTAAAGCGGCATTGCCCGTCAATTTGGTCGGAGCCGTGGCGTTGTTCGCAAACGCGTTTGCAGGCCCAACAAAGTTCCAGAATTGAAGTGAGCCTCCACCAAGCCCCTGGTTTAGTGTCTCGGCATCCCCGAGCCAATCGGTCTTGGTCATATCGGCCACGGAATAGTGAAGTCCAGTCTGAAGAGTCAAAATGGCGTTGACAGACCATCCCTCCAACATTTGTCCAGGCACTTTCCTTCCTGGAATGTTGTAAGTCGGCGAGAAAAGGAAGCGGTGCCGGAGGTCCCAGGTTGCGTTTCCATAATCCAGACCGATATTTGTCGAGTCGGATGGCAGAATAACACCAATCGTAGTCGGCTGCCCTGGCGGTCCAATAAGTGCATGAGAATAGGTGTAGCCTGCAAGGAAACTCAGTCCATGATAGGCGCGTGCTTGGAAAGTAGTCTGCAGTGCGTTGTAGTTTGAGGTGACCACCGAGGCTGCAGCATCTATTTGGCTAAGGTAGGGAAACTTGGATGTGTATGGTTGTGCCGTCGCGATGGCGTTGGAATCCGGGGTGCAGTTCGCGGTACTGGGTGCCGCGCTGCATTTGCCGATAACCGCAGCCGTATATCCCGACCCGATAGCCGCTTGATTTAGGTCGACCAATTGCGGTTCGTCATAGCCATGCTGGCCGACATATGCCACGTCAAGTGTCAGATTACTGGTGATGGCGCGCTGGATATCCACGTTCCATTCGATAGATTTGGCGGGAACATAATCAGGCTCCACTGCGCCCGTCTGGCATGGGTTTGCAGCGGTGCACGTGAGTCCGGTGTAGGTGACACCGCCAATCGTCTGAGTCGCTGTACTGGGAAAGATGGTGACACCCGCTGGCAGGTTGGCGGCGGTATTCCAATTAATCTGCGCAGCCGCCAGATTAAAATTCGAGAAGGTGTTCATGTTGACGGCCGTACCGCTTCTGTTAACACCTATGCTGGGGAAGTTCGCGCCAAAAGGAGTAGTCGTGAACTGGTCAGATGCGATCGCCCCGTCGGCGAGCAAACCTACACCCGCACGCACAACAGTCTTGCCGTTTCCACCGAGGTCCCAGGCAACACCGACGCGCGGTTCGAGATATCCCTTCCCCGTGTTATATAGACTTCTCAGTGGTTCTCCGGGACCGACCTGCTCAACAGCCGGAGTCGTGGCCGGATTTACATCCGGATCGAAGTTACCAAGGTAGTTGGTGCGCTCTGTTATTGGCTCATAAATTTCGTAGCGCAGCCCGAGGTTCAAGGTCACTCTGGGCTTGATGCGCCAATCGTCCTGAAAAAATCCACCATACCAATTATCCCGACCATTGGTTGGGGCGAGTCCCAGGAAAATCGAGCCGTTATTCGGGATGCCTTGGAGAAAGCTCTGCAAAGTCGTGAAGTTGATCGTGCCTGTGGCATTGCTATAGTTGTCGTGGTCGTAAATTATCTTCAGGTATTCAAAGCCAAATTTAAGCGCGTGGTTCCCGTGCAGGTAGGAGACGCTCTCTACGAGATCGATATCACCCTGCGGACCGCCAGTGCTCGAGCGGGCGTTAGCGCCAACGACGCCTGAGAAGCTGGTAAACGTGATGGTCGGCGATCCGCCATACAGTGGGTAGGTTACGCCAGTGGGCATGCCGTAGCCATTTGGCCATGGATTCCCGGCAATCATGTCGATGTCGCCATTGATAGTCTGATTTCTTACGAAGACATAGCCCAATCGAAAATCATTCACCCAAGTGGAATTTGGAGTCCAGGTCCAGTCTCCTGAGTACTGCTGGGCGTTATTGACACCTTCCGTCCAATATTGCGGCAAGAGCTGGACGCTAGGAACCTGATGGGAAATCGACTTCGATATATATACCAGGCCGCTCAGATGGTGATGAGGACCGAGAACGTAATCGCCCTTAGCAATTCCGTTGTTAAGCGGCTGAGAGCTGATCAAACCGGGGAAATAAGTCGTCGTTTGACTGTTGATGTAGGGAAACATGTTCTCTACTGTGGAAGAAGATGGGCTTACCACACAGGTGTTGGGATTCAAGCCCGCGATTTGTGCGCTGAGCGGATTGATTTTTGCGGGTCCTAAACTGAGACAGGTATCTACCCAACTGTTGCCGACTCCCGCCCCCGGAACAGAGGTCGGGGCCGTAACGGTGCTGGTATTTCCGTTTTGATCCCGGATGCCCTCGAAGTTTAGAAACCAGAAGAGCTTGTCCTTTAGGATTGGCCCGCCCGCCGTAGCGCCGAACTGTTCAAGTTGAGCGGGGGTGACCTGCCCGGTGAAGAAGTTGGCGGAATCGGTAGCGCTGGCATCGCGCCCAAAGGCATACGCAGTGCCGTGGATACTGTTGGTGCCAGATTTGATGCCGAGGTTTATTACGTCGCCGGTTCGGAAGCCGTATTCTGCTTTAGGATTCGCCATCGAATTGAATTCCTGTATGGAGTCGATGGGCACCAACGAGCTGGAGTCGCCGCCGCGGTAATTTGCATTCAAAAGGCTCGCGCCGGTGCTGGTGGGAATACCGATAATCCCCTCTACCCGGAAGCTGTTCGTATCGGAGCGGTGGCCGTTGGAATTCTGGCTGCCTGTAGCCGCTCCGGGTGAACTGACAGTTCCCGGACGGAGATCGAGCAATCGCTGGAAGTTACGTCCGTTCAGTGGCAGCTCCAATATGGACCGATTACTGACAGTGCCGCCTAGGGTAGCGTCAGTTGTATCGATCGCTGGAATTTCGCCCGTCACAGTAATGGTCTGGGCCTGTTCACCCGGCTGCACAACAAGGTCGACACGAATGTTTTGTCCTACCTCGACCAGCACGCCGCTGTGCTCCACCGTTTGGAAGCCCTTGGCCTCAGCGCGCACGGTGTAGGTACCAGGCGTGAGGTTCGTTGCTACATACTGTCCGGCTCCATCGGTGGTCAACGCACGCGTCACGCCTCGAGCCACGTCGTTGACCGTTACCATGGCGCCCACAATGGCGCCACCACTCTGATCGAAAACACCGCCCGCGATGATGCCCTGGCTCGTTTGCGACATGAGAGGCAGGCAAAGAAGAGTCACGCTCAAAAGAGCTACAAACAACCGTTTCGCGCCTTTGGAGTTGTCGCAGACGCATTCCCTCATGCTCCCTACGCAAGAGTTCATAGGCTTTTCCTCACTCAGTTTTCGACGTACAGACCGAACTGGTACACTTGAACGCTTGTTTTGCGGATCGACCGGACACAGGATCTCGCTGACGGGAGGGCATTTGCCAGCCTTCAGGCCTCGGCTAGTTTGGCGATGCCGGAAGCCAACAGGCCCTTGGCCATGTCGATCTTCGTGGCGTTGTATTTCAGCGGCGCGGCATTCGTAAGCGCGGCGGCCAGCGCCCCGCGCGTAAGGTCCGTATTCAGCGTCTTGCCCTTCAGATAACCTTCCACGGACGTCTCGCGCCAGGGCTTGCCCGCAATCCCGCCAAACACCACGCGCGCATCCTCGATGGTGTTGCCCTGCATCTGCACGCTCATCGCCAGCGAGGCCATGGCAAAGTCCCATACGCCGCGCGGCCGCAGCT
>Ga0335085_10004054_pt1 | contig 24627 bp, 25 predicted proteins | sample Lox_Sample_45_FD_206712 | JGI IMG/M metagenome (GOLD analysis project Ga0335085, IMG submission 206712) | Soil microbial communities from Loxahatchee National Wildlife Refuge, Florida, United States - Lox_Sample_4.5 | ecosystem: Environmental > Terrestrial > Soil > Wetlands | place: USA...
AAGCGTCAGTTCCGATACAGTATCGCGCCATTACCGAAGTGGCGCGGGGACCGCTCGCGGACACGCCGCTGCTCGCCACGCTCCCGTACACCTTCGAGCCCGCGCTCCAGCTCGCGTTCGCGCAACGTCCCGATGGCACGTGGAACGGGACGATGCTGGATGTGCCGAGTGGGCGCGGCGAGGCGAATCACGACATCGGCGCGATCGTGGGCGTGCGACGGCTCCTCGAATGGGGCTGGGACCGCGAGTCGCCCCCCATCCTGCTCGCGCGCCGCGCGCTCTTCCGCCTCCTCGCGGAGGACGACGATCCCGCATACCTCTACGAGCTCGCCCCTAAGGGGAAGCTCGAGCTCGACGCCGTCCGCCTGGGCCGCAGCATCCTGCGGGAAGCTTCCGCCGCGGTGCTCGCGCAGGCGGGGTACGAGAGCGATCCGCGGCTGCGCGGCGCGGCGCGCCGCATCGTCGCGCGCCTCGATGCGTTCCTGCGGAGTCCGAGCGCGACCAAGCCCTTCGTGCGCGTGGGGAATCAGCACGTGCTCACGCCGGAGGCCGCGCCGCCGTCGGTGCACACGCTCATGATGCTCGCGCACATGCCGCTCTTCCGGAGCGAGCATTACGACACGCTCGACCGCCTCTACACCTATCTCACGCAGCCCGTGCCGCGCGCCGAAGCGGCCGCGCGCGTGGGGAAGAAGGTCGTGGCGATGCCGCACCTGGTGATGGGCGATCCGCTCCCGCACCGGAACGCGGCGGACGCGGACACCCCCGCCGCTCTCTGGTGGCTCGAGATGCTCGCGCGCCTCGGCTTCATGCGCCGCAACGAGAACTGGGGGAAGCTCTTCGACCGCTTCCTCGACGACTGTGACGAGCGCGGTGTGTGGCAGCCGCCCAAGCGCGGCCTCGCGATGCGCAGCTCGAATCCGTTCGTGTGGGCGAGCTTCCCGCTCGAGCCGCACGCGGAGAGCGTCGACCGCATCGCGAACGTCACCTTCCGCCTCGGCCTCATCGCGCGCTGCGCGGGGCGCCCGCTGATCGTTGGCTGATCGCGGCGCCGCCGCCGGCAAGCGATCGCGACGGCGGCTCCTAACCAGCTCCGAGATCTTCCCCGCCGGCGTCGCGGGGATCACGCAGCGCATGGTGCCGCTCGCGGACGGCACGCGCGTCCACGTGCTCGAGAGCGGGCCCGCGGGGGGCGCGCCGGTGGTGCTCCTGAGCGGCTGGGGCGGGAGCGCCTATCTGTACCGCCACAACATCGTGCCGCTCGCGAAGGCGGGGCTCCGCGTGATCGCCCCCGAGCTGCGCGGCCACGGACTGAGCGACAAGCCTGCGAGCGAAGACGCCTACAGCACGCCGGCCATGGTACACCACGCCCTCGCGGTGATGGACGCCCTCGGTCTCCCGCGCGCATCGCTCGTGGGCCAGTCCATGGCCGGGCGGATCGCGCTGGGGATCGCGCTCGCGGAGCCCGCACGCGTGTCCAAGCTGGCGCTGATCTCGGCGGTGGGCACCGGGACCGTGCCCGGTTCGTCGCTCCTGGCCTTCGTGCCGAGCGGGGCCTACCACTTCGTGGAGCCCTTCACGTCGCGCTTGGTGTTCCGGCTCGTACTCGACCGCGCGTACGGCGCGGTGGGGCGTGCGAGCAAGCGCGACCTCGAGGAGTACTACTCGCAGACGGCGGACCCGAATTATCTGCGCGCGGTGTGGTCGCTCCTGCGTCAGTTCGATTGGCGGCCGCTCCCCGCTTCGGAGTTCGCGAAGCTCGCGATGCCGGTGCTGTTCCTCACGGGCGAGCGCGACCACGTGGTGAAGCACGGCCGCCTCGCGTCGCTGGCGCGCGGCATGAAGGGCGCGCGTGTCATCATCGTGCCGCGCGCGGGGCATCTCGTGAACGAGGAGGATCCCGAGCCCGTGAATCGTGCGTTGGTGGATTTCCTCTCGGCGTAGCGCGGCGCCCCCTGGGTCGTGTACATTACGAAGACTCGATTCGGGTTGAATACGCTGCGTTCATCGCACTCGCGCAGGCCGTCCGCAGGAGCGGGCGGGAACATGAGAGTGCCTTTGGTCGCTGGACCGCGAAGTGACTCGTGCAGAGGCCGAGTGCCGCGGTGAGCCCCCGCGCAAAGCGCGCGAGCGGGCAGGATTGATGAGTGCCGGGGCGGGTCCAACAGGATCCGGCGAGCGACTACGGCACCGCTAGGAATGGAATGCACACGAAGACAACTGAAGAGAATGGCACCGCGTTCAAGGCGCTGGGGCTCGCCCCCGAGCTGCTGAAGGCGGTGGCGGATGCGGGGTATACGCATCCCACGCCGATCCAGGCGAGCGCGATCCCGCTCTGCCTCGCGGGACGCGATGTGATCGGCCTCGCACAGACGGGCACCGGCAAGACCGCCGCGTTCACGCTGCCGATCGTGCAGCGGCTCATGGGCGGGGCGCGGCGCACGCGCTGCCTGGTGCTCGCGCCCACGCGCGAGCTCTGCGCGCAGGTGAAGGAGAGCTTCACCAAGTACGCGAAGCACAGCGGCCTCAAGGTGGCCGAGGTGTTCGGCGGCGTGGCACTCGGTCCGCAGGAGAAGGCGCTGCGCGGCGGCGTGGACGTGGTGGTCGCGACCCCCGGGCGCCTCCTCGATCATCTCGAGCGGCAGAACGTCGTCTTCGACGAGCTCGAAGTGCTCGTGCTCGACGAAGCGGACCGGATGCTCGACATGGGCTTCATGCCGCAGATCAACCGGATCCTGGTGCAGCTGCCGAAGTACCGGCAGACGCTCTTGTTCAGCGCCACGATGCCGCCCGAGATCGAGGCGTTGGCGCGCAAGTTCCAGCGCAAGCCCACCGTCGTGCAGATCGGCCGCCGCTCGGAGGCCGTGGACACCGTCGCGCACGCGGTCTATCCGGTGCCGAAGGACCGGAAGACCGCGCTCCTGGTCGAGCTCCTCAAGAAGGACGGGATGGACTCGGTGCTCGTGTTCACGCGCACCAAGCATGGCGCCGACCGCGTGGTGCGCCATCTCGAGAAGGCGGGGATCGAGGCGGACGCGCTGCACGCGGACCGCTCGCAGGGACAGCGCACCACGGCGCTCGAGTCGTTCCGCAGCGGCAAGACGCGCGTGCTCGTCGCGACGGACATCGCGCAGCGCGGTCTCGACATCGCCGGCATCTCGCACGTGATCAACTACGACGTGCCCGCGCAGCCCGAGGACTACGTGCACCGCATCGGCCGCACCGGCCGCGCGGCCGCCACCGGGGACGCGTTCACGTTCATGTCGCCGGACGAGATCGGCACCGTGCGCTTGATCGAGCGCGTGCTCGGCACGCCGATCCCGCGGGTGAGCGTGCCGGGCTACGATTTCGGGACGGTGGCGGTGGAGTGATCAGCGCGCCCGGCGCACCCTCCCGAGCCGCGACACGGTGACCGTGTCCGCCACGCCCCCGCGAGCCACGATGAGCGTGGTGTTCGCGGCGCCGTAGCCCCGCCCACTCGGCCCGTACACCACGCTGTCACGGCTCGCGCGCAGCGTGACGCCGAGCTCGGTGCCCACTTGATGCACCAGGAGCGTGTCACCGTCCGCGATCACGCGCAGCTCGGCGCGCGCGGTGTCGAAGGCCGCCACCGCGAGCGTTCCGTGGCGGAGCGCCGCCGAGCGTGCGGCGTCGAGCGTGGCCACGAGCTCCGTAGCCGCGTCGCGCACCACCGCCTGGTCGCGCGCCACGCGCACGTTGGGCGCCGCCATGGCCGTCAGCACGCCGATGATCGCCGCGACCGCCACGAGCTCGACGAGCGTCTGTCCCCCTCGCATCGCGCCTCCAAGTCCGCCCAGGGAGCGGTATATTGTGCGCGACGCGCACGCTCGGCGTCATCGGAATCTTGAGCCACGGAGCATGCGGTTGCCGCAGAGGTCGCGATGAAGATCAGCATCGAATACTGCACCGTTTGAAACTATGAACCCCGCGCCGCCAGTTTGGCGGCGGAGATCAAGGGGAAGTTCCCCGCGGCGGAGGTGAAGCTCATCCCGTCCAAAGGGGGGCGCTTCGAGGTCGTCATGGACGGGACGCCGCTCTTCGAGAAGTCGAAGACGGGGCGTCACGCGGAGCCGGGCGAGGTCGTCAAACTCATCGCGGCGCGCGGGAACTAGCCCATCACCTGATGGAACGATGACACCTCCCGCGTCCACCGGGGTATCCTTCCCCGTGCCGTTGCGGGCTGTAGAATAGGAGCCGGTATGTCCCGTTGGGTCGTGGTCATGGTCGTGGCGTTCGCCGCTCCCCTGGGTGCTCAAGTGCCCGGGGCGGGGACGACTGTGCCCGACGGCTACCGGCCTCCTCCGGGGATGTGCCGGATCTGGATCGAGAACGTGCCCCCGGACCGCCAGCCCGCGCCCACGGACTGCGCCACCGCCGTGCGGCGCCGGCCCGCCAACGCGAAGGTGATCTTCGGCGACCTGTCGAAGGACGTCGAGTCGGGCACCGCCTCCTCGGGCACGAACGGCGGTGCCTCGAACGGCGGCGCGTCGTCGGCGAATTCGCAGGCCGCGCACGACCAGCAGTCCGATCCGCCGAAGCCCGGCGAGGGACCGCGTCCCGCGCTTCCGCCGACTCTCCCATCGTCGTCGCCGTCCGCGCCCAAGGGCGCCCAGCCGACGCCCGCACCGGTCGGACCGCCCATGCGCGCCCCCGCGCACGCGGTTCCCTCTCCGGCGGCCGCGCACTCGCCGGGCCGCATCGCGCCGCATCCCGCGCCTCCACCGCCCAAGGGCGGCGGACACCCGCCCTCGCACCACATGGCGTTCTGAGCGGCGTGCTTCGGCGCGTCCGCGACCAGTACGTCCCACCCGATCACGAAGCCTTCGTCGCCGCTGAACCGGCGACGGGACGCGTCATCGTCATCGCGCCCACGCGCGCCGCGTGCGAGACGATCGAGCTCGCGATGCGGCTGCACCTCGAGACGCTCCTCGAGCGCGAGCACGGTGGCGAGATCCGCGCGCTCGCGCGCGCCGGATCGGGGTTCGGCATCGTCGCGGGCACGGGCACCGGGAAGACGCTCGCGATCCGCCCGATCGCGGAGACGATCCTCGGCACGGAGGCCCTCCGCGTGGGCGTGGTCAACCGCGAGCGCGAGGCCACCCCCGAGACGCCCACGTGGAACGTCGTGATCGTGACCACGGGCATCGCGCGCCGCTGGTTCCAGAGCGGTGACATCCTCGCGCGCGACACGCTCCTCGTGGACGAGATCCATCAGACCAGCGCCGAGCTGGAGCTGTGTCTCGCGCTCGGCAAGCGCGTGGGTTGCCGCTTCATCTGGCTCTCGGCCACCGTGGATCCCGCGTTCTACCAGCGCTACCTCGAGAGCGCGGCGGTGCTCGAGACCACGGCGTTCGATCCCGCCAAGGCCGCGCGCGTGATCGTGGTGGACCGCCAACCCATGGAGTTCCTGGACGAGCGCTTCCTCTCGCAGACCACGAAGGACCGGCGCGGCGTGGGGGTGTTCCTCCCCACGCGCGCGGCGGTGGAGGACGTGGCCGAGCTCGTCGAGCGGCGCGCGCCACGCATCACCGCGGCGTACTACCACGGCGGCGAGCCGATCCGCGTGATCCGCCCGTTCCTCGACGGCTCGGTGAAGAAGCCGTTCGTCCTCGCGATGACCGCGGCGGGGCAGAGCGCGCTCAACGTGAGCGGCCTCGACACCGTGGTGATCGACGACACGCGCTTCTACAACGACGTGGACCGCGGGCGGAACGTGCTCACGCGCACGCATCTGGGCGCGAACGAGATCCTGCAGATGGCGGGGCGCGTGCACGGGCGCGTCGAGGGAGGGCGCGTGTTCCTGCTGAGCGACCGCCGCATCGACTTCGGCTCGCTCCGGCCGGTGGCGCCGGAGTTCCAGCTCGCGGGAGACTCCGAGCGCGTGGCGCTCACCACCGCCGCGCTCGGCGTGCGCGCGGACGAGCTCGATCTCCCCGTGCCGCTCGACAAGGGCGCGTACCGCCGGGCGATGACGCTCCTCGAGTCGCGCGGGATCATCGAGGAGGGGAAGCTCACGGCGTACGGGCGCGACGTGGAGGCGCTGCCGGTGGAGCGCCCGTGGGCGGAGCTCCTCGTGCACGCGAGCGAGGAGATGGTGCCGTTCGTCGCGGTGATGGCGTCCATCGAGAGCCTGCATCGCATGACGCGCGACGAGCGCGACCTCGACGGCGTGCTCGTGGCGGGGAGCGACCATCTCACCGCGTACAACTTGTACGTGGACGCCTACCGCGCGCACGGCTACGTGGGAGAGGTGTACGGGCTCCCGCGGCATCTCTTCCACGATGAGATCGAGGAGTGGGCGGAGGAGCGCGGCGCGTTGGTGAAGAGCGTCGAGGACGGCGCGCTGGGCATGGCGAGCATCTATCGCGCGCTCGATCTCCCGCTCCCCACGGACATGCGTTACGCGAACGACGCGATGCAGCGGCAGTTCGCCGACCTCCTCGCGCGCATCATGCCCTTCGATCTCGTGATGGATGAGCGCGCCGCGGACGGCACGGACGTGCGCGTGAGCAAGACGAGCGTGTGCGGGAGCTGGGGGGCGATCGCGGGGACCATCCGCTACTTCGCGGACCGGATGGGCGTGCCGCGCGCGGCCATCGAAGGGACGCAGATCCCGTTCGATCTGGTGCGGAAGTACGCGGTGCGCGGCGCCCCCGAGATCGCGGTGGACTGGCAGCGCAAGAAGAGCCCGCTGATGCTGCGCCGGCGCACCACGTACTCCGGCTTCCAGCTCGGGGGCGAGCAGGAGCCGCTCGACGAGTTCCCTCCCGAGCTCGCCGCCGAAGTGCGGCACGCGCTCGCGACGTCGCTCGCGCGTGAGGAGGCGCGGCATCCAGCGGTGAAGACCAACCATGCCGCCATCGCGGAAGCGCGCGAGCTGTGGCGGCGCAGCGGCGGCACGACACCGCGCCTCGGGCTCCCCGAGCTCACCGCGATGTACGAGGCGAGGCTCGGTGCGGTGCGGAGCCTGGATGATCTCCGGGCGGCCGACCTCGCGCTCGATCTGTCGGGGCTCGTGCCGGCAGCGCGCCGCGCGGCGCTCCTCGCGCTCCCCGGCGAGGCGACCGTGCGCGACCGCGCGGTGCCGGTGGATTACGACGTGGAGGAGGACGCCGGCGCGAGCACGGGCATCGCGCGCTTGCGCCTCCCCGAGAAACTCGCGCGGACGCTCGCCGAGAGCGAGCTCCCCGTGCTCGACCGCCCGCTCCGGTTCATCGTGATGCGCGGCCAGCGCGGCGCCGCGCGCGGGCGCACGCTCGAGGAGCTGCAGGACGCGCTCGACGCGCCGTACACGGAGCTCGAACTGGAGCGCGACGCCGCGCGCCCATCACGCAAGGAATCCCGCCGCGACCGCGTGAAGCGCGGTCATCGCCGCCGGCGGCGCTGAGCGCTACGCCGGGGGCGGCGCGTCCGTCACGTGCGCGGGGGCGGGCACGGTGTACTGCTCGGTCTTGAACGGCGTGAATCCGCGCTTGAGGTAGTTCGGGAGCGCGGCGGGATTGTCGAGCGTGCAGGTGTGTAGCCAGACGCGCTTCGCGCCCATGGTCCATCCGCGCTCCGCCGCCGCGCTCAGCATCTGCTTGCCGAGTCCCTGCCCGAGGAATTCGGGGAGGAGGCCGAAGTAGACGATCTCCACGGCATCATCGTCGTGCAGCTCGAGCTCGAAGTAGCCGGCGGGGGAGCCGCCGGAGTAGAGCACCCAGAGCTCGATGCCGGGCTGTCCGATGCGCGCGCGGCACTGTTCGTCGGTCCACACGAGCCGGTCGCGCCAGTGGTAGCGCTTCCCCACCTCGGCATACAGGAACCGGAAGAAGGGAACGCTGCACGCGACCACGCGCTCGAGCCGCGCGCGCCGGTCGAGGGGCACGGGGCGCAGCTGCGCGCGGTCCTTCAATTCGAGGTAGGTGCGGATGACGTCGATGTCGGCCATCGGCGGTTATGGCCTCACCTTGATGCGGTGGCGCGCGGCCTTCGCGCGGTTGCCGCAGGTGCGCATGTCGCACCAGCGGCGGCGGCCGTTCTTGGTGCCGTCGAGGAACACGTGCGAGCAGCGCGGGTCGGCGCAGCGGCGCACGCGCGCGAGCTCGCCAAGCACGAGCGCGTCGGCGGCGGACTCGACGATCGGCATCACGAGGCCGGCGAACGCGTCGCCGCCGGGGACGAACGCGCGCACGAAGGTCGCATCGTCGCGCGCTTCCACGCGGCGCGTGCCGGCGCTGCGGCCGAGCACGCGGTTGAGCTCGGCGAGCACGTCCGCGCGCACGCGCGTCTCGTGCGCGCCGCGCTCGGCGAGCGCGCGCAAGGCGGCGCGGATGCGGCGCGCGTCGGCGAGCGCAGCGCTAGCGCCCGCGGGCTGCTGCTCGGCGCGCCGGCGGATCCCCGCGGCGCGCTCGGCGTCGAGCACGCCGTGCGTCTCGAGCCATCGCACGAGCGCCGCGAAGTCGCGCATCGAGTCGACGCGCTCCCCGCGGCGGGTGTCATCCGTGTTCACGAATTCGAGCCAGAGGCGCTCGCGGTCCATCGGGCGATGCTACTCGTGCGTCCCGGCGCGAGCAAGACGGGGGCCGGCGCATCTCCGCGCCGGCCCCTTGCGCGCGCTACACCACGCTCATCGCGGCCACGCCGGTGCGCTGCGTCACGGACTTCTGCTCGCTCTCGATCACGGCCGGCACGAGGAGCACCGAGCAGCGCGCCGTGCGGAGCAGCGTCGTCGCGACGCTCCCGACGAGGAGCCGCTCCACGAAATTGAAGCCGTGGCTCCCGCATGCGATGAGGTCCACGCGGTGCGCATCCGAGAAGTCGAGGATCGCGCGCGCAGGGTCGCCGCTCAGCGTGACCATGCCGACCGTGACGGACGCCGGAGCGCGCAGGCGCGCCCGCACGCGGCCCAGGCTCTCCGACACGCCGGCCCCGTAGGCGGCGAGCCATTCCTCGTACGCGACGGGCGGGATCTCCGGCTCCGGGCGGACGTGTGCGAGCGTGAGCTGCGCGGGCTTGCCCAGGAGATGCAGCGTGTGGCGCGCTGCTTCGTAGCTCGACGTGCTGAAATCCGTCGCGACGACGGCGCGGCGCGGGAGCGTGGAGCATCCGGGGGCGACCGCGAGCACGGGCACGGGGCTCTGCCGGCTCACCTTGAGCGCCGTCTCGCCGCCGAAGAGGCGGTCCGCCGTGGCGTGGCGGCCGATGCCCATCACCACGAGGGACACATCATCGCGGCGCGCCGCCTTCACGATCTCGCCCGCGGGACGTCCCACGGCGAGCTCGATCGGCCACGTGCAGTGCTCGCCGACGGCGGCGCGCACCTGCGCGGTGACGCGCGCGAGCAACTCTTCGCCGCGGCGCCGGTCGAACGCATCGTACGGCACCATGGCCGGCGAGAACCCCGCGTCCATCACCGGGAGCGGCTCGAGCACGGCGATCACGGTGACGTTCGCCTCGTCACGCTTGGCGATCTCCGCGCCGACGCGGACTGCGGCGTCCGACGTCGGGGCGCCGTGGGTGGCGATCAGGATGCGGTCCTTCATACGAACCTCCGGTGGGCGATGCTCCTGCAAGGGTAGGATCGCGGCCGGGGGCGGTATCGTCTGTCGGGATGCCGGGCGATGGGTGTGCGGGAAGTGCTGACACCACATGGGGGTGCGAATTCACTTGCTCGCGCCGGCGGGGCTCGCGATCATTCGCCGCATGAGTTCCACGCGTCCCAAGGTCCCCCCCGCGGCGGAGCACCGTTCGCTGAGCGCGCAGCGCGCGCCGGCGCCGTTCGTGTTGAGCGAGTACGTGCGCTGGGGGGACATCGACCTCGCCGGGATCATCTGCTACGGCGCGTACCTCCGCGTGTGCGAGCTCGCGGAGACCGAGATCTTCCGCGCCGCGGGGCTCCCGTTCAGCGAGATGTTCCAGAAGTACGACATCTGGCTCCCGCGCAAGGTGATCCACGCGGAGTTCGAGGCGCCGGCGCTGCTGGACGACCAGCTGCGCGTGGTGACGTACTTCAGCCACATCGGCACCACGTCGCTCAAGATCAACTACGACATGATGAACGCCGACGCCTCGCTCCTGCACGCGGCGGCGTACCAGGTGCTGGTGTGCGTGTCGCGAAAGGGGTTCAAGAAGATGCCGCTCCCCGACGGGGTGCGGCTCGCGCTCTCGCACTACGCGCTGGACAGCGAAGCCGCGCGCGCCGAGGCGCGGCGGACCTACGACTCGAGCGCGTCCTCCGCGTAAGCGAGCCATCCCTCCTTCTCGTCGGCCACGAGCTCCATCTGCGTGCCGAAGGGGAGGGTGAGGTTCTGAGCGCCGTGCCCCGCGGGGAAGTCCACGATGATGGGCACGTCGAGGTCGGAGAAGTTGTCGAGGAGGAAGTTCTCGAAGTCGTCCTCTTCGGAGCGGTCGATCGGGAGCTCGCCGATCACGATCCCCTTCAGTTTGTCGAGGAGACCGGCGGCGCGCAGGTGGACGAGGCGCTCGTCGAGCACGCTCATAGGGTCCTTCGTCTCTTCGAGGAAGAGGATCGCGTCGGTGGTGTCGACCTCGTAGTTCGTGCCCACGGACTGCTGCACGAGGGAGAGATTGCCGCCGGTGAGCCGTCCCGTGGCCTTGCCGTGGCGCACCGTGCGCGCGATCCCCTTGCCGAGTTTGGCGGCGGGGCGCGGCTGCGTGAGCGCGGCGACGAAGCTCGCCATGGACGGATCGCGCGTGGAGGGGATGAGGTCATCCACCGTGGGGCCATGGAACACGCGGATCCCCGCTTGGCGCATGAGCCAGAGGTGCAGCGCGGTGATGTCGGAGTAGCCGACGAAGCTCTTGGGATTGTTCCGGAAGACGCTCGCGTCGAGGTGCGGGATCACGCGCACGGCGCCGTAGCCGCCGGTGGCGGCGACCACCGCTTTGACCTCGGGATTGATCCAGAGCCCCATGAGGTTCTCGGCGCGGCGCTCGTCTTCGGAGCGCTGGAAGCGGCGGCTCACGGAGACTTCGGCGTCGAGGATCACTTTGAAGCCGGCGTGCTTGAGGGACTTCACGCCGCGTTCGAGATAGCTCGCGCGCGGGGTGTAGCTCGGCGTCACGACCACGATCGTGTCGCCTTTGGCGATGGCGCGGGGGCGAAGGAGGGAGGCGGGGGCGGCGGCGGGGACCATGGGATAACGCTAGCCCGGCGGGGAAGGGGGCCGGGAGCGAACGGGGGACGAAGGGGCGGTGGCCCTCGACCCGGCGGTATCGCGGCGGGGGTCGGGGCACCATGATATCCGGGCAGCCCCCGGCGTTGTCACGGTGAGGCCTCTGGATGTTCTCGAGCATTGCAAGCGCGCTGCGCGCGGCCAGCACACCGATCCTCGTGGTCGCGGCGATCTACGCCGTATCGGTCACCGCCGGGATCGCGATGTCGCACAGCGGGAACGGATTCGCGCTGGCGTACCGCGATTCGCTCGTGGCGCGCGCGCACCGCGCGGATCCCACGTCTATAGCGGCGGACTCGGGTCATGACGTGCGCGCCGCAGCGACGGACTTCGCGCGGAACCTCGGCCTGGCCGCCATCCCCGAGACCGTGGGCGGTCTGCTGATCGTGGTGCCGGTGGGGATGGCGGCGTACCGTGGATGGGTGGGCGGGATCGTCTCGGTGGATTCACATCACGCGAGTCACCTGGCGCACGCGCGCTCCGCCGTGTACTTCATCGTCACGATCCTGCTGCAGCTGACGGCCTTCACACTCGCTGGAGGCGCGGGGCTGCACCTCGGCTGGAGCTTCTTCAAGAAGCGCGGACCGTTCGTGGGGCCCTCTTGGTTCCGGCTGCCCGGACCGGCCCTCCGCGACGTCGCGTGGATCTACGCCGTGATCGTGCCGGTGTTCGCGATCGGGTCAGCGTGGGAGTTCTTGGTGGCGTTGCAGTGAACAGTTCTCTTCGGATCTCGATCGCCGTGGTGCTCGGAGCGCTACTCGGCCTCCTGGCCGCGCGCGCCACGTTCTTTGGAGTGTGGACGCTCGTGCCATGGGGCGTCGCCGCTGTCGCGCTCGGATATCGCGCGCCGATACGCACCGCCGCGACCGCCGGCACGGCGTATGGCTTCGTGCTCGGCGTGACGTTCATGCTCGCGGTGTATACGGGTGCGGAACCGGTCGTTCGCAAGCTTGCCGGCTTCGGGGCGCTGGGTTTGGTCGCAGCCGCGTGCGGCTCGATCGCGAGTGTCGCCGGCGCATGGTTCTCGCGGACGCCACGCGGCCCCTGACCGCCACCCGATGGGCGGCTAGATTCCGCCCCATGCCTGACACGGGCAGCCCCACCTACTTCCGCAAAGGGTTCGGACTCGGCGCCGACGTCCAGAAGACGCTCGTCGCCGATTACGCGGGCCATCTCGTGGACCTCCTCCGCGCGCGCGACTACACGCTCAGCGCGGGGAACACCACCGTGCGGCTCGCCAAGGAGTTCGGATTCTGCTACGGCGTGGAGCGCGCCGTCGACTACGCGTACCAGACGCGCCGCAAGTTCCCCGAGCGGCACGTCGTGCTGGTGGGCGAGATCATCCACAATCCGCACGTCAATGCGAACCTGCGCGCGATGGGGGTCGAGATCCTGGAGCGCGGCCCGCGCGGATTCGACTACTCGGGCATCACCGCCGCCGACGTCGTCATCCTCCCCGCGTTCGGCGTCACCATGGATGACTTCGACACCCTGCGCGCCGCCGGCTGCGTGATGGTCGACACCACGTGCGGCTCGGTGCTGAACGTCTGGAAGCGCGTGGAGAGCTACGCGCGCGACGGGTTCACGAGCGTGATCCACGGCAAGCACTACCACGAGGAGACTCGCGCCACGGCGTCGCAGGTGAACACGCATCCCGGGAGCCACTACCTGATCGTGCGCGACATGGCCGAGGCGAAGCTCGTGTGCGAGTACGTGGAGGGGCGTGGTGACCGCGCCGCGTTCGTCGCGAGGTTCGCCGACCGCGCGTCTCCGGGCTTCGACCCCGACGTGCATCTCGAACGCATCGGCGTCGCGAACCAGACCACGATGCTCGCGCGCGAGTCGCTCGCGATCGCGGAGGAGATCGGGAAGGCGTTCGAGCGCGCCCACGGCGCCGAGTGGCGCGCGAGCCACTTCCGCTCCTTCGACACGATCTGCAGCGCGACGCAGGACCGCCAAGATGCGGTGCAGGCGCTCCTCGCCGAGCCGCTCGACGTGATGCTCGTGATCGGCGGCTACAACTCGAGCAACACGCTCTCGCTCGCCGCGATCTGCGCCGAGAAGGTCCGCACGTTCCACGTGGAGGACGCCACCGCGATCGACCCCGCGCGCGGGACGGTGCGGCACCGCCCCACGGGCACGAAGGAAGAGGTCGAGACCGCGCACTGGCTGGCCGCGCCCGGCGCGCTGCGCGTCGGCGTGACCGCCGGCGCGAGCACCCCGAACAACAAGATCGGCGACGCCGTCGCGCGCATCTTCGCGACGCGCGGCATCGAGCCCGCCGCCGTCACGTGACGGCCGCCGCCGCCGAGTACGGCACCGCCGAGCTGCGCGCCGGCGCGACCCGCGTGGTGCTCGCGCCCACGCTTGGCGGGAAGATCATCGCGATGGAGCTCGGCGGACGGCAGTGGCTGTGGAGCGATCCCAAGCTCCCGCACAGCGCGGCGAACGCGGCCGACAGCGGCGGCATCGACGAGCTCTTCCCCACCGCCGGCGCGTGCAACCTTCCCGCGATCACCGGGCGCTACTCCGCGCTGCATCTCCCAAACGCGTACAGCGGGCTGTCCCTCCCCGACCGCGGCGAGCTCTGGAGCCAGAGTCCCGAGTTCAGCCTCGAGACGCGCGATGACGGCGTCTACGCCACGTGCGGCTGGGTGAGCGACCGGATGCCGTACCGGTTCGTGCGCGCGCTCTACGCGAGCTCGGCGGGGGAGGTCGTGATGCGCTACGGTGTGCACAACGACGGGCTCGACCGCATGCCGTTCCTCTGGATGACGCAGCCGCTCTTCCCGCTCACGAAGCACACGCACATCGAGCTCGCGGACGGCGCGCGCACGCGCCTCTGGCGCCAGCATGGCGTGGAGCTCGGGAGCATCGGCGCGGAGCATCGGTGGCCGCGCGTAGCCGCGGCGGGGAAGCTGCGCGACCTGTCGTATCCCGACGCGCTCGCCCGGCGCTACGCGTGCAAGCTCTTCGTGGACGCGCCGCAGGGGCACGCGGCGATCGTCGAGGAGACCGCTCGCCTCGACGTCACCTGGGACGCCAAGTTCGCGCCGTACGTGGCGCTCTGGTACAACCGGAAGGGCTGGGCGCCGGGAGCGCGGCGCCGGCCGCCGCTCCACTTCGCGCTCGGCCCGAGCTCCGGGGCCCCCGACACCCTCGCCGACGCGCTGGGCGCGTGGAAGAGCGCGAGCTGGTTGGAGCCCGGCGAGACGAAGGAGTGGACCGTGACGTGGAGCGCGACGCCGCTCTAACGGGCCAGGTTGTAGTTCACGTATTCCGGCTCGTTCGTCACCTCGCGCACGACGTGCTCGCCGAGCCACGCCGGGAGCTCCGGCTGCTCCTCGGCGTGCTTGAGCTCGATCTCCGCGAGCGTGAGATCGCGGTCGAGGAAGTGGTCGATGAGCCACTCGCGCCCGTTCTCCTTCACGTGGTGGCGCTGCTTGTGCACGCGCTTCCCCTCGGTGAGGGGCCAGATCGCCTCGAAGACCTCGCGCGAACATTCCTCTTCGATCTCGGTGCGCACGATGCCCGCGCCGAGCTTGATCGTGCGGAACCAGCGGACGTCGTCCCCGATCGTGGAGCGGCGCAGCCGCTCGCGCAGCACGGTGCCCGGGAGCCAGCCCTGCTCGATCTCCTCCACCGGCGCATCGCCGGCGGCGGAGGGGAACTTGTCGAGCAGGAACTTGCGCTCGATCTCGATCATCGGTCGCGCGTGCGCGTCGATCGCATCGGCCACGACGGCCGCCTGCGCGAAGAAGTCCTTCGCGTGGTCGCCCAGCCAGCCGTCGCGCACCGCCGCGAACGCGTCCTCGCCCCGCGCGCGCACGCGCTCGCCCAGCGCGATGAGCCCCGGACGCGGATCGTGCGCGTGCACGCGCTTCGCCGCGCGGCCGCCCGATCCGCCGGCCACCACGGCGAGCGTCTCCTGCCGCGCGTGTTCTCCCACCGCTTCCTCCGTGGCCGCGACGAGCTCGGGGGCGAAGACGTGCGCATCGTGCAACGCGCCGAGCTGGTCCTGCAGCACGCGCAATCGCTCGAGCGTGGGGGCGAGCGCGGGGATGAGCGGTTCGGCGGGCTCCAGCAGGTAGCGCACGCGCTTCGCCGCGATGCGCGCGCGGTGCGCCTCGGCCTCGTCGGTGGCCGCGTGCACCTGGTCGAGCGCGACGCGGAGCGCGGCGAGCATGCGGTGCATGCGCGAGGACATCACCGCGGCCACCGGGCGCTCGTACTTGCCGTCCGCGAGCACGGGCGCTTCGTAGCGGAGGAGCCGCTCGCGCACGCGATGCGCGAGATGCGGGAAGGTGACTTCGACCTCGCGCGCGAGCTTGGCATCGGAGCGCGCTTTGCGCGCCGCCAGCTGCGCGCGTAGCGCATCCAGCCCGATGCGCTGCTTGGCCGTGAGCGTGGGGCGCTGCTCGTCGAGCCACGCGATGTGCACCTCGAGGTCGCGGCTCTGCGCGGTGGCGCGCGCGAGCCGGCGGAGCCGGCGGCGCGTCCCTTCGCCGATCGAGCTCGCGAGCGGCGCGCGATACGCGCGCAGCACCGAGCGCAGCCGCCGGAGCGCGACTCGGAAATCGTGCAGCGCCTCGACATCCCCGTCGTGGCCGAGGCGCACGCGACCCTCGATGAGCGCATCGAGCCGCTCGAGCGCGATGAGCCGCACGCCGCGCGGGGCGGGGAGGTCGAGGATGTCCGCCGGGAGCGTCATTCGGCGAGCTCGCGGAGCTGGCGCGGCGCGACGGCCCAGAGGAGCACCCCCGTCCCCGCGCCGGGCACCCCTTCGAAGTCCATGGCCAATGCCGCCCCCTTCTTGAAATCGATGAACGAACGGCTGCCGCCGCCGAGGAGCCAGCTCGCGAGCGCGCTCAGGTGCGGCTCGTGCCCCACGATCGCCACCACCGGCACGTCCTTGAGCTCGCGGATCCACGCCACGAACGCATCGAAGCTCCCGTCGGGGACGAGCTCGTGGATGATCACGATGCGCGTCCCCTTGTAGCCGCTCGCGACGATCTTCGCGGTCTCCATCGCGCGCACGTACGGGCTCGTCGCGATGAGGTTGATCTCGGGCACCATCGCGCGCAGGCCTTTCACCCCGCGCTTCATCTTCGTCACCCCTTCGTCGGTGAGGGGGCGCTGCGAATCGGGGCGTCCCGTGGACGCGAACTCCTTCGGGTCCTCGGCGATGGCGTGTCTGATGATGACGAGCTGCATGGGCCGGCCCGCGTGAGGTGGGGGGACAAAAGATACACGCGGCGCGGGCGGTGGGAATCGGGCGGCGCCCGAGGCGAGGCTACGGGCGGTGCTCGAGCACCATGCGGTAGCTCACATCGAGGCGGTCGATCTCGCGCTCCCAGTCGAGGTGCGCCGCCGTCGCGAGCGCGCCGCGCGCGAGGCGCTGGCGGAGGGCGTGGTCGTGCACGAGCGCGCGCATCGCGCGCGCCATCGCCTCGGTGTCGCCGGGGGGGACGGCGATGCCGTTCTCGCCATCGCGAAGATGGTCGGCCACGCCCCCCGCGGGGATCGCGATGACCGGGAGCCCGCTCGCCATCGCCTCGAGCACCACGAGCCCCAGCGTCTCGGTGAGCGAGGCGAACACGAACGCGTCGGCGCTCGCGTAGAGCGCGGGGAGCTCGCGCGCGCGGTCGAGCGCGCCGAGGAAGGTCACTCCGTCTGGGGCGGCGCGGCGCAGCGCGCGCTCCACGGGCCCGCGCCCCGCGACGATGAGGCGCACCGCGGCCGCCCCTTCGCTCTCGCGCACCAAGCGGAACGCGTCGAGGATGCGCGGGATGTCCTTCTCGGCCGCGAGGCGCCCGACGTGGAGGAAGGCGAACGCGTGGCCGATCCCGAGCGTGCGACGGAGCTCGGCGCTCTTCTTGGCCGGCCGGAAGAGGGCGAGGTCGACGCCGCGCCCCCAGACCTCGACGTTCGGCACGCCGAGCGCGCGCAGGTACTCGCGCGAGGGGGCGGACGGCGTGTACGTGCGGCGCGCGCGGCGGTGGAAGCGCGCGATGGAGCGCTCGATGGAGCGCTCGATGAATCCGACCCCGTACGAGCGCGTGTACCGCGCGAAGTTCGTGTGGTACGAGGTGACCGCGGGGACGTCGAGCCGGGCGGCGGCGCGCATGCCCAAGCGCCCGACCACGAACTCGGTGGCGCAGTGGATGAGGTCGGGAGCGAACGCGCGCGCAGCGTGTTCCACCGTGGCGCCGCGCGCGAGCGCGATGCGCAGCTCGGGATAGACCGGGACCGGCACCGAGGGGAGCGTGGTGCGTCGGACGGCGGTGGAGACGGCGCCGTTCGGGCGCGCCGGGGAGATGAGCGCGCACTCCCAGCCGCGTGCGGCGAGCCCCTCGAGGGAGAGCGCGGTCACCACCGCCACGCCGTTCACCTCGGGGGGATAGGTGTCGGTGCAGCACAGCAGGCGCATCGCACGAAGATGCGGCGGCCGCGTCACGGACCGGCGACATCCGCGTTACGAGCGCGTGAACGACTCGGGCGAAAACGGCCGCTGCGCGTTACGAACTCCGTACCAGATGGTCGCTCGCGCGACACATGCGGGCGCCATCGTGCGTCCGTGCGATCGACCTTCACCGGTCCCCGATGCGAGCGCGGCGTCGTGCGACGCGTGGTGCTCGTCGTCCTCGACGGGCTTCGCCCCGACGCCATCGAGACGTTCGGCCTTCGCACCCTCCAAGCGCTGGCGTTCCGCGGCGCATCCACGATGCGCGCCACCACCGTGGGCCCGAGCGTGACCGCCGCCTGCATGGCGTCGCTCTTCACCGGCGTGGCGCCCGAGACGCATGGGATCCGCAGCTCCCGATTCCACCTCGCCGCGCGGCACGCGCCGATCCACCCGATGCCCGCGATCCTCGCGCGCGCCGCGGTGAACACGGAGGCGTTCCTCGCGCAGGTGCCGTGGTACATGACCCACCTCGCGGCGCGCATCGCGCGCGCGCTGCACGTGAAGGCGACGTTCGCCGGGAAGGATTCCGTGGCGGTGGTCGGCGCGGCGCGGAAGCGCCTGCGCGAGATGACCGACGGCCTGATGATCATGCACTGGCCCGACGGCGACGAGGCCGGCCACGCGCACGGGTGGATGACCGACGAGTACCGCCACGCCGCGCGCCAGATGGACGCGTCGATGGCCGAGGTGGTGGACACGATCCAGCCGTTCGAGCGCGCCGACACGCTGCTCATCGCGATGGCCGACCACGGCGGCGGCGGAGCGGTGCTGCGCGACCATGAGAGCGCGCATCCGACCGATCGCACGATCCCGATCATCTTCGCGGGCGGCGCGGTGCCGTCGCGCGCGCTGCGAGATCCCGTCTCGCTCCTGGACGTGCCGCCCACCGTGTTGTGGGCGCTCGGCGCCGACGTGCCCGGTTCCTATCACGGGCGGCCGTTGTTGGAAGTGTTCGGGCGCGAAGAGGCGCCCGTCTAGCTATGGGGGCCTTGCTCTCCCGCCTCGACGCCCGCGACCGCGCGCTCTTCTCGCGCTGGTCGCTCGCGATGCAGCCGATGCCACGCGTGCGCTCGCTCAACTTCTGGCGGGCGGTCACGCACTGCGGCGGCGTGCGCGTGAGCGTGAGCGCGGCGCTGGTGCCGCTCGCGCTCGGCGCGTCGGGCGGCGTGATGCGCGCCGCGGCGGAGCAGGCGGCGGTGGCGCTCGCCGCGTCGCACCTGTTCATCCAGATCGTGAAACGGTTCGTCGAGCGGCCGCGCCCGTCGCGGCGCACCGGCTGCACGAGCTTGATCGACGAACCCGCCTGCTTCTCCTTCCCCTCGGGGCATGCGACGGCGGCGATGTCCGTGGCGTTCGCGTATGCGTTGGCGTTCCCGAGCCTCGCCCTCTGGTCGCTGATGGCGGCGGCTACGGTCGGGTTCTCACGGGTGCGCCTCGGCGTCCACTACCCCGGCGACGTACTCGCCGGGCAGGTGATCGCGATCGCCACGGTCATCGCCGTGCGCGCTGTCTGGTGATCCGGCGGCGCGCATGCGCCGCACCGAGAGCCAGTGGTGGAGGAAGTAGGCCGCCGGGAAGCGCTCGGGGAAGATGATCTCCGACAATCCGTATGACTCCGCCTTCCGCGCGCGACGGTCGGGGAAGAACGCCGTGCCGAAGAGCCAATCCCAGATCGCGAGCTTCGTCGCGAAGTTCTTGTCGTACGCCTCGGCCACGTTCGCGTGATGCCAGCGGTGCATCTCGGGGCCGTTGATCACGTACTGGAGGCGCCCGAGCCTCACGTCGAGATTCGCGTGGATGAACATCCCCCAGATCGCGCTCACCGCGCCCTTGATCACGGGGACCGCCGGCGACGCGCCCAGGAGGATGATGGGCGCGAACTCCACGGTCTGGTTGATCAGGATCTCCACCGCGTGCGAGCGCGATGCGGCGAGCCAGTCCACGTGCAGGGCGGAGTGGTGCGCTTCGTGCAGCCGCCACAGCCACCGGTTGCGGTGCTGCAGGCGGTGGAACAGATAGATGTACAGGTCGTGCGTGACCACGAAGAACGCGACCTGCGCCGCGATCGGCCACGCACCCACCAACCGGTGCGATGACCACGCGGTGTGGGCGTCCAGCCACGCGATGGACCGCCCGATCACCACGCCCAGCAGCCAGCTCTGCCCGAACGTGTAGAACACGAAATCCGTCCAGAACCCTTCGCGCAGGAGCGGCTGCCCCGCGTTGTACGGGCGCACGCGCTCGAGCACCATGAACGCGATCGCCGCGAGGGCGATCGCGCCGAAACTGAGGATCTCGACGCGCGTCACGACGCGGCGGCGAACACCGGCTCGCCGTCGGCACGGCTCACCACGCGGCGCAGGCGCGCGCGGGCGCCCTGCTCGCTCTCGTACACGCGCTTCACGCCGTCGCCCAGCGAGGCCTCCACGTCGCGGAGGTCGCGCACCAGACGCTCGAGTCCGCCGAGCTCCACGCTCGCGGCCTGGTCGGAGCCCCAGAGCGCGCGGTCGAGCGTGACGTGCCGCTCCACGAAGCGCGCGCCGAGCGCGACGGCGGCGATGGTGGTGGCGAGCCCGGTCTCGTGCCCGCTGTACCCGACCGGCACGCCGGGGTAGCGATCCATCAGCGTGCGGATCATGCGCAGGTTGAGCTCGGCCGGCGGGCAGGGGTACGTGGAGGTGGAGTGCGCGATGAGGAGGTCGTCGGTGCCGAGCGCCATCACCGCCTCGTCGATCTCCTCGAGCGTGCTCATGCCGGTGGAGATGATGAGCGGCTTCCCCGTGTCCTTCATCTTGCGGAGGAGGCCGTGGTCGGTGAGGCAGGCGCTCGCGGCCTTCAGGAACGGCGGGTCGAAGCGCGCGATGATGTCCACGCTGGGATCGTCCCAGCAGGACGCGGTCCACTGGATGCCACGCGCGCGGCAATGCGCGTCGATCTCGGCGTACTGTTCCGCGGAGAACTCCACCTTGCGGCGATACTCGATGTACTTGAGGCGGCCCCAGGGCGTGTCGCGCTCCACGTCCCACTGCCCCGCCGGCGTGCAGATCTCCGGCGTGCGCTTCTGGAACTTGACGCAGTCGGCGCCGGCGCGGGCCGCGCCGTCGATCAGGAGCTTGGCGAGATCGAGCGAGCCGTTGTGATTGATGCCGATCTCGGCGATGACATGGACGCGGCGATCGGGGCCTCGCATGGGACCTCCGTGGGTTCGGCGTGATGGGCGACGCCCGTGGCGCGCTGGGCATCGAGGATGAGCTCGGCGAATTCGCGGAACGCGCCGTGTCCGCCGGCGCGTGCGCACACGTGATGCACGGCGCCGGTGATGCCGGGCTCGGCATCGGCGGGGCAGGCGGAGAGGCCGGCCGCGCGGAGGAGGGGGAGATCGTTCACGTCGTCCCCGATGAACGCGATGCGCTCGAGCGTGAGCCCGTGCGAGCGCGCGATCCCTTCGGCGCGGCGCAGCTTGTCGGCCACGCCGCCGTGGAGCTCCTGCACGTGCAGCACGCGGGCGCGCGCGGCGACGATGGCGGAGCGCTCCTTCGTGAGGATGCCGACGGGGATGCCCGCGATCGCGCGCAGGCGCTCGATCCCCATCCCGTCGCGCATCGAGAAGCGCTTGAGCTCCTCGCCGCGCGCGCTGTAGTAGACCCCGGCGTCGGTGAGCACGCCGTCGCAGTCCGTGAGCACGAGGCGGATGCGCGCGGCCCGCGCGCGGAGCACGTCGCCGGAGAGCACGCGCGTCACCATGCGGTGAAGCCGCCGTCCACCACCAGCGTGGCGCCCGTCATGTACCGCGACGCGTCGCTGGCCAGGAACACGATGGCGCCGCGCATCTCATCGGGGGCGGCCATGCGCGCGAGCGGCGTGCGGCGCGCGTAGTTCGCGACGAAGTGCGGCTCCTGCCCGTTCTCCACGCCCCCCGGGACGAGCGCGTTCACGCGCACCCCGCACTTCCCCCAGTGCGCGGCGAGGAAGCGCGTGAAGGCGAGCACGGCGCCCTTGCTCGCGGGATACGCCGGCGACTTCGCGAAGCCGAGGCTCCCGTCGGGCTTCGCGTACAGCGCCGGATCGGGGCCGACCAACGCGTAAGTCGACGCGACGTTCACGATGCTCCCGCCCCCGCGCGCCGCCATCTCGCGGCCCAGGATCTGCGACGGGAGGAACACGCCGGTCACGTTCACGTCCATCATCCGGCGCCACTCGGCGAGCGGATAGCGCTCGAAGCGCGCCGCGTCGGCATCGAGCGACGGCGCTTCCACGCGGTCGTTCATCGCGGCGTTGTTCACGAGCACGTCCACGCGGCCGAAGCGCGCGAGGACTCGGTCGCGCAGCGCCTCGAGGCTCTCGGGATCGGTCACGTCGGCCGTGATCGCGAGCGGGGGCGGCCCTCCGGCGAGCGTCACGTCGTGCGCGGCGCGCTCGAGCGCGTCCACGTTGAGGTCGGTGAGCACGACCTGCGCGCAGGCGAGCGAGAGCGCGGTCGCGTGCTCGCGGCCGAGCAGTCCCCCTGCGCCGGTCACCACGGCGACGCGTCCGTCGAGCGCGAAGTCCGCGATCACGCGCGCACGCGCGGGCGGACGTTGAAGTCGCCGGTGCGCCGGAACACGGGCTCGATCGGATCGCCGCGGAGCGCGTGGCGCACTTCATCGTTGTCCACCGCGCGCTTGAGCACGCTGAGCGCCTCGGCATAGGCGGCGAGGAGGTGCTCCACTTCGTCCGAGCCGTGCGCGGCGCTGAGCGTGTTCGTCCCCGACCAGAGCACGCCGTGCCGCAGGAGCTCCTGCTGCATCAGGGACTTGAGGAGGAGCGGCGGGCCCCCTCTCGCATCGAACGAGATCATCGTGCGGCTCGGGTGGCCGACGCACGTGGTGAAGTACGACGCGCCGAGGTCCGCGGCGATGCGGTTGTAGCCGTCGCGGATCTGCGCGCCGACGCGGGCCAGGTGCTCGGGCACCTTGCGCGCGCGGAGCTCGCGGATGGTGGCGACCGCCGCGGCCAACGAGAGCGCCTCGCCGCCGAACGTGCTGAAGAAGAACACGTCCTTCTCCAGCACGTGCATCACGTCCTGTCGCCCCGTGAGCGCGGCGATCGGCATCCCGTTCGCGATCGCCTTGGAATACGTGGCGAGATCGGGAGTGACGCCGAAGAACTCCTGCGCCCCTCCGAGCGCGAACCGGAAACCGGTCCACATCTCGTCGAAGATCAGCAGCGCGCCGGCGCGCTCCGTGAGATCGCGCACGCGCTGGAGGAAGTCGTCGCGCGGCTCCTCGAACGTCATCGGCTCGAGGATCACGGCGGCCACGTCGTGGTCCAGCCCCTCTTCGAGGCTCGCGGGGTCGTTGTAGGCGAACGTGTTCGTGAGCTCGCGCACCGCCGCCGGCACTCCCGCGGCGCGGTCGGTGACGCCGATGTACCAGTCGTGCCAGCCGTGATAGCCGCAGCAGAGCACGCGGTCGCGGCCGGTGAACGCGCGCGCCACCCGCACGGCCGCGCTCGTGGCCTCGGCCCCCGTCTTGGCGAATCGCACCGACTGCGCGTTGGGGATGGTCTCGCGCAGCGTCTCCGCGAGCTCCACTTCCAGCGGATGCATCAACGAGAACGTGATCCCGTCGTCGAGCTGCCGGCGGATCGCGTCATCCACGGCGCGGTCGGCGTAGCCGAGCACCAGCGGCCCGATGCCCATGTTCATGTCGAGGAACTCGTTGCCGTCGGCGTCCCAGACGCGTGCGCCGCGCGCGCGCACGAGATACTTGGGCGCCACGCCGAGCACGTATTGGCCGGGGCCCTTCGCGAGCGTCTGCGTGCCCGCGGGGATCAGCGTGCGTGCGCGCTCCCACCAGCGGTCCGACGCGGTGGTGAGCGGGTAGGGTTGATCGAGCGCGATGCGGTTGGGCATGCGACCTCCGGATCAGGCCTGTCGTTCGGGGGCGACGGCCGCGAGCACGCGCTGCGCGATCTGCTCCCCGGTGAGGCCGCTCGCGCGCAGCACGCCGGGGAGCAACGTGGGCGTGAACCAGCCGCGGCCGAGATGGATCGGCAGGTGCCGGGAGCGCTCCCCGTGCGCGGCGAGGGTCTCGGCGGCGATCGTCGCGAGCCCGCCGCCGGCGGCGTGGTCCTCCACCGTCACGAGGAGGCGCGTGCCGCGCGCGGCATCGAGGAGCGCGCGCTCGTCCACCGGCGCCAGCGTGCGCATGTCCACGAGATGCACCGCGAGGCCGGCGGCCTCGAGGAGCACCGCCGCATCCAGGCACTCGCGCACCATCGCGCCGTACGTGAGTAGGGCGACGTCGTCGCCGTGCGTCACCACGTGCGCGCGCCCGATGGTGAACGCGGGAGCGTGCGGGAGGAGCGGCGCGCGGTCGATGTGGCGGATGTACGCGGGGCCCGGCTCGGCGAGGATCGCCGGGAGCGCCTCGCACAGCTCGCGGGTGTCCGCGGGACAGAACACGGTCATGTGCGGGACCGTACGCATGAGCGCGACGTCCTCGATCGCCTGGTGCGTCGGCCCATTCGCTTCGGAGAGAACGCCCGCGACGCCTCCCACGAGCTTGCCAGGCAGGCGCGCGATGCCGAGGTCCGTGCGGATGAACTCGTAGGCGCGCATCGTGAGGAAGGCGGCGAGGGCGTGCATCACCGGGATCCGGCCGCGCAACGCGAGACCGGCGCCGAGTCCGATCATCGTCTGCTCGGCGATGCCGACGTCGATGAATCGTGGCCCGAGGCGCGCCGGGAGGTCGCGGATGGCCGCGCGATTCTCGGCGGTGAGCACGACCAAGCGCTCGTCCGCGAGCGCGAGCTCGGCGAGCAGCGCGCCGTACGTGATCCGCGCCGCGGGCGGTGGCGTGTCGCGCGCCGCGAGCGCCGGTGAGGCGAGGGCGGCGGTCATCGCACCATCATCGGCGCCGCGGTGAGCTCGGCGTGGCCGGCGCCGGCGAGCTCCGCCAGGAGCGCGTCCACTTCGGCGGC
>Ga0335085_10004055_pt1 | contig 24627 bp, 22 predicted proteins | sample Lox_Sample_45_FD_206712 | JGI IMG/M metagenome (GOLD analysis project Ga0335085, IMG submission 206712) | Soil microbial communities from Loxahatchee National Wildlife Refuge, Florida, United States - Lox_Sample_4.5 | ecosystem: Environmental > Terrestrial > Soil > Wetlands | place: USA...
CGAGGTAGTGTCCTGGGTGAAGCGCCGCGATCTGGTGCACGACACGCCGATCACGCTCGGCCCCGCCGACACCACCGGCGACGCGCTCACCCTGCTGCCCAAGCGGGCACACGGCGCCGTCATCGTGGTCGAGAACGGCCGCCCGGTCGGCGTCGTCACCGAATCCGACTGCACGGGCGTAGACCGGTTCACCCAGCTTCGCAACGTTATGTCCAGCGACGTGTTCACGCTGCCCGCCGGCACCGACCCCCAGATGGCGTTCAGCCTGCTGCATGATGGCCGGCACCGGCTCGCGCCGGTGGTGGATGAGACCGGCCGGTGCGTGGGCATCCTGACCCGGACCGGCGCGCTGCGCGCCACGCTGTACCAGCCCGCCACCGACGCCAGCGGGCGGCTGCGCGTCGGCGCCGCGCTGGGCATCAACGGTGACGTGGCGGCCAAGGCCAAGCTGCTGCTGGACGCCGGGGTGGACGTGCTGGTGGTGGACACCGCGCACGGCCACCAGGACAAGATGATCAGCGCGCTGCACGCGGTCCGCGGGGTGAGCCCGCAGGTCCCGGTGGCCGCGGGCAACGTGGTCACCGCGGCGGGCGTGGCCGACCTGGTCGCCGCGGGCGCGGACATCGTCAAGGTGGGCGTCGGCCCGGGCGCGATGTGTACCACCCGGATGATGACCGGGGTGGGGCGGCCGCAGTTCAGCGCGGTGCTGGAGTGCGCCGAGGAGGCCCGCCGGCTGGGCGCGCACGTGTGGGCCGACGGCGGCGTCCGGCACCCACGGGACGTGGCGCTGGCGCTGGCCGCGGGCGCGTCCAACGTGATGATCGGCTCCTGGTTCGCGGGCACCTACGAGTCGCCGGGCGACACGTTCCGCGCCCCGGACGGACGGCTGTACAAGGAGAGCTTCGGCATGGCGTCGGCCCGGGCGGTGCGGCTGCGCACCGCGGCCGACTCCTCGTTCGAGCGGGCCCGCAAGGAACTGTTCGAGGAGGGCATCTCGACCGCGCGGATGTACCTGGACCCGCAGCACCCCGGCGTGGAAGACCTGCTCGACGCGATCACCGCCGGCCTGCGCAGCGCCGCGACCTACGCCGGCGCCGCCGACCTGGAAGAGTTCCACCACCGGGCCGTCGTCGGCGTCCAGTCCGCGGCCGGCTACTCAGAAGGCCAGCCCCTCCCCACCTCCTGGTAACCGCCCCCGGCCGAGTGGCCGCGGACCATGATCGATGTGACTGGCGGGGCTGGTGGGGTGACCCGGCGCAGGGCTCAGGGGGTGAGGTCGAGGAGGACTTTGCCGCGGGGGCCCGGCGGGTCGGGGTCGCGGAGCACGTCCAGCGCGGCCGACCACTCGCTGAGTGGGAAGCGGTGGGTGACCAGGAAGGCCAGGCTGAGCAGGCCGGTGTTGAGCAGGGTGACCACCTGGCGCCAGGCGGCCGACGTGTAGCCGAAGCTGGCCCGGATGGTCAGGTCGTTGTTGACCAGGTCGTCGACCGGGACCGCGGCGGTGGCGCCGTGCGGCGGCAGGCCCAGCAGCAGCACGGTCCCGCCGCGGCGCGCCGCGGCCAGCGCGGTGAGCACCGCGCCGGTGGCCCCGGCCGCCTCGACCACCAGGTCATAGCCCCCGCCGGCCGCCGCCTGGGCGGTCTCGAACCGGGCCGCGCCCGCGGCCCCGGCCAGCCCGGCCTGGGCCGGGCGCCGGCCGAGCACCACGATCTCGGCCGGGGACCACAGCCGGAGCAGCCGCACCGCCAGCAGCGCCACCGTGCCGTCCCCGACCACCAGCGCCCGCGCGCCCGGCGCGGGCGCCACGCTGGCCAGCCCGCGGTACACCACCGAGGCCGGCTCGACCAGCGCACCATCCTCGGCGCTCACCTGGCCGGCCAGCGGGTGCACCCGTGATTCGCTGACCGTCACGTAGCCGGCCGCGGCCCCATCCCGGGTGAACCCCATCTCGTCGTAGGTAACGCACAGGTTGGTCTCCCCGGCGGCACATTTTTCGCAACGCCAGCACGGCACGATGCCCTCGGCCACGACCCGGGCGCCCGGGGCCAGTGAGCCGGCTCCGCCGGACAGCACCGTCCCGGCCCACTCGTGCCCGAGCACCAGCGGATAGCGGACGTACGCCGGGTCGATCTGCCCCGCCACGATGTCCAGGTCGGTGCCGCACAGCCCGGCCACCACGGGCTCGATGAGCAGCTCACCCGGCCCGGGCACGGGGCGGTCCCGCCGCTCCAGCCCGGTCTGCCCGGGTGCGGCCACGACCAGGGCGCCGCGGGCCGGCCCGGCGGGCGCGGGCCGGGGGACGGTCTGTGGTTCGGCCATAGGTCAGGCTCCTTCCGCGCGGTACGGCGCGCCACCGAGCAGGGCGGACACCCGGTCGCCGTAGCTGCGCACAGCCCGGCCGAGTTCCTCGATCCGCCAGGCGGGCAGGTCGCCCTTGATCCCGGTCACGCTGATCGCGCCGGCGCAGCCGCCGTCGTGGCCGAAGAACGCCGCGCCCGCGCAGAACACCCCCTCGGCGTCCTCCTCGTCGTCCACCGCGAAGCCCAGCCGCCGGGCCGCGGCCAGGTTGTCCAGCAGCGTGCCGATGTCGGTAATGGTGTGCGCGGTGCGCGGGGCCAGCCCGGTCTCGGCGCAGATCCGGCGCACCTCCGGCTCCGGCAGCGTGGACAGGATGGCCTTGCCGGCCGCCGACGCGTACGGCACCTCACGCTGGCCCAGCGGGGTGTAGAAGCGGACGCTGCCCGGCCCGTCCACCCGGGCGATGAACACCGGGTAACCGGCCTCGGGCACGGCGATCCGCGCGGTCATCTTGGTCATCTCGGACAGCTCGTCGAGCAGTGGCCTGCATATGTCGCCTAGCGGAAGTTGCCTGCTCACGATGTCGCCCAGCCGGATCAGCGCGGTGCCCAGCGTGTACCGGGGGCCGGGTCTGGTGTCGCGCAGGAAGCCGTAGGTCTCCAGGGTCCGGGCCAGCGCCAGCGTGGTGCTCTTGGACGCGCCCAGCGCGCTGGCCAGCTCGCTGAGCGTCTGGCCCTCGGCCGGGCCGTCGGCCACGATGCCGACCAGGCGCAGCGCCCGGGCCACGCTGTGCACCGTGTACCGGCCCGCCTCTTCCTGCGCCATCCCCACCTGCTCACCTCTCACACCGTTATTCGGCGTAGCCGAACATACATTCTGTTATGGTAGCGAGTCCAAAACGGCCTTGACATGGGCAAACGACGGTGATTCCATGTCGGCGTGATTCTATATCACAAAACGTTGTTCGGTACAACCGAACAGACGCCCCGCAGCGTGGCCCGGGCCTCGGCCGCCAGGCAGCGCCTGGCGGGCTGGCTGGGCGAGCACCCGGATGTGGCCGCGGTGGTGCTCACCAGCCCGGCCGCCGTGGCCTGGGCCACCGGCGCGGTGGCGCCTCCGGTGGACCGGACCGCCGGGGTGGACCTGGTCTGGGTGGTGGCCACCCGGGAGTCCGCCGCGCTGGTGACCACCGAGGTGGAGGCCGGCCGGGTGGCCGAGGAGTACCAGCCGGGTGAGCACGGGTTCGCCGGCCTGGCCGCGGTGCCGTGGTACGACCCGGACGGCTTCACCCGGGCCGCGCAGGAGATCGCCGGGGCGCCCGCCGGCCGTCTGGCCGCGGACGGGCACCCCGCGTTCGGCCACGACGCGGCCGAGGAACTCTGCGCGCTGCGGCTCACGCTGTCCCCCGCCGAGCAGCAGGACCTGCGCGCGCTCGGCGCCGACGCGGCGGATGCGCTGCAGCTGGCGCTGGCCGCCTGGCGTCCGGGCGAGCGGGACCTGGACATCCAGGCCCGGGTGGCCGCGGTGCTGGAAGCCCGGGGCGCGGACGCGCCGGTGCTGATCGTCGGCGGCGATGACCGGGTCCGCCGGTTCCGGCACCCGATGGCCGCCGGGCAGCCGGTGCGCCGGCTGGCCATGGCCGTGGTGGTGGCCCGCCGCGGCGGGCTGCACGCGGCCGCCACCCGGTTCGCCTCGGCCGGCCCGGTGGACCCGGAATTCGCCGCGCTGCGCGACCGGGTGCTGCGCATCGAGCGGGACACGCTGGCCGCGTCCGGGCCGCCGCACCGCTACGGGGACGTGCTGACCGTGCTGGCCGGCAGCTACGCCAGGGAGGGCGCCCCCGGTGGCTGGGCCGGGCACTACCAGGGCGGCCCGATCGGCTACGCGCAGCGCGAGTTCGAGATCGCGCCGGTGCAGCAGGACTCCCGCTGGTACGCCACCCCGGTGGACTACGGGCACGCGGTGGCGTGGAACCCCAGCCTGCCCGGCGGGGCCAAGGCCGAGGACACCTACCTGGTCAGCGAGACCGGCCTGCACCGGGTGACCACGGCGGCGGACGGCCCGGGCCTGGGCTGGCCGGCCGAGGACGAAGACGACGAACCGATGCCGCCGCGCCCGGCGGTGCTGGAGGTGGGTTAGTGACGCTCGGCGCTGAGCACCTGGATGGAAAGACCGGCCGGCTGACGGGGGCGCAGGTGCTGGCCGCCCGCGGCATCGCGGCCGGGCCGGCCCCCGCGCGCAGCGCGGCCCGGTTCCCGGACGGAGCGGACTTCCGCATCGAGATCCCCAGCGTCGAGGGGCCCACGGTGCTGCGGGCCGTGGTCGAGCAGGCCGCGGCCGAGGGCATCACGGTCAACCGGGTCTCCCAGGGCAGCGGCGCGATGCTGATGTCCGCCGCCGAGCTGACCGAGATGGCCGCGATCGGCGCGGACCACGGCCTGGAGGTGTCGCTGTTCGTCGGGCCCCGCGAGGAGTGGGACATCGGCAGCCTGGCCCAGTCGCCCGAGGGCCCGTCCCGGGCCGGGCTGATCCGCGGGGCCCGGCAGCTCCGCTACGCGGTGGACGACGTGCTGCGCGGCGTCGAGCACGGCATCCGCGGCTTCCTGGTCGCCGACACCGGGCTGCTCGAGGTGCTGGCCGGGATGCAGCGGGACGGCCAGCTGCCGGCTTCGGTGGTGTGGAAGGTGTCGGCCATGCTCGCGCCGGCCAACCCGGTGACCGCCCGGCAGCTGGAACGGCTGGGCGGGCACACGGTCAACGTGCCGTCCGACCTGACCGCGGGGCAGCTGGCCGAACTGCGCGCGGCCACCTCGCTGCCGATCGACCTGTACGTGGAGGCGCCCAGTTCGATGGGCGGGGTGGTGCGCGGCCACGAGGCGGCCGAGCTGGTCGCGGCGGCGTCGCCGATGTACGTGAAGTTCGGCCTGCGCAACTCCCGGCCGCTGTATCCCAGCGGGCTGCACCTGGTCGGTGAGGCCGCGGCCATCGCGCGGGAGAAGGTGCACCGGGCCGCGGTGGCGCTGGAGTGGATACAGCTGGCCGGGCTGGACCTGGTCCAGTCCGCCCCCGGTGCGCCGGGCCTGGGCATCCCGGAGCGGGCCTGATGAGCTCACCCAGCCTCCGGAGCGACGCGTGGTTCCGGGGGGACGACGAGGTCGCGCTGGCGCACCGGGTGGCGTTCGCCGCGGCCGGCCATCCGGTGACGGCCGAGGGTGGCCGCCCGGTGATCGGCATCGCCAACTCGGCCAGCGAGCTGAACCCGTGCAACCTGCCACTGCGCGGCCTGGTGGGCCCGGTGGCGGACGGCATACGGGCGGCGGGCGGCGTGCCGGTCGAGTTCGGGTCGATCTCGCTCGGCGAGGACCTGATGAAGCCGAGCGCGATGCTGTACCGGAACCTGCTGGCCATCGAGATCGAGGAGATCATCCGGAGCAACCCGCTGGACGGGATCGTGCTGCTGGCCGGGTGTGACAAGACCGTGCCCGGCGCGATCATGGGGGCGGCCAGCGCCGACCTGCCCATGGTCGTGGTGACCAGCGGGGCGCGCGAGCCGGCCACGTTCCGCGGCCGCCGGATCGGCTCGGGCAGCGACCTGTGGCGGCTGTGGGACGAGCGCCGGGCCGGCCGGCTGGACGACGCGGGCTGGCGGGAGCTGGAACGCTGCCTCGGCTGCGCCACCGGCACCTGCAACACCATGGGCACCGCGTCCACCATGGCCATCATGGCCGAGACGCTGGGGCTGATGATCCCCGGCTCGGCCACCATCCCGGCCGGCGACCCGCGGGCCGCGGCTTCCGCGGCCGAGGCGGGCCGGGCCGCCGTACAGGCCGTGCTGACCGGGCGGCGGCCGTCGGCCGTGCTGACCGCGGCGGCGTTCGGCAACGCGATCCGGATGCTGCATGCCATCGGCGGCTCGACCAACGCGGTCATCCACCTGGCCGCGATGGCCGGGCGGGTCGGGGTCCCGCTGCCGCTGGACGAGCTGGGCCGGCTGGGCACCGGGGTCCCGGTGCTGGCCGACGTCGAGCCCTCGGGCGCCGGGCTGCTGCCCGACCTGGACCACGCGGGCGGCGTGCCGGCCCTGCTCCGCGAGCTGGACGGCCTGGTCGACCCGGCTGCGGCCACGGTCACCGGGACCAGCATCGGCCAGATCGCCGCGGCCGCACCGGCCGCCAGTGGGGCAATCCGGTCGCGGGCAGTGGCGTTGGGAAAAAATGGGTCTTTCGCCGTGGTGCGCGGGTCGCTGGCGCCGGACGGTGCGGTGCTGAAGACCTCGGCCGCCTCGCCCGGGCTGCTGCGGCACCGCGGGCCGGCCCTGGTCTTCCACGGCTACGAGGAGATGCGCCGGCGGGTCGAGGACCCGGCGCTGCCGGTCACCGCGGACACCGTCCTGGTGCTGGCCGGCTGCGGTCCGGCCGGGGTGCCCGGGATGCCGGAGTGGGGCATGATCCCGATCCCGGCCAAGCTGGCCGCCGGGGGGGTCACCGACATGGTCCGGGTGACCGACGCCCGGATGAGCGGGACCAGCTTCGGCACGGTGTTCCTGCACGCCGCGCCGGAGGCGGCGGTCGGCGGGCCGCTGGCGCTGGTGCGGGACGGCGACCCGGTCGAGGTGGACGTGGCCGCGGGCCGGCTGGACCTGGATGTGCCCGGGCCGGAGCTGGCCCGGCGCCGGGCCCAGTGGGCGCCGCCGCCCTCGCCGCACCTGCGCGGCTGGCCCGCGCTCTACCGCGACCACGTGCTGCAGGCACCGGACGGTTGCGACCTGGACTTCCTGCGGGCCCCAACGGAGGAGCACCGCCGGTTCGTGGCGCCGGTCGTCGGGAGGTCCTGAGCTGACCAGGATCTCGGCCGGGCGGCCGGCTCACGCGGACCTAGATATCGAGACACGAGTGAGAGGAGATAGCCGTGAGACGCTGGAAGGTGCTGGCTGCCGCGGCCGCGGTGGCTCTCGTAGCGACCGCGTGCGGCAGCAGTGGGGGGAGCAGTGGCTCGACATCTGGCCCGGTCACGCTCACCATCTGGGAAAACTATGGCACCGAGCAGAACGCGACCGCGCTGAAGAACCTGGCCAAGGCGTTCCATCAGCTGCACAAGAACGTCACCGTGAACGTGGTGAGCCAGCCGGCCGATAACTACTTCGCGCTGCTGCAGGCGGCGGCGGTGTCCAAGACCGGCCCGGACCTGGCGGTCATGTGGACCGGGCTGTTCACGCTGCAGTACAAGGACTTCCTGACCAACCTGAAGGGCAAGATCCCCGCGGCCGACCTGGCCCGGATCGACCCGGACGCGCTCAAGTGGACCTCGAATGAGTTCAACGCGGCCAACGGGCCGTACGTGATCCCGCTGGAGAACCAGTTCTACATCGGGTTCTACAACAAGGCTGACTTCGCCAAGGCCGGCGTGACGTCGGTGCCGACCGACTGGAGCCAACTGTTCGCGGCGTGCACCAAGCTGAAGAAGGCCGGGTTCATGCCGCTGACCTACGGCAACGGCGGCCAGCCGCTGGGCGCCGAGTTCTACCCCTGGTACGACATGAGCTACATGATGATCGGCGCGCACCCGGTGACCAGCTGGCAGCAGCTGTACAGCGGCCAGATCCCGTGGACGTCGGCGGCCAACGAGGCCCAGCTGACCGAGTGGGCCAAGCTGAAGAGCGCCGGCTGCACCAACTCCGACGTGCTGACCAAGACCGACAACCTGGGCGACTTCGAGTCGGGCAAGGCGGCCATGATGGTGGACGGCACCTGGGACACGCAGAAGTTCACCTCCGCGCTCGGGTCCAAGGTGGGCGCGTTCGTGCCGCCGTTCTCGGACGCGCCGATCAAGGGCGTGGTCGACTTCGCCGGCGATGGCCTGTCGATGACCAGCTACAGCCAGCACCAGGCCGAAGCGCTGCAGTTCCTGGAGTTCATGACGACCACGCAGGCCGCGAAGATCATCAACGCGGCCGGGCTGATCCCGGCCATCAACGGGGTCAGCACCAGCAACCCGGTCAACCAGGAGATGCTGAACTTCGTCAGCCAGGACCACATGACCGCCTACCCGATGCTGGACAACGTGGTGCAGCCCAACGTGGTGAACACCGGCAGCAAGGAGCTGCCGTCGGTGCTGAACGGCAGCATCTCGCCCAAGTCGGCGCTGTCCAGCATGCAGACCACGTTCGGCCAGTTGCCGTCCGATCAGCGGGGCACCACGTACCCGTGATGCCCTGGTGAGCGTCTCGCAGACGACATCGCGGCTGGCCCGGGGCACTCCCCCGGGCCAGCCCGCCCGCCGTCCGCGCTCCCGGCTGGCCCGGCGCCGGCGGCGGGCGGGCATCCTGCTGTCCCTGCCCGCGGTGATCGTGGTGGTGGCGCTGCTCGCCGTCCCGATCGGGCAGGCGGTCTACTACTCGATGACCAACTGGAACGGGCTGACCGCGCAGTGGATCGGGCCGAGCACGTACTCGACCGCGCTGACCGACCCGGTGTTCTGGCGGGTGATCCAGAACAACGGGCTGCTGCTGCTGGCCATCCCGTTCGCCATCGGCATCCCGCTGGCCATCGCCGCGCTGCTCAACGAGCACGTCCGCGGCTGGCGCTTCTTCCGCTCGGTGTACTTCCTGCCGACCGCGGTGTCCTGGGTGGTCATCGGCATGGTGGCGGTGCAGTTCTTCGCGCTGAACGGGCTGCTGAACAAGCTGCTGGCCGATGTGGGCCTGGGCTCGGTGCAGACCAACCTGCTGGCCGGGCAGCGCACCGCGCTGCTCGCGCTGGCCATCACGTTCATCTTCTCCATGGTCGGCACCAACACGATCATCTTCCTGACCGGGATGGCCACGCTGGACCCGACGCTGCTGGAAGCGGCCCGGGTGGACGGGCTGAACCGGCGGCAGATCTTCTTCCGGGTCACGCTGCCGCTGCTCAAGCGGTTCGTGCAGTTCTCCTTCGTGATCACGGTGATCAGCGCGTTCTCCGCGCTGTTCAGCCTGATCTTCGTGATGACCAACGGCGGGCCCGGGTTCGGCACCACCACGCTGGAGTTCTTCGTCTACCAGTCGGCGTTCTCCCAGGGCCAGTTCGGCACCGGCGCGCTGTACGGGATCATCCTGTTCGTGATCATGATCGTGGTCGGCCTGGTGCAGCTGCGGCTGATCCGGTCCGAGGACGGGGAGGGCTGGTAGGTGGCGGCCACGAGCCTGCGCGTCCGGCGCCGCGGCCGGATCGGGCTGATCTTCCTGATCATGACCCTGATCGCGGTGGTCATGCTGTACCCGTTCTGGTACCTGCTGGACAACGCGTTCCGCAACCAGACCCAGTTCAACGAGCAGCGCGGGCACTCCGCCGTGAGCTGGCACCAGCTGTTTTCCGAGCTGCCGGTGGGCCGTGAGCTGCTCAACTCCACGCTGATCTGCGTGCTGTCGATCCTGCTCATCCTGGCCGTGTCCACCACGGCCGGGTTCGCGTTCGCCAAGCTGCGCTACCGGGCCAGCGGGTGGGTGTTCCTGGGCGTGGTGGCCGCGCTGATGGTCCCGCTGCAGTCGATCATCATCCCGGAGTACGTGAACCTCGGGAAGCTCGGGCTGATCAACACGTACCTGGGCGCGGTCCTGGTCTACGTCGCGCTGGGCACGCCGTTCGCCACGTTCCTGATGGCCACCTACTACCGGGGCATCTCCGACGACCTGATCGAGGCGGCGGTGATGGACGGGCTGGGTTACGAGCGGGCGTTCCTGCGCGTCGCGCTGCCGCTGTCCTGGCCGGCCATCGCCACCGTGGCCGTGCTCCAGTTCATCCAGATCTGGGACGACCTGCTGGTCGGGCTGCTGTTCCTGCAGAACCCGCAGCAGCGCACGATCACGGTCGGGCTGGCCGCGCTGTCGGCGGGGCGGACCACCAGCGTCCCGGTGCTGATGGCAGGCTCGTTCATCAGTGCCGTTCCCGCCATCGTGGTGTTCCTGATCTTCCAGCGGTACCTGGTGCGCGGGCTGACCCTGGGGATGGGCAAATGAGCGTGTCATGGGAAGTGGCCGTGCCGGCCCAGGCCGAGCTGGGCGAGCGGCCGTTCTGGGATCCGGCGGTGGGCGCCCTGATGTGGGTGGACATCCTGGCCGGGCAGCTGCACCGGTACCGGCCGGGTTCGGGCGACTCGGTCGTGCACACCGCCGGGGTGGCGGTCGGGGCGGCCGCGCCGCGGGCCGGCGGGGGGTACGTGCTGGCCGCGGCGGACGGGTTCCGGCTGGTGGACTCGTCCGGGCAGGCGGCTGGCGGGCCATGGCGGCCGCCCGGGATGCTGGCCGACATCCGGTTCAACGACGGGGTGTGCGACCCGCTGGGCCGGTTCTGGGCGGGCACGGTGGCCGGGGACCGGCGGGCCGGGGCGGGTGCGCTGTACCTTTTGGAGCCGTCTGGCCAGATCTCGGTGGTCCTGGACGGGGTGACCGAATCCAACGGGCTGGGCTGGAGCCCGGACGGCGGCACGTTCTACTACATCGACTCGGGTGAGCCCGCGCCGCGGGTCCGCGCGTTCCCCTGTGACCTGGCCGCGGGCACGCTGGGGGCGCCGCGGGATCTGGTCCAGCCTGGTTCTTCGGCCGGGATTCCTGACGGCCTGGTCGTGGACACGGACGGCTGCCTGTGGGTGGCGTTCTGGGGCGGCAGCGCGGTACGCCGGTACTCGCCCTCCGGCGAGCTGCTGGCCACGCTGGACGTGCCGGTGCGGCAGCCGTCCTGCCCGGCGTTCGGCGGGCCCGGGCTCAGCGAGCTGTACGTGACCACGGCCTGGGAGGACATGACCGAGGCGGAGCGAGCCGCGGACCCGCTGGCCGGGCACGTGCTGCACACCCGGGTGGACGGGGTGCAGGGCCTGCCCGCCGGCCGGTTCGGCGGATAGGGACCGGCTGGTGGGCCGGTTCGGCGGATAGGGAGAAGCAGTGTCGGAGATCGTGCTCGACGGGATCACCAAGCAGTACCAGGACGGCACCACCGCGGTCCGGTCGCTGGACCTGTCCATCGCCGACGGCGAGCTGATGGTGCTGGTCGGCCCGTCCGGCTGCGGGAAGACCACCGCGCTGCGCATGGTGGCCGGCCTGGAGGAGATCACTGACGGCACCATCCTGATCGACGGCCAGCCGGTCAACGACATGGAGCCGCGGGACCGGGACATCGCCATGGTGTTCCAGAGCTACGCGCTGTACCCGCACCTGACCGTGCGGGACAACATGGCGTTCAGCCTCAAGTACCGGAAGACGCCCAAGGCGGAGATCCGCCGCCGCGTGGACGACGCCGCGCGCATCCTGGAGCTGTCCGAGTTGCTGGAGCGCAAGCCGCGGCAACTGTCCGGCGGTCAGCGGCAGCGGGTCGCCATGGGCCGGGCCATCGTCCGCCAGCCGCGGGCGTTCCTGATGGACGAACCGCTGTCCAACCTGGACGCCAAGCTGCGGGTGCAGATGCGCGCGGAGATCGCCAAGCTGCAGCGCTCGCTCGGGGTGACCACCATCTACGTCACCCACGACCAGACCGAGGCGATGACCCTGGGCAGCCGGGTGGCCGTGCTGCGGCACGGCGTGCTGCAGCAGGTGGCCGCGCCGCAGGAGCTGTACTCGCGCCCCGCCAACCTGTTCGTGGCCGGGTTCATCGGCTCACCGGCGATGAACCTGATCGAGGCCAGCCTGGCGCCCGGTGACGGCGGCGCCGAGGTGCTGTTCGGCCCGCACCGGCTGCAGGTGCCCGCCCCGGTGCTGCAGGAGCACGGACCGCTCTCCGGCTACCTCGGCCGGAAGGTGGTGCTCGGCATCCGGCCCGAGCACCTGGAGGACGCCGCGCTGGTGCCGGACGCCGCGCCCGAGTCGGTGCTCGACGTCACCGTGGAGCTGCGGGAGGAACTGGGCGCCGAGGTCAACGCGCACTGCACGGTGGGTGCGCCGCCAGTGCAGGTGGCCGGGGTGGCCATCGGCGACACCGAGCCGGACGCCGCCGAGATCGAGGAAGTGCCGCAGATCCCGGCGCTCGTCGCCCGGCTGGACCCACGGACCACCGTCCGCGAGGGCGAGCGCGCGCGGGTGCACGTGGACCTGTCGTCACTGCATTTCTTCGACCCCGACACCGGGGATAGCCTGCGGGGCTAGCGGCTGCTGGGGGCTGAGCCGCTGCTGGCTGACCCACTGGGCGATCCGGTCCAGCAGCGGGCCGCCGGCGGCCGACTCGGCGTGGCCGAACCCCGGCTCGATCCACAGCTCCTTGGGCTCCTGGGCCGCGTCATACAGCCGCTGGCCGTGGTGGACCGGGAAGTACGGGTCCTTGTCGCCGTGCACGATCAGCAGCGGGATGGGTGAGATCAGCGCGGCCGCCTCGTCCGGCGGCATCGGCACCGGGTTCCAGCCGGCCGGGCTGATCCGGGTCTTCAGCCAGGTCCTGGTGATGGCCCGGCCCAGCCGGCGCTCCACCGCCCAGTGCACCCGGCGCATCGGCACGGTGCCGCGGTAGTACCAGTGCCCAGGCCCGCTCACCGAGACGGCCGCGTCCAGCCCGCCGATCAGCCCGGCGTAGCGCAGCACCACCGAGGCCCCCATGGAGAAGCCGACCGCGGCGATCCGCTGGTAGCCCAGCTCACGCGCGTACCGCACGGCCACGTCCAGGTCCTTGATCTCCCGGTCGCCGAGGGTGGACAGCCCGCCGGACCGGCCGTGGCCGCGGAAGTCGAAGCTCACCACCCCGCCGGCCTGGCGCAACCGGCTGGCCACCTTCCAGACCGCACCGTGTTGCCAGGACAAGGTAAACCCGTGCGCCAGGACGAAGGCGGTGCCCTGGTCGCCCGGTAGGTGCACGGTGTCGATGGGGACCCCGTCGTCGGTCACCAGGGTCAGTGCCTTCACCACGGATCCGCTCATGCTTCCATTCTGCGTGACGCCTGGCTCTGCGTGACGCTTGGCGCGGGGCGGCCGTCCGGATATGAGAGCCTCATCCCTGGAGGTGGATACGTGAAGATCGGCTTGCAGATCCCTGATTTCACCACGCCGGACGGCCCGGGCCGGCTGGGCGCGGACCTGGCCACCGTGGCCCGCACCGCGGACGACGCTGGCTTCGAGTACCTGGCCGTGATGGACCACTTCTTCCAGATCGGGGTGATCGGCCCGCCCGAGCGGGAGATGCTGGAGGCGTACACCACGCTCGGCTTCATGGCCGGGCACACCTCGCGGGCCAGGCTGCTGACGCTGGTCACTGGCGTGACCTACCGGCATCCCGGCATCCTGGCCAAGATGGTCACGACGCTGGACGTGCTGTCCGGCGGCCGGGGCGCGCTGGGCATCGGCGCGGCCTGGAACGACGAGGAGTCGCGCGGGCTGGGCATCCCGTTCCCGCCGGTCGCCGAGCGGTTCGAGCGGCTGGAGGAGACGCTGCAGATCTGCCTGCAGATGTGGCGCGGCGACGAGAGCCCTTACCACGGCCGGCACTATCAGCTGGAGCGGCCGCTGAACTCGCCGCAGGCGCTGTCCCAGCCGCACCCGCCGATCCTGATCGGGGGCAGTGGCGAGCGGAAGACGCTCCGGCTGGTGGCCCAGTACGCGCAGGCCTGCAACCTGTTCCCCGGCCCGGACCTGGCCCGCAAGCTGGACGTGCTGCGTGAGCACTGCGCGGCCGTCGGCCGGGACTACGACGAGATCGAGAAGACCTGCTACTTCGCTTACGACGTCGGGCCCAAGGGCGAGAACGCACAGCAGGTGGTGGACCAGCTTGGCGGGCTGGCCGAGATGGGCTTCCAGGCGGCCATCGGGTTCGTGGTGGGAGTCTGGGACGTCACCCCGCTGGAGATCATCGGCAGCGAGGTGATCCCCGCCGTCGCCCCGCTCTGACGGTCAGGGCTTTAGCACCGGCAGACGCACGCCGAGTGAGTCCAGCAGCAGACCTATGTCATCCGCGTCCGAGGTAACTATGGCCGCTCCAGCTTCGGCCGCCTTCAGCACCAGGAAGGCGTCGGCGATGTCAGAGGTGCCAGACTTGGCCAGCAGCCCGCCGACGGGCCCGACATGACCTTCCTCGAACGGAAGGACGTCGCAGCCCCGCAGGGCGAGCATTAAGCGCGCTTGGCGCTGCGGATTGCGCACCACCTGGGCTGCAACGGGAGCGGGCACAATGATTTGATTCCTCCGCGCCAGCCGCTGCAGGTGCCGTTCGAATTGCGCTGAGTCACGTCGATCAATGGCTATGAGCGCGCCGCTGTCATAGACGAACGCTCTCACGCCACGCCGCCATGAGCATCGGCAACGCCGTGCGCCGCGTTGTACGCGCGGGCCTCGTCGATCAGGCGCTCCTCTTCTGTGACTCGCACCTCGGCCTCAGCCATCACTTCCGGCGCGGGGTAGCCGTGCTCCCGGTAGTACGCATCGATGGCGCGAATGCCGTCGAGCCGCCTGAGCTCCCAGGCCAGTTGCTGGCGCAGCGCGCGCTCGACCACGCTGGAGATGGTGGTGTGCTCTTGCTTGGCAGTGCGGCGGACGTCCTCGGCGACGGACTCGCTGACGGTGACGTTGAGCACTGCCTTTTTCTCGGCCATGTTATGACTATAACATGATTGGCAGACGGCTTCGGCCGGCGCGGCTGCGGTGGTACAACGGCAGAGCCGCAATGGAGCCGTGCCGACAACGGGAGCCGCCATGTCCGTGCTGACTGACCTGACCGAGGCCATCCGGGACGGCAGCATCGATGTCATCGACCTGACCGCGCCGCTGTCCGACACGACGCCAGTGATCAAGCTGCCGCCGCCATTCGGCAACACGGCCACGTTCGCGCTGCACGAGATCAGCCGGTACGACGACCGCGGCCCGGCCTGGTACTGGAACGACATCACCACCGGCGAGCACACCGGCACCCACTTCGACGCGCCAGTGCACTGGGTCAGCGGCAAGGACGGCGCCGACGTGGCCCAGGTCCCGGTGCAGCGCCTGATCGCCCCGGCGGTCGTGCTCGACTTCTCTGCGCAGGCCGCGGCCGACCCGGACTTCCTGCTGGAGATCGAGGACGTGCAGCAGTGGGAGGCCGCGAACGGGCCGCTGCCCCAGGGCGGCTGGCTGCTCTACCGGACCGGCTGGGACACCCGCTCCGGCAGCCAGGAAGCGTTCCTCAACGCCAACGAGACCGGGCCGCACACCCCCGGGATCTCGGTCGCCTGCGCCCAGTGGCTGGCGGGCCGGCCCGAGCCGATTGGGCTGGGCGTGGAGACGGTCGGCACCGACGCGGGTACGGCGCACTCGTTCGACCCACCGTTCCCGTGCCACGCCTCGCTGCTCGGCGCGGGCAAATACGGCCTCACCCAGCTGCAGAACCTGGCCCTGCTGCCAGCCCGCGGCGCGGTGGTGATCACCGGCCCGCTGCCGATCACCGGCGGCTCGGGCAGCCCGTGCCGGGCCATCGCGCTGGTCGAGCGGGCCGCCGAGCGGCCCTGATGCGGGTCACCGACGCGGTCGCGGCCACCCTGGCCGGGCTCGGCGCGGACACCGTCTTCGGCGTGGTGGGCAGCGGGAACTTCCAGGTGACCAACGCGCTGATCAGCCAGGGCGCCCGGTACGTCGCCGCCCGGCACGAGGGCGGCGCGGCATGCATGGCCGACGGCTGGGCCCGCACGGCCAGCCGGACCGGCCTGCTCACCGTGCACCAGGGACCCGGCCTGACCAACGCCATGACCGGGATCACCGAGGCGGCCAAGAGCCGGACGCCGCTGCTGGTGCTGGCGGCCGACGTGGCCGGCCCGGCGGTCAACTCGAACTTCCGTATCGACGTGGCCGGGCTGGCCACCGCCGTGGGCGCGGTGCCCGAACGGCTGCACTCCCCGGCCTCAGCCGCCGCCGACACCGCCCGCGCCTACCAGACCGCCACCCAGCAGCGCCGCACCGTGGTCCTGGCCATGCCGCTGGACGTGCAGGCGGGCGAGTGTGACCGCCAGCCACCGCCGGCCAGCCCGGTGCTCGGGCCGGTGGCGCCGTCGGCCGGTGCGGCCGACGCCCTGGCCGGGCGGCTGGCCATGGCCCGGCGGCCGGTTTTCGTGGCCGGGCGCGGGGCCCGCATCGCCCAGGCCCGCGGCGACCTGGAACGGCTGGCCGGCGCGTGCGGCGCGCTGCTGGCCACCTCGGCCGCGGCCAAGGGCCTGTTCCGTGGCAACCCCTGGGACCTGGACGTGAGCGGCGGGTTCGCCTCCCCGCTGGCCGCCGGGCTGATCTCCGCGGCCGACCTCATCGTGGGCTGGGGCTGCGCGCTGAACATGTGGACGATGCGGCACGGCAACCTGATCGGCCCGGAGACCACCGTCGTGCAGGTCGACGACGACCCGGCCGCGATCGGCGCGAACCGCCCGGTCCACCTGGGCGTGCTGGGCGACGTGGCCGAGACGGCGCGGGCCGCGCTGAGCGCGCTGGGCGACCGGTTCGGCAGCGGGCCTGGCTACCGGACCGACGATGTCCAGGACCGGATCGAGCGGCAGATCGCCTGGCGCTCGGTCCCGTACGAGGACGAGAGCGGCGGCGGCCGGATCGACCCGCGCACGCTGAGCATCGCGCTGGATGACCTGCTGCCCGCGGAGCGGACCGTCACGGTGGACTCGGGCAACTTCATGGGCTACCCGAGCATGTACCTGTCTGTGCCGGACGAGGCCGGGTTCTGCTTTACCCAGGCCTACCAGTCGGTCGGGCTGGGCCTGGCCTCGGCCATCGGCGCCGCCATCGCCCGGCCGGACCGGCTGCCGGTCGCGGCGCTGGGCGACGGCGGGGCGCTGATGGGGGTCAGCGAGCTGGAGACGGTGGTCCGCCTCGGGCTGCCCATGCTGCTCGTGGTGTACGACGACGAGGCGTACGGCGCCGAGGTGCACCACTTCGGCCCGGACGGGCACCCGCTGGACACGGTGCGCTTCCCGGCCGCCGACATCGCGGCGGTCGGCCGCGGGTTCGGCTGCGCCGGGGTCACCGTGCGCCAGGCGGCCGACCTGGGCCCGGTGCGGGAGTGGCTGGACGGGCCGCGGGACCAGCCGCTGCTGGTGGACGCCAAGGTCACCGCCAGCCGGGGCTCGTGGTGGCTGGAAGAGGCGTTCCGCGGCCATTGAGCCGTGATCAGCCCAGCGACTTGCGCCGGTACAGGTGCACGGCCAGCGGGGCGAACACCACCAGCAGCGCGGCCGACCACAGCAGCACGGCCTGTTCCGGATGCTGCATCGGCCAGGCGTGCACCGAGGCCGCCGGGTTCGGGTTGCCGAACAGGTGCCGGCTGGCCGCGGCCAGCGCGCTCATCGGGTTCCAGTTGGCCACCGCCTGCAGCCAGCCGGGCATGCCCTGGGTCGGCACGAACGCGTTCGAGATGAACATCAGCGGCAGGAACAGGATGAAGCCGAGCTGCTGGGCCGACTCCGGGCTGCGCAGCACCATGCCCAGGCAGGCGCCGGCCCAGGTGAACGCATAGCCGAACAGCAGGGCCAGGGCGAACGCGGCGACCACGTCGGCCGGGCCGGTGTGCACCCGCCAGCCGATGGCCAGCCCGACGCCGGCCACCACCAGCGCCCCGATGACCTGGGTCAGCAGGTCGGCCAGCGTGCGGCCGGCCAGCACCGCGGCCCGGGACATGGGCAGCGCGCGGAACCGGTCGATCAGCCCGGTGCTCATGTCGGTGACCAGGGCGACGGCGGTGCCGGGCGCGGTGCCCGCGACGCCCATGCCGAGCATCCCGCCGATCAGGTACTCGTGGTAGTTCCCGCCGCCCGGGAGCGCGATGGCGCTGCCGAACACATACGTGAACAGCAGCACGAAGATCACCGGCTGGACGGTGACGTCCATCAGCGACTCCGGCTCACGGGCGATCCGGGCCAGGCTGCGCCTGGTCAGCACGAGCACGTCGTTGAGGGCCCAGCGCAGCTTGCGCGGCCTGGTGTCGGGCCGGTAGCCAGCGGGCAGTGCGATGACGGGCGCGGTCATGCCGCGGCACCTCCAGTCGTGGATTTGGCAGTCGTGGATTTGGCAGTCGTGGAATTGGCAGTCGTGGAATTGGCAGTCATGGGTTTGGCGGTCAGGGTCAGGAACACGTCGTCCAGCGTGGGCTGCTGCACGGTCACGCTGGTCACCTCGACCCCGGCGGCATCCAGCGCGCGCACCACCTCGGTGGTGATGCCGTCCCGCCGGACCATCTGCGCGGTCAGCCGGGGCGCCGCGCCGTCCGCCTGGACCGGCCCGGTGGCGTATTCCTTCAGCACCGCCTGCGCGGCGGCGCGGTCGGCGGACGCGGGCAGCACCAGTACCAGCCGGTCGTCGCCGGCCCGGACCTTGAGCTCGTCGGGCGTGCCCGCGGCGATCACCCGGCCCGCGTCGACCACCACGATCTGGTCCGCCAGCTGGTCGGCCTCGTCCAGGTACTGCGTGGTGAGCAGCAGTGTGGTGCCGTCGGCGGCCAGCTCCCGGATGATCTCCCACATGACCGCCCGGCTGCGCGGGTCAAGGCCGGTCGTCGGCTCGTCCAGGAACAGGACCTCGGGCCGGCCGATCAGGCCGGCCGCCAGGTCGAGCCGCCGCCGCATCCCACCGGAGTAGGTCTTGACCGCACGGCCGGCCGCCTGGCTGAGGTCGAAGCGGTCCAGCAGCTCGTCGGCCCGGACCTGCGCCTCGCGCCGGGTCAGCCGGCCCAGCTGGCCGACCATGACCAGGTTGGCCCGGCCGGTCAGGTAGTCGTCCAGCGCCGCGTACTGGCCGGTCAGGCCGATCCGCTCGCGGACCAGGCCGGCCTGGCTGACCACGTCGGCGCCGAGCACCCGGGCGTGCCCGGCGTCCGGACGGAGCAGGGTGGCCAGCACCCGCACCGCGGTCGTCTTGCCCGCCCCGTTCGGTCCCAGCATGCCGAGGATGCCGCCGGCGGGCACGGACAGCTCCAGGCCGTCCAGCGCCCGGGTGGTGCCGAACGTCTTGACCAGTCCCACGGCCTCGATGGCCGGGATGTCGCCCATCTGCTGCTCCTCACGCTTCTCGTACGCTGTACTGGTTCGTGCAATGTACGATAGCAGTACAGTGTACGAGAGAACAACCTGGATTCGGCCGGCCGGTAAGTTCACTGACAGCAGTCGACCGGCCAGCTGGTTCGGAGCGGGAGGTGGCGTCGTGGACCCCGACGACGAAGACCTGTGGGCGCCCTTCCTGGCGTCACGCACCCCCGACCGGCAGGCGGCCCGGCTGCGCGCCCACGCCCGGGAAGATCAGCGGCGCGGGCAGGCCCATCTGCCCCGGAGGGCGGCCGCGCTATCCCGGGACGAGATCGTCCGGGTCGCCATCGCGGTGGCCGACGCCGAGGGCGCGGACGCGGTCACCATGCGCCGCATCGCCCGTGAGCTGAACGCCGGCACCATGTCGCTGTACTGGCACATCGCGTCCAAAGAAGAACTGCTCGACCTGATGATCGACGACGTGCAGGGCGGGCGGCCGCTGCCTGACCCGTCCGGGAACTGGCGGCAGGACATGGACCAGCTGGCCAGGAACACCCGGCAGAGCCTGCACCAGCATCCGTGGATGATGGACTTCCTGGGCGGCCGGCCACCGGCCGGCCCCAAGTCGCTGCGCTTCGTGGAACGCGCGCTCGCCTCGTTCGACGGGCTGGACCTGCCCGGCAGCATGGCCATGGACATCGTCTCCACGGTCGGCACCTACGTGATGGGCGCCGTGCTCCGTGAGGTGCAGGAGCAGAACAACGAGGCCCACAGGGACCAGCAGTTCGCCGGGCTGACCGAGGACGAGATACAGACGGTGATCGCCGAGTTCATCGAACGGATCCGGGCCACCGGCCGGTACCCGAAGATGGCCCAACTGCTGGACGACAACGTCGACCCCGACGCGGCGGATACCCGCGACGCCCGGTTCGAGTTCGGCCTGGCGTGCCTGCTCGACGGCATCGCCGCCCGCCTGCCCGGCCACGCGGCCCCAGCCCAGCCCCCCGCCACACCACCTCCGGCACCACCGTCCCCGGCACCACCGTCCCCGGCACCACCGTCCCGGGCCCCGGCCGGCTAACCGGCGGCGGTCCTCGGCGGGGACTGGCCCAGTGCTGACTGGCCCGGTGCTGACTGCCCGGTCACGGCGGTCGCGGGGCCGGTGCTGGGCAGGCTGGTGGTGAGCGTCTTCTCGGCCGCGTCGACCACGCCCAGGTCGGCGCGGATGTGCAGTTCAGCCGTGGTGATCAGCAGCGATTCGACGGCCGTGGTGGTGGCCGTGCGCGCGCTGGCCAGGGCGTGCAGTTGCCGCAGCAGGTGCGCGCGCTGCTGGCTGAGCACGGCGGGCAGCACCGCCGGGTCGGTGGAGCGGTCGGCGGCCATGACCTTCAGGAAGAAGTCGTCGCGGTAGCCGCGGGTGGGGATGGCTGGCTCGGCCAGCCACCGGTCGAGTTCGGCCCGGCCCGCCGGGGTCAGGCGGTGCACCACGCGATCCGGCTTGACCTGCTGCGGCTGGCGCTGGGAGTCAATCAGGCCGTCCCGGGAGAGCCGGTCGAGGATCTGGTAGATGTGGCCGATGTTCAGCCCGCCCCACTGGTCGCCGACGGCCTGATCAAAGCTGGTCTTCAGCTCGTATCCGTGAGCGGGCTTGGCCGACAGCAGGGCCAGTACCGCGTGGTGCAGGGGCATGGGCTTACCTTGCCGCTAGGTAACGATGTGCGGTTGTCTCTTGCCTAGTCGCTAGGTAAGGCGTAAGCATAGTCGCAGCCCCCGGCCGGCGCCAGCCCCGTGGGCGCACGCAGGCAACCGAGGGGTGCGGTGATGGGCAGGCTGGCCTGGTGGCAAGCGCGGTTCCGCCCAGCCCGCACGCTGGCGCTGATCGCTGGGGTGCTGGTCGCGGCGGCCGCGTTCACCGTGCTCACCGCGGCGTCGCGGACCGCGCAGCTGCGCACGACCGGTGCCGTGTCGGCGAACTTCCAGCCCGCTTACGACATCCTGGTCCGGCCGAAAGGCGCCAGGACGGCCCAGGAGAACCGGACGGGCACCGTGCAGCCGGGCTTCCTGTCGGGCATCTACGGCGGGATCACGATGGCGCAGTACCACCGGATCCGGCAGATCCCGGGGGTCCAGGTCGCCGCGCCGATCGCGATGGCCGGCTACGCGCAGCTCACGGCGGAAGTGTTCGAGCCCGTCCCCGCGGCCGCGCTGGGCCGGTCCGGCCCCCGGCTGTACCGGATCTCCACCACCTGGGTCAGCGACAACGGCGCCAGCCGCGTCACGCAGCCACCGGGATACCTGTACGTGACGCCGCGACGGCTCAGCACTGGTTCCGGCACCGCGCTGGTGCGTTCGTCATGCGGGGTGGTCAGGCCGCCGTCACCGGGAACCAACCCGTTCGGCACGGCCGCACAGTCCTACGCCGTGTGCTGGTCCCGGGTGAACCACAACCCCATGCCGCCGCCCCCGGGCATGGCCAGCCCCACCGAGGCTGGTTACTACGTCGAGTGGACCGTCCCGGTGCTGATCGCGGCCATTGACCCGGCCGCCGAGGCAGAACTGGACGGGCTGAACAAGGCGGTCATCTCCGGCCGGTACCTGACGGAGCACGAGAGTGGCCACGGCCCGGTACTGCCGGTACTGGCCTCCTCCGCCAGCGGCATGACCGAGTACGCGCAGACCACCTTGCAGCAACTGACGGCGCCGTCGGCCAAGCCGGACATGAACGCGGCCTGGGAGAGCGGGCACGCGTCGGCGCCCGGCCGCACGGTGGCCACCGTGCGCACCACCGCCCAGCAGGCCTACAGCGCCGTGCTCAAGGCGCCCGGGACGGCGGCCGAGGGAAGCTTCACCGGCATTCCGGTGGCCGGCTACTGGTCGGTCGGCCCGGTGAACTATCAGCGCGCCCCGTCCGGAGCGCTGGCCGCCCGCCAGGTGGCCAACCGCCCGTCGGTCTGGGACACCGGCAGCCTGGCTTCGGTGGCCATGGACGACGAGAACAGCCAGTACCGGACGGTGACCTCGCACATCACGTCGAGCGGCATCACGCCGGTCGCCCTGATCAAGATCACTGGCGCCTATGACCCGGCCAGGATCAGGTCGTTCTCCCCGTTGTCGCGGGTGCCGCTGGGCGCCTACCAGCCGGTGACCGCGACGCCGGCCACCGACGCCAGCCGCCGGGCGCTGCACGGCGACCTGCTGCCCAGCCAGAACCTAGGTGGCCTGGTCAGCCAGCCGGTGAACCTGGTCACCACGTTGTCCGCGCTGCCGAAGTTGGAGAACAGCGCGGACTATAGCCACGTGCCGGCCGCTGATCCGATCAGCGTGATCCGGGTCCGGGTCGCGGGCGTCACCGGGGCGAACGCGCTGTCCCGGGAGCGTGTGAACGCGGTCGCGCAGCAGATCGCCCAGCGCACCGGCCTGGACGTGGACGTCGTGGCCGGCTCCTCGCCGTCCCCGGTGACCATCGACCTGCCCGCGGGCCGGTTCGGGCCACCAGCGCTGACCCTGTCGGAAGACTGGGTGAAAAAGGGCGTGGCGGTGGCCATCCTGAGCGCGGTGGACAAGGCCAGCGTGGCGCTGTTCACGCTGATCCTGGTGGTGTGCGTGCTGTTCGTCGGCAACGCCGCCACGGCCGCGGTGCGCGGTCGACGGCGCGAGCTGGGGGTGCTCGCCGCGGTCGGCTGGCGCCGGTCGCGGCTGTTCGCCACGGCGCTGGGCGAGCTGGCCGGGATCGGGCTGGTCGCCGGGCTGCTGGCCGCGGCCATCGCGCTGCCGGTATCGGCCGGGCTGGGCCTGCGCACCTCGCCCGGGCGGGCGCTGCTGGCGGTGCCCGTCGCGATGGGGGTGGCCGTCGTGGCCGGCCTGGTGCCGGCCTGGCTGGCCGCCCGGGCCGACCCGGTCACCTCGGTCCGGCCGCCAGTACTCGCGGTCCGCCGCGCACACCACCCCCGCGGCATCACCTCGCTGGCGCTGCTCAACGTGGCCCGCACCCCCGGCCGCACCCTGATCGGGGCGGCCAGCCTGGCCGTGGGCATCGCCGCCCTGACCATGCTGACCGCGGTCACGTTCGCCTTCCGCGGCGTGGTCGTCGGATCGCTGCTCGGCGACGCCATCGCCGTGCAGGTCAGGAGCGTCGACTACATCGCGGCCGGGGCGACGGTCGCGCTCGGTGTGCTGGCCGTCGCCGACGTGGTGTTCCTGAACATCCGGGAGCGGGCGGCTGAGCTGGCCACCCTGCGCAGCTTCGGCTGGCACGACACCACGCTGGCCCGGCTGGTGATCACCGAGGGCACGGTCATCGGGGTGGTCGGCTCGCTGGCCGGCGCCGGGCTCGGGCTCGGGGCCGCGGCCTGGTTCGCCGGGCAGGTGCCCGGCCGGCTGCTGGCCCTGGCCGCCGCCGCGGTGGCGGCCGGGATCGTCATCACCGCCACGGCCGCGCTGCTGCCCGCCGCGCTGCTGCGCCGCCTGCCCACCGCCCACCTGCTCGCAGAGGAGTAGCGATATGGCTGCCAGTGCTTCCGGCGACGGCGCGCTCGAACTCCGCGGCGTGGGCAAACGCTACGGTGCCGGCACGGACACCGAGGTCACCGCCGCCGACCAGATCAGCTTCACGATCGAGGCAGGCGCGTTCGTCGCGCTGACCGGCGCCTCGGGTTCGGGCAAGTCCACGTTGCTGCACCTGATCGGGGCGATCGAACGGCCCGACTCCGGGGTGATCACCGTCAATGGCAACGAGGTGACCGCCCTGCGCGGCGCCGCGCTGGCCGATTACCGGCGCACCGTCGGCTTCGTGTTCCAGCGCTACAACCTGCTGCCCGGCCTGACCGCCCTGGACAACGTGATCGCGCCGGTGCTGCCGTACCGCACCGGCTGGGACAAGCGCGACCGGGCCCGCACGCTGCTGGCCGCGGTCGGCCTGGCCGGGCGCGAGCGCTCACTGCCCGCCCGGATGTCCGGCGGCGAGCAGCAGCGCATCGCCATCGCCCGCGCCCTGATCAACACCCCGCCGCTGCTGCTGGCCGACGAGCCCACCGGCAACCTGGACTCCGCCACCGCCGCCGGCATCCTCGACCTGCTGGCCCGGCTGCGCGCCGAGCACGGCATGACCATCATCCTGGCGTCCCACGACCCGCAGATCGCCGCCCGAGCCGAACGCCTGATCCGGCTGCGCGACGGCGCCGTCGTCGACGACCTCCAGCTCACCCAGGACCGCCCCGTCGAAGAGGTCATCCGCCACATCAGCCAGCTGGGCTAACCAGCCAACCCATCCGGCCGGGTCTTGTTCGGACTCCCGTTGTGGCTGCTGACTTATGGGCGCGGCGGCGATCACTCCGTTGTTGATGTTGACCTAGATGTCGCTATAGCAGCACCTATGTCAACATCAACAACCGGTCCGGCCCTTGACTG
>Ga0335085_10004056_pt1 | contig 24621 bp, 21 predicted proteins | sample Lox_Sample_45_FD_206712 | JGI IMG/M metagenome (GOLD analysis project Ga0335085, IMG submission 206712) | Soil microbial communities from Loxahatchee National Wildlife Refuge, Florida, United States - Lox_Sample_4.5 | ecosystem: Environmental > Terrestrial > Soil > Wetlands | place: USA...
GTCGTCGACGTCGGGCAGGCCGGCCGTGGCCAGCCCGGGATGGGCGGTCACGCAGCCGACCGGGTCAGCCAGCCCGCTGCGCAAGGCCAGTGCCCCCACGACGGTGGTCACGGCCACCGATCCGCGGGCGCCGGCCAGCCAGATTCCAGCACGCATGTGGTCCTCCGGATGCCTCAAGGGCAGCGAGCAAGAGAAACCGTCACCGAGCGGGGAGAGATGGCGGAGTACGCGGCAAGACGTGGCCACCCTAGCGAGGTGATCTTGTGTTCATGCCGACTTCCCGTAACTAACAGATTGCGGTCTGTAAGGTAACGGTCAAAACGGCCAGCGCGCTCATAGATTTGTCTCAACCCTGAATGCCTCACGAGCGGACGACCTTGATGCAGATCGCCGAGATCACCCAGCAGGAGACCGCCGACCGGGCCGCGCTGCTCCGGGTGGACAGCTATGACGTGCAGCTCGACCTGACCCAGGGCGACGAGGTGTTCCGCTCGGTGTCGTCGATCCGGTTCGGCTGCACCCGCCCGGGCGCGGACAGCTACGCCGACCTGCTTGCCGCGGCCGTGCACGAGATCACCCTGAACGGCAGGCCGATCGATCCGGCCACCGGCTACGCAGCGGGCCGGATCGCACTGGATGACCTGGCCGAGCAGAACGAGCTGCGGGTGGTGGCCGACTGCTCCTACACCAGCGATGCGGCCGGGCTGCTGCGGACCGTCGACTCGGCCGACGGCCGGGTGTACACGGCCAGCCATTTCGAGCCGGCCGAAGCCCGCCGGGTCTACGCCAACTTCGAGCAGCCTGACCTGAAGGCGCAGTTCACCTTCCACGTCACCGTGCCCGCGGAATGGACCGTGCTGTCCAACCAGCCGGCTCCCGTCCCGGTGCCCGCCGGTGACGGCACGGCCGTCTGGCACTTCCCCGAGACACCCCGGATGTCCACGTACCTGACCGTGGTCGTGGCCGGCGAGTACCACGTGATCCACGACGAGCACACCACCCCGGACGGCCAGCTGATCCCGCTCGGGCTGGCCTGCCGCCGCTCGCTGACCGCCTGCCTCGACCCAGCCGACCTGCTCACCATCACCCGGCAGGGCCTGGACTACTTCACCGGGCTGTTCGGCCGCTACCCGTACGCCAAGTACGACCAGGTGTTCGTGGCCGACCACGTGGGCGCGATGGAGAACATCGGCTGCATCACCATCTCCGAGCAGTTCCTGTTCCGCTCCAAGGTCACCGACGCCATGTACGAGCTGCGCGCGATGGTGATCCTGCACGAGATGTCGCACCAGTGGTTCGGCGACCTGGTCACCATGCGCTGGTGGGGTGACCTGTGGCTGAATGAGTCCTTCGCCGAGTACTGCGCCACGCTGTCCAGCGCCGAGGCGACCCGGTTCACCGGCGCCTGGACCACGTTCTGCAGCGGGCGGAAGGTCCTGGGCTATATGCAGGACCAGCAGCCCTCCACCCATCCGGTGGCGGCGGACGTGCGCACGCTGGGCGAGGCGGTCGCGAACTTCGACGGGATCAGCTACGCCAAGGGCGCCTCGGTGCTCAAGCAGCTCGTCGCCTATCTGGGCCGGGATCAGTTCTTCGCCGGGGTGCAGGCGTACTTCGCCGAGCACGGCTGGGGCAACGCCACGCTGGCCGACCTGCTCCGCGCGCTGGAGGCCAGTTCCGGCCGCAGCCTGGCCGACTGGTCCAAGGCATGGCTGGAAACCGCGGGGCCGAACACGCTGCGGCCCGACTTCGCCGTCGGCGAGGACGGTGCGTTCACCGAGTTCGCGGTGGTGCAGGAAGCCCCGGCCAGCCACCCCACGCTGCGCCCGCACCACATCGCGATCGGCCTGTATGACCGGTCCGGCGACATGATCACCCGCCGCCACCAGGTGACGGTGGACGTGGCCGGGCCACGCACGGTCGTCCCCGAGCTGGCCGGCCAGCCGCAGCCGGACCTGGTCCTGCTGAACGACGACGACCTGGGCTACGCGATCGTCCGGTTCGATCCGCGGTCGCTGGCCACGCTGGCCGTGTCCATCGGGCAGTTCACCGATTCGCTGGCCCGCACGGTGTGCTGGAGCGCGGTGCTCGACATGGCGCTGCAGGCGGAGCTGTCACTGGCCGCGTTCGTGAGGATCCTGGCCGCCGGGATCGGGCACGAGCCGTCGATCTCGGTGCTGCAGGTCCTGCTGCAGACGACCGGCCGTCTGCTCACGATGACCGGGGACCCGCGCTGGGTGCCGCTGGCCAAGCAGCAGCTGGCCGATGCGGCCCTGCCGCTGCTGCGCGCGGCCGAGCCGGGCAGCGACCGGCAGCTGGCCTGGGCCCAGCTGCTGGGCTGGACCGCGGTCAGCGCCGACCAGCTCGACCTGCTTGACGGCCTGCTGGACGGGGATGCCGAGGTGCCTGGCCTGATGGTGGACACCGAGCTGCGCTGGGCCCTGCTGCGCCGGCTGGCCAGCACCGGCCGGGCCGGTGACGCGCAGATCGACGCCGAGCTGGAGCGTGATCACACCGACGCGGGCCGGCGGCACGCCGCGGCCTGCCGCGCGTCGATACCGGACGCCGAGCACAAGGAGGCCGCGTGGCGGCTGGTCACCGGGTCCGGCGAGCTGGGCGTGGAAGGCCTGGTCGAAGTAGGGCTGGGCTTCAACCAGGCCGAGCACGCGGACGTGCTGGCCGGGTACGCGGACCGGTTCTTCAGCGAGCTGCCGGCCATCTGGGACTCGCTCAGCTCCCCGATGCGGCTGGTGTCCGGCCAGGTCCTGTTCCCCTACTCGGCCGCCTCGCCGGAGCTGCTGGCCCGTACGGACGCGGTGCTGGCCGTGGACGGCCTGGACCCCACCTTCCGGCGGGCGGTGATCGAGGGCCGCGACGTGGCCGAGAAGGCGCTCCGCGCGCGGGCGCTGCCGACCTGACCACGGGCGACCTAACCACGGGCCACCTAACCAGCGGCGGAAAAATCCGGCCGGCCGGTGAACCTGGAGCGAGCCGGACGCAAAAGAGAAGCGATGGACGATGACGCGCTGATCGCTGCCGTGGCTGGCGGGGACGACACCGCGCTGCGCGAGCTGTTCACCCGGCACGCGCCATGGCTGGCGACCCGGCTGCACACCGTGCTGCCTGCGGCCGAGGTCGAGGACGTGCTGCAGGAGACGTTTCTCGCGGTCTGGCGCGGCGCCGGCCGCTACCGGCCTGACCTGGGCTCGGTCGGCGGCTGGACGTGGGGGATCGCCCGGCGGCAGGCCGCGCTGTGGCTGCGCCGCCGTGGCCCGGCCGAGCTGTTGCTGCCCGCGGCGACCGGCCCGGACGGCCGCACGGACGGCGGCCCGGCCAGCCCGGCTGAGCTAGGCGATCCAGCCGAGGCGGCGCTCCAGCGGGCCGAACTGGCCGCGGCGGTCGCCGCGCTCGGGCCGGCCGGCGGCCCGCAGCGGGAGACCTGGCGGCTGATGTACCTGGAAGACCGTCCGGTCGATGAGGTAGCCGAGCTGATGGGCGTCCCGGTGGGCACGGTGAAGAGCCGCGCGCACCGGGTGCGCCAGCTGATGCGGGCCGCGTTGCGGCAGCGCGAGCCGGCCCGGGCGGGAGGCAAGCGATGACCAGGGACCCTGACATGACCGGCCGCCCCGGGAACCGTCCCGGCCGCGGGCCTGACGGCATCGATCTTGACCGGGTCTGGGCCGGAGTGGCCGCCGAGGTCTGGCGCCGCCGGCCCGGCCCGGCGGAGCGGCTGGCCGGCCGGCTGCTGCGCTCCCCGGGGCTGGCCCGGGCCCTGCTGACCACGCCGTCGCTGCTGCTCGGCTGGGTGCTGGCCACGATGGCCGTGCTGCTCGCCGGCGTGGTGGTCACGCTGAGCACCGGGACGCCGTGGGTGGCGCTGATCGCGCCACCCCTCGCCGCGGCGGGCATCGCCTACGCCTACGGGCCGGGCATCGACCCGGCCTGGGAGCTTTCGCAGAGCACGGCGGTCAGCGACCGGATGGTGCTGCTGGTCCGGGCCCTGGCCGTCTTTGGCCTTAACGCCATCTTGGGGCTGGTCGCCTCGGCTGCGTCAGGGGCCGTCGCCGCGGTGACCTTCGGCTGGCTGGTGCCGATGACCGCGGTCTGTGCGCTGGCCCTGGCGGCCGCGACGGTGAGCCGGTCAGCCAACGTGGGTGTGCTGGCCGGCCTGGCGGGCTGGCTGATCATCGTGCTGGGCGACCGGGTGGCGGCGGGCCAGCTCACCGCGGCCGTCACCAGCACTGTCCTGATCCTGCCGTACCTGGCCATCGCGGCCGGCTGCGTCGTGATCGCCATGTACGCGACCCGGACTCCGAGGGGAGCATCATGAACGTCGAGATCTCCGAGCTGACCCGGCGGTTCGGCCGGACCGAGGCGGTGGCCGGGGTCGACCTGCGGGCCGGCGCCGGGGTGTTCGGCCTGCTCGGCCCCAACGGGGCTGGGAAGACCTCGCTGCTGCGGATGATGGCCACCGTGCTGCCGCCCAGTTCCGGCACGCTGCGGTTGCTGGACCGCGATCCGGGCAGCTACGGGCCGCGCCGGGAGATCCGGCGGCGGCTGGGTTACCTGCCGCAGAACCTCGGCTACTACCCCGGGTTCACGGTGGCCGAGTTCATCGAGTACTTCGCGCTGCTCAAGGACATGCCGACGGGGCAGGTGCCGCGGGCGGTGGCGACCGCCATCGAGCATGTCGGGCTGGGTGGCAAGGCCCGGGCCAAGCTGCGCACGCTGTCCGGCGGGATGCTGCGCCGGGTCGGCATCGCGCAGGCCATCGTGAACCAGCCCGAACTGCTGCTGCTGGACGAGCCGACGGCCGGCCTGGATCCCGAGCAGCGGGTGGCGTTCCGCGCGCTGCTACGCGAGTTCGGCCAGCGCGGCACCGTGATCGTCAGCACCCACCTGGTCGAGGATGTGGCCGCCGCGTGCAGCGAGGTGACCCTGATGAATGCCGGGAAGATCGTCTTTCACGGCACTCCCGACGATCTGATCGCCCAGGGTGAGGGGCACGGGGTGGGCGACGCCCCGCTGGAACGCGGGTACAGCGCGGTGCTGGCGGCGGCGCGGCCATGACCGCCACCAGCGCCCCGGTGCGGCCCGCACCGCAGGCCAGCCGGACGGTCCCGCTCGGCCTGGCCCGGCTCCTCAGGGTGGAACTGCGGCGCAACGCGATGCCGCTAGGCCTGCCGCTGATCGCCCTGGTGTTCTGGTTCGACTCCTACCGGATCGCCGCCACCATGCCACCGCTGTGGGCCGAGCGGCTGTTCTACATCTACGGCCAGGGTCACTCGCTGATCGACTTCGCCCCGTTCGTGGCCGGGGTAGCCGCCTGGATGGGCTCGCGGGACGGCCGGCGCGGGCTAACCGACCTGCTCACCACCAGCGTCCGGCCGCGTTTCACCGCGCAGTTCGCCACCTGGGCCGCCACCGCGATCTGGGCGGTGAGCGGATACCTGGTGTTCATGGCCGCGACGCTGTGGGCCCTGTCCCGGTCCATTACCTATGGCGCGCCGCCGTACTGGCCGCTCGCGGTGGGCGCCGCCGGGGTGGCCGCGTTCAGCGCGGCCGGGTTCGCCGCGGGCGCCTTCTTCCCGACCCGGTTCACCGCGCCGGTGGCGGCGTTCGGAGCGGTGCTGGCCTGTGGCATGTCCTCGCAGATCGGCTTCCACGAGGGCACCGGGTGGCCGCTGATCCTGCCGACCAACTCGAACAACAACTTCGGCCAGGACGCCGGGGTTTTCTACCAGTTCCTGCCGGACCTGCCGATGGCCCGGGTGATGTTCCTGGCCGGGATAGCGGTGGCCCTGGTCGCCCTGCTCGGCGTGCCGGTGACGGCCGGCGGGCGACGGCTGCGCCGTATCGCCGCGGTGGTCAGCGCGGCCGGGGCGGCCCTGGCCGTCACCGGGATCGCGCTGGCCACGACGGCCACCGTGAGTTCCTATGGCGTGGTCATCCCGGCCCTGCATGACGCAGCCAATGACCGGCCGGTCCCGTACACGCCGGTCTGCGCCAATGCCGGGATCCGGGTCTGCGTGCAGCCCGCCTACCGGCCCTGGCTGGCTGAGTTGAGCGCGGCGCTGCGGCCGGTGGCAGCCCAGCTGAGCGGCCTGCCGGGCAGCCCGACGCGGACCGCCCAGGGGGCCAACCTGTTCGCCCTGCGGGGCCAGCCGAGCCTGCGCCCGGCCTCCGGCGTGGGCCAGATCGCGACGATCAGCGGCCAGCCGGCCGTGCTCCACCTGCCGCTGGGCGCGATGAACCTGCCCGGCGCGTTCGGCCTGCGCCGGGCCGACTTCCTGGACACGATCAAGCTGCAGACCGTGCACGCGTTCGTCGTCGCGGGCCGGGACTACGGCAACCTGGCGCAGGTCGCGGTCGAGGCCGCGCTGATGAAGAACGCCGGGATCCCGCTGGCCACGCAGGCCACGACGGCGTGGCCACCCTCACCCTGGGGCCTGCCCTTCGCGGCGGCGAGTGGCGGCGGCCCGCGCAGCCAGGCCAGCTATCCAGCGCCGCTGGCCCGGGCCGCCACCCGGTTCGCCGCGCTCCCCGCCGCCACCCGGCACGCCTGGCTGGCCCGCCACCTGGCCGCGCTCCGGGCCGGCCACCTCACCCTGGCGCAGCTGCCATGACCGCCGCCGACGTGCACAGGACGGCGCCGGAAGCCGCACCGCCGTCCGCCGGGCCGGTGCCCGGGTGGCTCCGGCTAGCCTGGCTGTACCTGGTCAGCCGGCGCGCACCCGCCGCGGTGGCGGTGCTGGCCGGGCTGGGGGCCACGGCGTGGGCGTCGCTGCACTGGCACTGGGACGTGGCCGGCGGCGCGGCCGCGAAGCAGGCCATCCCGCTGTCCATCGAGACCGGCGCGGCCATGGTTATCGCGGTCACCTGCTACGGCCCGTTCGGAGAGCCGGAGCGGGCTACCGGGCGCTGGCTGCCCTACCTGCGGCTCGGCGCGGCGGTGCTGCTCACCGCGGTGGCGTTCGGCGTACTGGCCGCCGGGGCCACGGGCGGGCCGCCCGGCGGTGGGCTGCCCTACGGGACGCTGGCCCTGCTGCGCAACGTGACCGGGATGACCGGGACCGGCCTGCTGGCCGCGGCCATCCTGGGCGGCGCGCTCGGCTGGGCCGCACCGCTGGTCTACCTGGTGCTGGCCGAGGGCGCGCTGGCCAACGGCGCGACCACACCGTGGGCCTGGGCGGCCCGGCCGCCGCACGACCTGGGCGGTGCGCTCTGCGCGGGCGCGGTGTTCACCGCCGGGCTGCTGGCCACCACGGTGCGCGGCGCCCGGGAATCAGTCCGGGACTGACCCGCCCGGCAGGGCCTCGATATAAACACCGGCCACACATATTGGGACACTTAATGGCCAAGCCCACGCAAATTGGTCATTAGCTGGACTGCAGGCAGCCAAAGTGAAAGGCTCGCCCCATGCACACTATTTTCGAGAGGCTGGTCGAGGAATTGCGGGCATGGCACTTGTTCGACAATAAGGATTATTCTCTCATTTGGGAGCTCCCCAGGATCAGCTCACCCGAAATCGGCATACCTCCGCAGCAGTACCTGGAGTTGCAGCCTGCGCCGCCGCAGCCGAACGGGGTGCACTGAACGGCGCGGCAAAGGTCACGGGTGGGCGGCGGGCACCGGCGGGGTCAGCGCCTGCCGGCCGGCGGCCAGGATGTCCGCGCTCAGGGCCAGGATCCAGGCCGGGAACAGCAACTCCACCCAGGCCGATATGCCGGTGCCGATCAGCAGCACCAGCGCGGTGACCAGCCCGGCGACCACCAGCCAGCGGGACACGATGGCGGTCTTCCTGGCGATCGTCACCGTGCTCAGGCAGAACACGGCGGCCATCCGCATCGCGTAGACGTTCAGCAGCAGCCCGGTGACGTTGCGGCCGAGCGCTAGCGTGCCGCCCCCACTGGAGCCGGATGGGTGGGCCGCGGACGCGCCTGCGAGCAGGCCGCCGGCCACCGCGGCCGCCACGAACAACATGGCCACGAACAGCAGGCCGCTGCCCAGGAACACGGTGCCGAAGAATTTGTCTTCCCGGTCCCCGATCCGGTCTCGTATGACCCCGACGAACCAGAGGAATGCAATTCCGGCGAACGGCACCAGATTCAGCGCGACCGTTACCGCGGTGCGGCGCGCGGAATCAGACAGCCAGGCGCCCGGGACACTAGGATCGCGTGGCACGGAGATCCGCAGCAGCACGAGTGCGGTGATAAGCAGCACGGAAAAGACAATTCCGGCCATCGCGGCCGCCCGCGGTGTCCGCAGCGCGGTACGGTCCACGCTGAGCCGTTCGGTGTACACAGCCGCCCCCCGTCGGTCGCCTGCCTAACTCATTCCCGGACCAGGCCCGGGCCACCCGTGCTAGGGCCGGCCGCTGATCAGCAGGGCCTGGGCGCCCACGCCCACCGGCCCGGACAGATCCGAGAGCACTGACGTGGCCAGCCCGGCGCCGCCGGCCGAGATGGCGGTCTGCGCGGCCAGGCAGATCCACTCCCCGGCCGCCTCGCGGTGCAGGTGCACGGTGAGTTCCGGGTTGATGAACAGCCACTTGGCGATGTCCAGCGTGCTGGATATCCCGTTGCCGCTGTCCGCGACGGCCAGTACCCGTTCCAGCGGGCCGGGTTCCTCATCCGGCACCAGCGGATAGCGCAGCCGGGTCCACACCGTGGCCGGACCGGGTTCGGCGAAGTGGCCGTGCACCGGCCGCCACTCGACCGCGGACAGGTACCCGTCCACCCAGTCGGCCGGCGCCGGCCCGATCGCATGGTCAGGCAGGGCTGGCGGCGGATCGTCCGGCGGCAGCACGGTCTCGCTGCTGGTGCGCAGCACCCGCCAGGCGCTGGCCCGGGCCACGTCCCGGCCGCCCGCGCTGGCCACCGCCTCGAGAAACTCGACGCTCCGGCCGGGCCGGGCCAGCCGGGCCGTCACGGTCAGGTCGCCGACCGGGATGGCCCCGAGGATCTCACAGGTGAACCGGGCGATGATCATGTCGTCGCGGGGCTGGCAGTGCTGGATGGCCCGGCCGAGCAGGGCGCTGGGCGGCCCGGCATGCTCGGACCGCGGATCCCAGGGGCCGGTGGTGTGCACGGTCGCGCGCCAGCGGTCATCACCCAGCGGGACGTAGAAGCTATCGGCCATGAAGGAAGATGTTACTCACCAGTTCAGTGCTGGCCCGGGGGGCGACCCCCCGGAGCCCCCCGGACGTCGGCTCGACGATCACCTTCAGCCCGGTCCGTGCCACCGCGGCGCCGAACGCCTCGGCGGCCTTCTCGAGCGGGTAGCGCGCGCTGACCAGGCCGGCGAGGTCAAGCCGCTGCGCGGCGGCCAGGCCGATCGCCCGCGGGTACACCTCGTTCATCCGGCGCACCATGGCGATGGTGAGGCCTTTGCGCCGGGCGGTGGAGGCCCGGAATGTCGTGCTGTCCTGGTCCGGGATCCCGCCGAGCACGACCCGGCCACCTGGGCGGGCCGCGTCCATGGCGAGCTGGACGGCCGGGTCGGTGCCGGCGATTTCGAAGACCACGTCCACCCCGCCACCGGTCAGCTCGGCCAGCGCGGTGGAGCCGGCCGCCAGGCCCGGATCCACCGCCGTCACGCCCAGCGCGGCGGCCGCCGCGCGGCGGTGCGGTAGCGGCTCGAACGCGATCACCGAGGCGGCCCCGGCCACCTGGAGCAGCTGGCACAGCAGCAGCCCGATCGGCCCACAGCCGACGACGGCGGCCGTGCCGGCCAGCTTGAGGTGGCCGAGATCGGCCGCATGGATGGCCACGCCCAGCGGCTCCAGGATGGCGCCGCCGGCGTCGCTCAGCTCGTCCGGCAGCGGGTGCAGCAGCTCGCTGGGCCAGGCCAGGTACTCACGCATAGCGCCGTCCTGGCCGCCATGCCCGGCGAACCGGATGTGCAGGCACAGGTTCCGGTACCCCTCCAGGCACAGACGGCAGGTGCCGTCCACGATGGCCGGGTCGATGGCCACCCGTTCGCCCTGCCGGGGCCCGTCGGCGATGACGCCCGCGGCCTCGTGGCCCAGCACCAGCGGGCGGCTCAGGGTGGCGTCACCGATCCCGCCCTCGCCCCACCAGTGCAGGTCCGAGCCGCAGATGCCGACCGCGGTGACCCGCACCAGGCTCTCGCCGGGGCCGGGTACGGGGATCGGCTCGTCGGTGAGCCGGAGGTCTCCTACCGCGTGCAGCCGGGCCGCTCTCATCCGTCTCCTCGGGGGTGTGGTGCGCCCCCAAGCCTACGAAACAGTGCGGCGGCCCAGCCAGCCGCTAGCGGCCGCGCGGCAGCTGCTTCATGTCCGCTGGCGCGCTGGACATGAGCAGGCTGGTCTGCTGGCGGCCGCCGATGGCGGTGTTGGACCGGGGCGGTTCGCTGTTCCGCGTCCCGCCGGTGGCCAGCGACAGCGCCAGCGCGGGGCACATCTCGACGGCCTGCGAAGCTTCTTTTTCCAGCCAGAACGGCACCGGCATGTCCAGGAACATGGGGTAGCCCTGGTTGTCCAGCTGGACCATCTCCGGTGCGATCCGGGCGCACAGTCCGTGCCCCGAGCAGCGGGCCCAGTCCACCTTGAGCCGCACCTGGGACTCTTCCTCCGGGCCGAGCGGCAGCAGGCCACGGACCTGCCGGCCGCAGGAGCCACGGAACAGGTGCGCGGTCAGGTCATCGCTGAACACGTCCAGCGCGGACAGCACGAACCGGGATACGCCGTCCGGGTGCGAGCACGCGCCGCGGCCGCGGACCACCGAGGCGGCCCGGCGGGCCATGTCCAGGGTGTCGAGGCCGCCGGAGCCGTCGGCCAGCGCGCTCATCGACCGGGCCAGGCCGGGCAGGCCGAGCTTGCACGGGCCGCACTGCCCCGAGGATTCCTTGGCCATGTACCGGACGATCCGGGCCACCTCGCCCATCGGGCAGGTGTTGGCGGCCAGCGGCAGGATGATGCCCGCGCCGATGGTGCCCCCGGCGGCCTCAAGCCCGGCCCGGGAGAGCGGCACCTCGTCGACGATGGCCCCGGGAATCCACATCCCGTGGTACCCGCCGACCAGCACGCCTTCCGGGGCGGTGGCCTCGCAGATGTCCAGCACCGTGCCGAGCGGGACGCCGGGCGGCACCTCGACCACGGCCGGCCGGTTGGCGGACCCGCCCACGGTGAGCAGCATGGTGCCCGGCTCGTCCGGCGTGCCGTCCGAGGCGTACCCTTCCTCGCCGAGCATGGCCAGCACCGCGACCTGCGCGAACGTCTCGGCGTTGGACAGCAGGGTGGGCTGCCCGTCCACCCCGCTTTCGGAGGCCCGCTTCTTCTTGCCGGACGGCAGCGGGTTCTTGCCGTTGACCGCGTTGACCAGCGCGCTGCCCTCACCGGCGACGAAGCGCTCGGGGACCTCCACCACCCGGACCATCTTCTTCAGGTCGGGCTCGGCCTTGGCCGCGTCGGCCATCGAGGCGGCCGCGGCCGGGTTGGTCACGCCGATGATGACCATCCGGGCGTTCAGCGCCCGGGCGACCAGCAGCGCCCCGCCCAGCACCAGGTAGGGGGAGCGCAGCATCAGCATCTTGTCCTTGGCGCTGCCGGGCTCGCCTTCAGTCCCGTTGATCAGAATGAACGGGCGGGTCTTCTTAGCCGCACACGCGTCCACCACCGCGCGCATCTTGCGCGCGAAAGGGAATCCGGCACCACCTCGGCCCCGCAAGTCGATCGCTTCCACCATTTCGATCAACTGCCGCGCGGTCACCCGCCGCATCGGGCCGAAGATCTCTTGGTGGGTGGCGAGATCGATACGCTCGTAGCGGTCCAGGCCCGCGGTCAGCCGGGCCCGGCCAATCCGCATTGCCTCCGGGACGACGGTTTTAAAGTTCACTGGCGATATCCGGTATTCACCGAGCTATTCAGCGGATCGGTGACGTCTTGTGGGTTGTAGGGCTGCCGGGCGCGGGGCGACCGCGGCCGGGTGTACGTGGCGTCCTGCTCGGCGAACGAGGCGTAGTGCTCGGCCCGCTCGCGCTCGAACTGGGCGGCCTGGTCATACGTGCCGGGCCGGGTGTACTGGTCGCGCGGGTCGGGTGCGGCCGGCGGCGGCTGGTACTGGCCATGGCCGGCGGGCGCCTGCTGGTATGCCCCCGAGCCGTACCGTGGGTCGGCTTGCGGCGGCCCAGGGTAGGGGCGGCTGGGCGGCGGGGCCGCGTCGTACCTCATCGGGGGCTCGTACTGGGCCGGGGCGGGGTACGGCCCGGACTGGCCGTACCCAGACGGCGGACCGTACTGGTCGGGCCGGGGATAGGCGCCTGAGCCGCGGTACGGGGCCGCGGGCGGCGGACCGTACGGGCCGGACTGGTCGTAGCCGGCCGGCCGGTCGTAGCGGGGCGCCGGGCCGCGCTGGTCGTACTCCGGCGGGCGCTGCTGCGGGTAGCCACCGCTGGGGTGCTCGTACCGCGGGGCCTGGCCACCCTGGTCGTACTCGGGGGGGCGCTGCTGCGGGTAGCCACCAGACGGGCGGTCATAACGGGGCGCCGGGCCACGCTGGTCGTACTCCGGGGGGCGCTGCTGCGGGTAGCCACCAGACGGGCGGTCATAACGCGGGGCCGGGCCACGCTGGTCGTACTCCGGGGGGCGCTGCTGCGGGTAGCCACCAGACGGATACGGCTGGTCAGAGCCGGACCGGTCGATCTCTCCAGTGTGCTCATAGCGCGGCGCCGGGGCGTCCGGGCGGCGGACGCCCATCGGCCGCTCGTACGCGGCGTGCCAGTCACGCTGCCCGGACGGTACGGCCGACGGCTGGTTCCGCATCATCGACCGGCCGACCTGGGGCAGGGGGCCCGACGGATGTTCGGGCCCGAACTCGGTGTACTGGTCGACCTGGGGCAGCGGGCCGGACGGGTGATCGGGCCCGAACTGGTCGAACGCTCCGGTGCGGCCAAACTTAGCCGTCTGTCCCACCGTGGTCTGGCCGAGCCGCCCGGTCGCCGTGAACTGGCCGGTGCGTCCCGATGCCGAGCGTCCGGACCCCGAGCCCTGACCGGCCGGCAGGGCCAGCTGGGTCCGGCCACCGCGCCCCCCGGCCCCGGCCCCGGCCCCGGCCCAGCCGCTTTCCAGCGCGCCCGCCGAGTGCGGTCCGCCGCCCAGCGCCAGGCCCGACATCGAGCCGGTCATGCCCATGCTGGATATCGCGGCCGCCGAGGACAGCGACGCACCGGGCGGCGGTTCCGCCACGACCTGGTCCGACAGCTCGTTGCGGGCCCGGTCCTTGGCCACGAAGCGGACCACCAGGGCCAGCGCCACCGCGACCACGCAGAACCCGTAGCTCCAGTAGACGAAGCCCTCGAAGCCGAAGAACGCCTTGGCGGGCCGCCCGGCCAGCAGGCCGTGCACCAGCCCGAAGATCCAGGCCACGTAGGCCGAGGCGTGCAGCACCCGCCAGCCCGCCGGGGACATCCGGGTGGCCAGCCGGGCCCGGTAGACCCCGATCACCATGATGAAGATGAACATGTCTGAGGCCAGTGTGCCGAGCCCCAGATAAAAGGCCTTGTTGCCGTTCGGGTAAAGGAACGGGATGATCGAGTCCAGCACAGTGGACCGCTGCGCCATTATCTCCAGGATAATGTGCGAAATCAGAAAAGCAATTGCACCGAATCCGGTCGCCCGGTGAATTGCCTGCATTGTTACCCGGCCGGCCGGCCGCATGAAAATACGGTCGGTGCAAACCAGCCCGATTCCTACTTCAGCGGTCAGCGCGATAAGCGCGAGCACGCCCATGTAGTAGAGCATGAAATGGTACGACGCGGACGCGACCGTGTGCCCGATACTCGTGGACGCGAGGAACGCCGCGATGACGACAAAGCCGATGACGATCGCGTTGAGGATCCACAGCCAAGTGTTGGACCTGGGCCTGGCGACCTGGTAACCACGCCGCCCGCCACCAAGAGTGACCCCTGGTGAACGACCCGTAGAACCCTCACCCTTCGCCGACACGTACGACCTCCCGGGAGGAGCAACTCAGGCTACCTACCATTGATGGCTACTAACACTGAATAGCTCGTGCATTGGCAACTTTGCCAAACTCGGGAGATCCCGCTTCTCTACCGAGCGGAGATGAGCTTATCGCGGGAGATTCCGGGTTCGCAACGGAACGATATAGAAAGTGCCCTCGTCGCGTCGTCATCGCACGTCAGGGGCGGGGTTTCGGATGGCCCGGCGGGCCACTGGGCGGAGGCCCGGGCGGAGGCCCGGGCCTAGGGCCCGGGCGGGGTCTCTGCGGGGGCTCTGGGGAGGCTCTGGGGGGCCCGGGCGGCGACTACAGCGCCGGGATGACCCGGCGGCCGGCGAAGCCATGCTCCGGCCTGTGATACCAACCCAGTTCGTGTTCACCTTCCAGCCAGCAGAGCAGCACGGTCTCGCCATTCAGCGTGGCCGGGAAGTCCACTAACAGCGGCGCGACTCCCTTGAGGTCCAGGCCGTGCTCCGGGAACCAGCCGAGCAGTTCGCTCAGCCGCGCTTCCAGCCCCTTGGCCTCGGGCAGCGCGCCGAGCGGCGAGGGCACGCCACGGTCCAGCGCGGTCTGCAGGTCGACCAGGTCAGCGCGTACCGCGACCAGCTCGGCCGCCTGCGAGAGCAGCTCGGGGACGAGCCCCCTGGCCTCGTCGAGGCTGAATACGTGGGCCACCCGGCAAGCCTAAAACCAGGTGCGCCGGCCCGCCGGGCCCCATCACCATAAATGACATGCCCTGGGTGCTCAGCGACAGCCTGCCGGACTACTCAGCTACGGCTGATGGCCTGCTACGGGCCAACGCGGTGCGGAACACCATCCTGCTCAACGTGGCCGAGACGCTGCGCGTCCGTGGCCCGGTCGCGTTCGGCCCGGACCACCCGCTGTTCGGCTGGTGGCTGCCATCCGGAACGAGCGTGGCCGGCGCGGCGTTCCTGCACACCCCGCCGTACCCGGTGGCGCTGACCAGCATGGCGGCGGAGACCGCGGCCGAGCTGGCCCAGGCGCTGGCCCGCCGGAGCCGCGCCGTGCCGGGGGTGAACGCCGACCTGCCGGTGGCTAGCGCGTTCGGCGCCGCCTGGCACGAGCTGACGGGGGACACGGTCGAGGAGACCATGCGTTCCCGGCTCTACCAGCTGGGCGAGCTCCAGCCACCCGAGCCGTTCCCGCCCGGGCAGGCCCGGGTGGCCGGGCCGGGCGACCGCAGCCTGCTGATCGCCTGGACCCAGGCGTTCGGCCAGGAGGCGCACACCGTCGGGGACAGCACCGCGCTGGTGGACGACCGGCTCAGTTTCCGCGGATACACGCTGTGGGAGCAGCCGGGCCAGCCGGTGTCGGTGGCCGGGCTGAGCCGCCAGGTGGCTGGGCAGGTCCGGGTCGGGCCGGTGTACACCCCCCGTGAGCACCGCGGCCGTGGCTACGGCGGCGCAGCCACCTGGGCCGCCAGTCAGGCCGCGCTAGCCGCCGGGGCGGGCCAGGTGGTGCTGTTCACCGACCTGGCCAACCCGACCAGTAACGCGCTGTACCAGCGGCTGGGCTACCAGCCGGTGGCCGACAGGCTGATTCTGGCGTTCAGGAAAAAGGGTGGTTGAGGACCGGAGTACGGGCGGTCAGCGCGCCGGCTCGGCGGCCACCAGCTCGGCGATCTGCGCGGTGTTGAGCGCGGCCCCCTTGCGCAGGTTGTCGCCGCACACGAACAGGTCCACCGCGCACGGGTCGTCCAGCGACCGGCGCACCCGGCCGACCCAGGTCGGGTCGGTGCCGACCACGTCCGCGGGGGTGGGGAACTCGCCGTTCTCCGGGTCGTCGTTGAGCACCACGCCGGGCGCCTCGCTGAGCACCCGCTGCGCTCCGGCCCGGGTCACCTCGCGGGTGAACACCGCGTGCACCGCCACCGAGTGGGTGGTCACCACCGGCACCCGGACGCAGGTGGCGGTCACCCGCAGGTCCGGCAGGCCGAGGATCTTGCGCGACTCGTTGCGCACCTTGAGTTCCTCTGAGGACCAGCCGTCGTCCTTGAGCGAGCCGGCCCAGGGCACCACGTTGAGCGCGAGGGGCGCCGGGAACGGGCCGAAATCGCCCACCGCGGCGCGCAGGTCGCCGGCCCGCTGGCCCAGCGCGCGCGAGCCGGCCGTCTTCTCCAGCTGGGCGTACAGCGTGTCGATGCCCGCCTGGCCCGCGCCCGAGGCGGCCTGGTAGGACGCCACCACCATCTCCTCCAGGCCGAACGCCCGGTGCAGCGCCGCCACCGCCACGATCAGCGACAGCGTGGTGCAGTTCGGGTTGGCGATGATGCCCTTGGGGCGGCGCCTGGCGTCGTGCGGGTTGACCTCGGGCACCACCAGCGGCACCTCCGGGTCCATCCGGAACGCGCCGGAGTTGTCCACCACCACCGCGCCGCGCCCGGCCGCGACCGGGCCCCACCGCGCGGACACCTCGTCCGGCACGTCGAACATGGCCACGTCCACGCCGTCGAACACGTCTTCCGCGAGCGGCTGGACCTCGGTGTCCTGGCCGCGGACCCGCAGCACGCGGCCGGCCGACCGGGGCGAGGCGACCAGCCGGACCTCGCCCCACACGTCGTCCCGGGTGGACAGCAGGTCCAGCATCACCGTGCCCACGGCGCCGGTGGCGCCGACCACGGCCAGAGTGGGCTTGCGCTTAGGCTGGGCGGTCACCGGCCGGTCCCCCCGTAGACGACCGCCTCGACCTCGCTGGAGTCCAGGTCGAACGCCCGGTGCGCGGCGGTGACGGCCAGGTCGACGTCCTTCTCGTCCACCACCACCGAGATCCGGATCTCCGAGGTGGAGATCATCTCGATGTTGACGGCCGCGTCGGCCAGCGCGCCGAAGAACGTGGCGCTCACCCCCGGGTGCGACCGCATCCCCGCGCCGATCAGGCTGATCTTGCCGATCTGGTCGTCATAGAGCAGGTTCTGGTAGCCGATCTCCGGCTGCAGCTCGCGCAGCGCGGTCATCGCGGCCTGCCCGTCGTCCCGTGGGAGGGTGAACGAGATGTCGGTCAGGCCGGTGGTGACGGCCGAGATGTTCTGCACGATCATGTCGATGTTGATCCCGGCCGCGGCCACCGTGCGGAAGATCCGCGCGGCCACGCCCACCTTGTCGGGCACGCCCGCCACGGTGATCTTCGCCTCGCTCCTGTCGTGCGCGACCCCGGAGATGATCGCCTGTTCCACCGCGGTTCCCTCCGCTACAACGTTCTGTTGACTGATCCAGGTGCCGGTCCGGTTGCTGAACGAGGACCGGACGTGAATCGGCATGCCATACCGCCGCGCGTACTCCACGCAGCGCAACTGCAGGACCTTGGCCCCGCAGGCGGCCATCTCCAGCATCTCCTCGTAGCTGATCCACGGGATGCGCCGGGCGGTGCGGACGATCCGCGGGTCGGCGGTGAACACCCCGTCCACATCGGTGTAGATCTCGCAGAGGTCCGCCTCGAGCGCGGCGGCCAGCGCCACCGCCGTGGTGTCGGTGCCACCCCGGCCCAGCGTGGTGATGTCCTTGCTGTTCTCCGACACGCCCTGGAAGCCCGCCACGATCGGGATCGCGCCCTGGTCCAGCGCGCCGCTGATCCGGCCCGGGGTCACCTTGAGGATCCGGGCCTTGCCGTGGGTGGAGTCGGTGATCACCCCGGCCTGTGAGCCGGTGAACGAGCGGGCCTCCAGGCCCAGGTTGGCGATGGCCATGGCCAGCAGGGCCATCGAGATCCGCTCGCCCGAGGTCAGCAGCATGTCCAGCTCGCGGCCCGGCGGCAGCGGGCTGACCTGGGCGGCCAGGTCGAGAAGCTCGTCGGTGGTATCCCCCATAGCCGACACCACGACCACTACGGAATCGCCGGCCTTGCGGGTCGCCACGATGCGCTGCGCCACCCGCTTGATGCCGTCGGCATCGGCCACCGAAGATCCACCGTACTTCTGCACGACAAGCGCCACAGGTGGGCCGCTCCTCCCGATGGGCTGCTGGCGGCTTGCAGTGTACCTACCGCCCGTGAAGACCCGGCGCGGGTTTTTGTCCCGGGCGTTACACCTGGCTGGTTTCTTCCACCACGTCGAGCATGGCGTGGGCCAGCACCGCGTGCAGCGCGCGCAGCGCGGCCGAGCCGTGCGTCCCCCAGTGGTTCACGTAGGAGTACTGCCACCACCACACCGCTTCCAGCGAGCGGCCGGCCTGGTAGTGCTGCAGCCCGTGGATCAGGTCGGCGGCCACCGCGGCCAGATCGTCGGACAGCCGGAACGCGGTGAGCTGGGTGTCGCTGTAGGGGTCGAACAGCTCCGCGTACTCGTCCACGTCGGCCAGCCGGCGGGCCAGGCCGCCGCGGAGCACGTCCAGGTCCGGGTCGGCGCCCACGTCGGGCTCCCAGTTGTCGGGCAGGATGACGTCCTTGCTCGCACCGAGCTGGGCGCCGGCCAGCAGGATCTGCGAAACTTCCAGCAACAGCAGCGGAACGGTCTCGTCGCCGCCCTCACCACGGGCCAGCGCCGCGATCCCGTCCAGGAAGTCGCGGGCCTGCCCGGCGATCCGGTCGGCGAGCGGGTTCCAGCCCTCGCCGGTAGCCGGTCCGTTGTTCGTTGTGCTCATCGATTCCCTCGCAGCCTAGGTAGGGTCCTGCGCGGCCTCGCTCATGAGTTCCCAGCCTGCCCCTCCTCCGGTAGGGGTGTCATCGCCCCGCGGGCTGATTTCTGTTGCTAACGCTACGTCGCTGGGTTCTTGCTGAGCGTAATTGACGGTATCCGGCCAGCGGCTCAGACATCAAGCAGGCGCCGTCCTTCGAAGGCCCGGCCCAGGGTGACCTCGTCCGCGTATTCCAGGTCCCCGCCGACCGGCAGCCCGCTGGCCGGCCGGGTCACCCGGATGTCGCCCAGCGGCTTGACCAGCCGGGCCAGGTAGGTCGCGGTCGCCTCGCCCTCCAGGTTGGGATCGGTGGCCAGGATCAGCTCGGTGATGGTGCCGTCGGACAGCCGGGCCATCAGCTCCCGGATGCGCAGGTCTTCCGGGCCGATCCCGTCGATCGGGCTGATCGCCCCGCCCAGCACGTGGTAGCGGCCGCGGAACTCGCGGATCTTCTCGATGGCCGCGACGTCCTTGGGCTCCTCGACCACGCAGATGATGCTCTGGTCCCGTCTGGGGTCCCGGCAGATCCGGCACTCGTCTTCCTCGGCCACGTTCCCGCATATCCGGCAGAACCGGACCTTCTCCGTCACCTCGACCAGCACCGACGCCAGCCGCCGCACGTCGGTGGTGTCCGCGGCGAGCAGGTGGAACGCGATGCGCTGAGCGCTCTTCGGGCCGACGCCGGGCAGCCTCCCCAGCTCGTCGATGAGGCTCTGCACGATCCCTTCGTACACGGGTCCCTCAGAGGTCGCTGTCGCCGCGCGGCTCGCCGCCATGCGGCTGGCTGGGGAAGTCCCCCACGCCGGGGATGGGCGGGAGGCTGCCGGGGCCTGGGCCGCCTGCGCCTGCGCCTGCGCCTGGGCCGCCGAGCCCGCCGATGCCGGACGCGAGCGGGCCCATCTTCTCCGCCTGCAGGTCAGCCGCGGCCCGGTTGGCGTCGCGCACCGCCGCCAGCACCAGGTCAGCGATAGTCTGCGCGGTGTCGTCCGGGTCCGCGGCCTCGATCAGCGACGGGCTGATGGTCAGGTCGACCAGGTCACCCTGGCCGTTGACCTTGGCCGTGACCAGCCCGCCGCCCGCGCTGCCCTCGACCACCGCGTCAGCCAGCTCCTGCTGCGCGTTCATGAGCTGATCCTGCATCTGCTGCGCCGCAGCCAGCAGCTGCTGCATATCGATCTGGCCGCCAGGATCCACTGTGCCCTCACTCATATAGCGTCGTTGCTGTCGCTTCGAGCCTACGGCCTCCCAGCCGGCCCCGCCCACCGCCGCACCGGCCCGCGCCCGCTGAGGCATTAGCGGTGTACATCAGTGCCCTCCTAGGGGCAGTGATGTACACCGCCAATCAGTGGCCCAGTCAGGTCTCGTCGATTTCGGCGATGATCTGGCCGCCTAGTTCGCGCTTGATGAGGTCCATGCCGGTGAGGTCGGCGGTGGGGGGCGCGACCGGGGCGCTGTCCAGCTGGGCTTCGGCCGACAGGGTCCGGGGTGGCGTGCTGTCCTGCGGCGGCTCAGGCGGCTGCACCACGGACGGCGCCCGCGCGCTCAGCTCGTCCGGGCCGCCGTGCCCACTGCGCGGCGCGCCCAGGGTCGCGCCCAGCTGGGCCGCGGACAGCGCCTTGATCCGCAGGCTGGTGCCCAGCACCGAGCTGAGCGCGGCGATCAGGTCCTGCTCGTAAGGACTGCCGGCGAACCTCTTGGTCTCACCCTCCCGGGCGAACAGCACGGTGAGCACGCCACCTTCCACCGCGTGCACGGTGGCGTTGCTGAGCAGCATCCAGGCCACCCGGCGCTGGCCCTTGACCGCCTCCAGGATCTCCGGCCAGCGCTGCCGGACCACCTCGGCGCTGACCGGGCCGGCCGCCTGAGACCCATTTTGCTGAACGGCTACCGGCGGCTGGCTGGTTTCGCCCGACTCCGCGGCCTCGCGTGGGCGGGGCGCCGTCCGGGGCGGCTGCGCGTCGGGCCGGCCGGGCTGGCCGGGCTGGCGCCCAGCGGCCGGTCCTGGCTGGCCGCCGTCAGCCGGGGCCGGCCGGGACGCGCGGCTGGACGGCTGCGCGGTTCGCGGGGGCTCTGGGCCGGCGGAGTCCGGGCCGGCCGGGGCCGCCGGCTCCACGCCCGCACCACCGGCCACCGCCACCCCAGAACCGGCGCCCGCCACCCCGGAACCCCCGGCCCCGCCCGGCGGGGTGGGACGCGGGGTGGCGCCCGGCGGCGCGGAACGCGGGGCGGCGGCCGGCGCCGGGTGCGGCGGGCCAGCCGGGGCGGCGGCCGGCGCCGGGTGCGGCGGGCCAGCCGGGGCGGCGGTCAGGTCCCCGGGCTCAGTGCCCTCCAGCCGCCGCTCCAGCCGTTCCAGCCGGGCCAGCAGCGCCTTCTCGCCGGAACTCGCCCCGGGCAGCAGCACCTGCGCGCACATCAGCTCGAGCAGCAGCCGCGGCGACGTCGTGCCGCGCATCTGGATCAGCCCTTCGCTGATGATCTCGGCCGCGCGGGTCAGTTCCGCCTGGCCGAACCGGCCGGACTGCTCGGTCATCCGCTCCAGCCGGTCGTCGGGCAGGTCGAGCAGCCCGGTCTGGCCCGCGCCGGGCACCGCGGCCAGCACGATCAGATCACGGAACCGGTCCAGCAGGTCGGCCGCGAACCGCCGGGGGTCGTGGCCGCCCTCCATCACCCGGTTCACCGCGCGGAACACGGCGCCGCCGTCTCCGCTGGAGAACGCGTCCACGACCTCGTCCAGCAGGTTGTCGTCGGTGTACCCGAGCAGGGCCACGGTCCGGTCGTAGCGCAGCCCGTCCTCCCCCGCGCCGGCCAGCAGCTGGTCCAGGACGGACAGCGAATCCCGCACCGAACCGGCGCCCGCCCGTACTACCAGCGGCAGCACCGGCGGCTCGTAGCTGATCTGCTCGGCGGCCAGGATGTGCTCCAGCAGATCGCGCAGGACCGCGGGCGGCACCAGGCGGAACGGGTAGTGGTGGGTGCGCGACCGGATCGTCGCGATGACCTTTTCCGGCTCGGTGGTGGCGAAGACGAACTTGAGGTGCGGGGGTGGTTCCTCGACCAGCTTGAGGAGGGCGTTGAAGCCCTCCCGGGTCACCATGTGCGCCTCGTCGATGATGTAGATCTTGAATCGTCCGGAGACCGGGGCGTAGAACGCCCGCTCGCGCAGGTCCCGCGCGTCATCCACACCGCCGTGCGAGGCGGCGTCGATCTCGATCACATCCAGGCTGCCCGGCCCGTCCGGGGCCAGCGCGATACACGACTCGCACTTGCCGCACGGGTCCGGGGTGGGCCCTTCGGCGCAGTTCAGCGAGCGGGCCAGGATCCGCGCGCTGGACGTCTTGCCGCAGCCCCGCGGCCCGCTGAATAGATAGGCATGGTGCACCCGGCCGGTGCGCAGCGCCTGCTGGAGCGGCTCGGTGACGTGGTCCTGCCCGCGCACCTCGGCGAACGTCGCGGGCCGGTAGCGGCGGTACAGGGCCAGCCGCGGCGGCGGACCACCGGGCCGGCTCGGATCCACCGGGACCGTGCTGCCCGGGACCGTGCTGCCCGGGACTGGGCTGTCCGGGACTGGGCTGTCCGCGGCCGGGCTGGGCGCCTCGCCTGTCATGACCTCACCCTCGCGGTCCGGTCCTAGGGGGCGCCAGGTCCGCCGTGCCGGATCCTCGCGGCGCCGGGTAAAAGGACCCCCCGCACACCCGCCAGAGCCCGCGTACCCTTGCTGCCTTCCGGCCCTGGGGGAGTTGGCGGGATAAGCGCCGTGCGGGGGGTCGCCGACCAGTTTAGCCACGTCCAGGGACCGCCCGCGCCGCATCCCACCCGGCTGGCCGCACCACATCCCAGCCGGCCGGCGGCACCGGTAAGCTTGCCTGCGGAGGATTCGCCTAGTGGCCTAGGGCGCACGCTTGGAAAGCGTGTTGGGGGCAACCCCTCAGGAGTTCGAATCTCCTATCCTCCGCCACCCCGCCAGCTGGCCGGCCACACGGCCAGCAGGACGGCGATGACTACCGCGGCCCAGGCCGTGCCGAGCGCATAACCGCCCAGCACGTCGGTCAGCCAGTGCGCACCCAGGTAGATCCGGGAGAACCCGACGACCAGCACGATGAGCGCGGCCACGGCCCCCACCGCGATCTTGACCCGGGCCGGCCGCCCGGCCCCCAGGATCAGGGCCAACGTCGCGTAGCAGGCGACCGACTGCGCCGCGTGCCCGGAGGGAAATGAGGCCCCCGGGAAGTGCCCGACCCAGATCGCGGGCGGCGGGCGGGGCCGGCCAACCAGGTGTTTCACGAGGTTGTACAGGCTGACCGTGCCCGCGATGGTGACGGCCAGCAGGACCACCGGCCGCCACCGGTGCCCGCGCAGCACCAGGAACAGCCCGGCGATCACCGCGACCGGAATGATGACCGTGAGCGAGCCCAGCCAGGTGACGACCCGCAACACGTTCGTCAGCCAATCGGCCCGGTGGGCTACCAGCCACGCCGTGACGTGCGGGTCGGCCCGGACCAGCCCGTGGTGGCCGAGCACGTCCTCGGCCAGGCCGACGGCGACCAGGGCGGCGAGCACTCCCACCGCGATGGTGCACGCCAGCCAGAAAGCCCGGTGTGGCGGGATGGCCGGCGTGGCGGGATGGCCGTCCGGCGCTCTCCCAGCACTCCGCTCGTCTTCGATCACTGCTTGACCACGCTAGCTTGCCGCCTGTCACGACGGCACCGGGTGGCTCATAGGGACAGTGCGACATCGCATGGCGCGGACTCATACCGGGAAGAAAGCCGCCGTGACCTCACCACCACCGCGCCGCACGGCGCGCCGGGGCGGGCCTGGCCGGCGTCCAGAAGACCACGTCTACGTGCTGTTCGGCGCGACCGGCGACCTGGCCAAGCGCAAAATTCTGCCCGGCCTGTTCCACCTGGCCGAGACGGGCCTGCTGCCGGAGCGGTACCGCATCGTCGGCACGGCGCGGCGGCCGGTCACCGACGGCGAATTCCGCGAGCAAGCCCGGTCGGCGGTGGCCGAGTTCGGCCGGGTCAAGCCGGAGGGCGACGCGTGGACCGCGTTCGCTCAGGCACTGTCGTTCGGCAGTTCGGAGCCCGGCAACGCCGGGCCGCTGGCCGCGGCGGTGCAGCGGGCCGAGGCGGACGTGGGCGGCAGCCCGCGGCGGCTGTTCCACCTGGCCATCCCGCCGGTGTCGTTCGAGCCAACGGTGGCCCTGCTGGGCCGCACGGGCCTGGCCGAGGGCCGGACCCGGATCATCATCGAGAAGCCGTTCGGCACCGATCTGGCGTCGTCCCGGACCCTGAACCACGCGGTGCACCAGGTCTTCGACGAGTCGCAGATCTTCCGGATCGACCATTTCCTGGGCAAGGAGTCGGTCGACAACATCCTGGCCTTCCGGTTCGCCAACGGGCTGTTCGAGCCGGTCTGGAACCGGCAGTACATCAGCTACGTGCAGATCGACGTGCCCGAGACGCTGTCCATCGAGGGGCGGGGCGGGTTCTACGACCAGACCGGCGCGTACTCCGACATGATCGTGACCCACCTGTTCCAGTGCCTCGGGTTCCTGGCCATGGAGCCGCCGTCGTCCCTGGATGCCAGGCAAATCCGGGCCGAGAAGGACAAGGTCTTCGACTCGCTGCGGCCGGTCAGCCCGCAGCACGTGGTGCGCGGCCAGTACGAGGGCTATCGCGACGAGCCCGGGGTGGCGGCCGGTTCGGACACCGAAACGCTGGCCGCGGTCCGGGCCGAGATCGACAACTGGCGGTGGAAGGGGGTCCCGTTCCTGCTGCGCTCGGGCAAGAGCATGGCCGCGAGCCGCCAGGTGATGACGCTCGGCTTCCACGAACCGCCGCTGCGCATGTTCCGGGTGCCGGGCCGCAGCGCCCGGGCTGGCTGGGGTAACGAGATCGTCATCGACTTCGAAGACCCCGGCTCGGTCACCATCGAGTTCCTGGCCAAGGAACCAGGCGCCGACCTGGAACTGGGCGCCGCCCAGATGGTCTTCCGCTACCAGGACTCGTTCT
>Ga0335085_10004057_pt1 | contig 24614 bp, 21 predicted proteins | sample Lox_Sample_45_FD_206712 | JGI IMG/M metagenome (GOLD analysis project Ga0335085, IMG submission 206712) | Soil microbial communities from Loxahatchee National Wildlife Refuge, Florida, United States - Lox_Sample_4.5 | ecosystem: Environmental > Terrestrial > Soil > Wetlands | place: USA...
ACACCGACTTCTCCTTGATCTCGACCGGCTGCGAGTTGAAGAGTACCTCCACCTTGCGCGAGCCGATGCAATCCTTGATCCGCTTGGCGTTCCGGTCCTTGATGCGGGAGAACTCGGCTCCCCGGTAAGAGAGGGCTCCGATTCTGATCAGGAGGGCATGATGCAGATCACTCCCCCGTCGCGTTCGAGCGAGGACTGGGTAATGCTGCCGGATCATACCATGATCGCGCGGCGAACCCTGCGCCTGGTGAGGGCCCTGCTCAAACAGGCGCACGGAAGCCGGAGCCTCGCAGGTTCCCAGCGATCGACCTGGCCCCTGGTCGACATTCCCGAGCTGGATTCGGTGGGCGGGGTGGTGCAGCTGAAGGGAGCCAAGGGGGAGCCGATCGTGGTCGCCCGGGTAGGCCGGTCGAACTACGCCGCGTTTCGCCTGGGGGCCGATCCGCAGGAGGTCGAGCAGGTGCCGATGGAGTACGACGAAGAGACTCGCCGACTCAGGATGGGGTGATGTCCTCTCCGACCACGGGCGCCCGGGCCCAGGCCAGCGCGGTATCTACCGCGCGCTGCCAACCCTGAAGCTGAAGGCGCCGATCGGGACCGGGCATGACCGGCTCGAACCGGGTGAACCGCTGAGCCGCCAGAAACTCTTCCGCCGACCGCCAGACCCCCACCGCCAACCCCGCCAACCCGCCCGCTCCCAGCGCGGTAGTCTCCACGTTGCTGGGGCGCTCGACGGCGATCCCCAGAATATCGGCCTGGAACTGCATCAACCAATCATTGGCGGCGGCCCCACCGTCCACCCGAAGCGCCTCCAGCGGCAACTGCGCCTCGCCGGCCATCAGGCGCAGGACATCGGCGCTGCTGAAGGCCATGGCCTCGAGGGCGGCCCGGACCAGATGCGCGCGCGTGGTGCCCCGGGTGAGGCCGGTGATGGTGCCGCGTGCCTCCGGCTCCCAGTGCGGCGACCCCATCCCGACGAAGGCGGGCACGAAATGCACGTTCCCGGTGTCGGGGACGCTCCTGGCCAGCGCCTCGGTCTCGTGGGCCTTCCCGATGATCCCCAGGCCGTCGCGAAGCCACTGCACGGCGGCCCCGGCGATGAAGACCGATCCTTCCAGGGCAAAGGTCGGCTCCCCCTTGGGGCCGCAGGCGACCGTAGTCAGCAGCCCCTGGGTCGACAGCACCGGGTCGCGGCCGGTATGCGTCAGCATGAAGGCCCCGGTCCCGTAGGTGTTCTTGGCCATCCCCGCTTCCCAGCACCCCTGGCCGAACAGGGCGGCCTGCTGATCTCCCGCCATTCCCGCGATCGGGAGCGAGGTACCGAGCCAGTCGGGCCGCGATTCCCCCACCACCTGGCTCATGTCCACCAGGCGCGGAAGGATGCCCGCGGGGATGCCGAACAGGCTCAGCAGCGTCGGATCCCAGGTCCCGCTGTCGAGGTCGTACAGCATGGTTCGTGAGGCGTTGGCGCGATCGCTGACGTGGACGCCCCCTCCAGTCAGGGTCGCCACCAGCCAGCTCTCAATGGTGCCGAAGGCCAGCTCACCGGCCTCGGCGCGCCGGCGCAGGGTCGCGTCTTTGAGCAGCCACTCGAGCTTGGTGGCGGAGAAGTAGGGGTCGAGTACCAGGCCAGTCCGCTTCCGGATCTGCTCCTCTCGACCCTCTGCCTTGAGCTCACGACAGCGATCGGCGGTGCGGCGATCCTGCCAGACGATGGCCGGCGCCACCGGACGGAGGGTCCGCCGGTCCCAGAGCACCACGGTCTCGCGCTGGTTGGTGATCCCGATCCCGGCCGGCTTCTCTTTGGACGTGGCCAGCGCCTCCCGTGCCGCTTCGATGGTGACCCGGATGATCTCTTCGGGATCGTGCTCGACCCAGCCGGGCCGGGGGAAGTGCTGAGTGAACTCGCGGTAGCCGCGTCCGAGGACGGTCCCGTCCTGGTGAATCACGAGGGCGGTGGAGCCGGTGGTGCCCTGGTCGAGGGCGAGGATGGAAGGCATTACTGACGGGGAACAGGGAACGGGGAACGGGGAACGGGAAGAGACGAGCGCCGAGTGCCGAGTGCCCAGTGCCGGTGTCTGATACCCGATGCCCGATGCCAGCTCCAAAGTCGAGAGAGAGTCATCGGCTACTTCTGGCCCAGGGCCGCCTTGACCTTGGCCCAGCGGGGGTCCGCGTGGAACACCTCATACACCGGGTCCTGGGCATCTTCCTGCATGGTGGGGTCATGATCTCGGACCGCGCGGTCCAGCCAGGAGAAGGCCCGGTCCAGGTCTCCGAGCCCCGCATACCCGACCGCAAGCCACGTCCCCGCCACGTATTCACGTTCGGCTCGCGCCTCCAGTTGTGCCAGACGCTTCCGAGCCGAATCCGGCATCCCTCCCTTGGCGAGAGCATAGATGAACCGCCCCACGTACTGGTCCCCCCCCAGCTCCAGCTCTGGAACCGCCTCCCGAAATCGGCCTCGGGCCAGGTAGGCGCTGCCGAGCCCAGCATGGCCGGGACCAAACGAGGGATCCAGCCGGAGCACTTCCCGATAGGCCGAATCGGCGGCGTCGATCCGCCGCAGGTCGAGCAACACATCTCCCGTCACCTTGGCGATGATCCGCGAGAGAGGATCGAGCCGCTGGGCTTGGCGTATTTCCGCGAGGCTCTCATCGAGTCGCCCGCGGCCCGCGAGAAAGTCCGAATACCAATGGTGGCCGGTGGCGTAGTTGGGTCTGGCCTCGATCACCTGCTTGAACAGAGCCTCGGCCCGAGGCCAGTCCCACTCGAAGAGCATGGCGCCATAGGCCTGGACCGCCTGGACCTCGACCAGCGAGCTGTCGAACTGGAGGGCGCGGGCCGCCGCCCTCTTGGCCTTGGCCCAGAGCACGCTGGGCTGCTCGCCACCGCTGTAGAACGGCAGGACGAGGTAGGTCTCGGCCAGTCCCTGGTAGGCCGGGGCGAACTGTGAATCGACCGTGATCGCCTTCTCGAAAAAACGAACTGCTTCCTGCAGAGATACTGCGGTCCGCGCGCTCCAGGCGTAGCGCCCCTTCAGATACAGGTCATGCGCCGCGAGGGTCGCGGTCCCCACGCTCGGTGCCGCGGGCGCGGGAGCGCCCAGGGCCACCCGGAGCGCGCTGGCGGTGGCTCGCGCAATCTCTTCCTGGACCTGGAAGACGTCCTTGAGCTCCCGCGCATAGGTCTCGGACCAGATGGTGAGACCGTCTCCCACGTTCACCAGCTGTACCGTGACCCGGAGCTTGGGGCCCGCGCGGCGCACCGTGCCCTCGAGGACGTTGTTCACGTGGAGCTGGGATCCCACCTCCTGCAGATTGGCTTCCTTTCCCTTAAAAGCAAAGGAGGAGCTGCGGGCGGCAACCCGGAGCCCCGGGATTTTGCCGAGGGCACCGATCAGCTCGTCGGTCATCCCGTCGGCGAAGTATTCCTCTTTCGCGTCCCCGCCGACGTTCACCAGAGGGAGCACGGCGACCGATTTCTCGGCCGAGTTGGAGGCAGCCACCGTGGCATCGACGGTGGGTTTGGTGAGGCGAGGAGCAAGGAGCGACCGGCCGCGCCAGAACCAGGCAACGGCCAGCAGTGCGAGAACGGACGCCGCCACCACATAGGAGCGGGTTCGAATCCGGGGCAGCGCTGCGGAGGGGAACGGCGTCATCGCCTGGGGGGTGAGCCCGGCGGGAGTCGAGAGAGCATCGAGTTGATGGACGAGGTCCCGCGCTGACTGTGGCCGGTCGGCCGGTCGCTTCTCCAGACACCGCATGATCACGGCGGCCAGGGCTGGAGGACAGGCGGGACGCCGAACGCTGACGTTCTCCGCCGTTTCGGTCGCATGGGCAGCGAGCACCGCCGCGGCCGGTCGCCCGGCGAAGGGCGGCTGCCCCGTGACCAGCTCATAGGCCAGCACGCCGAAGGCGTAGATGTCGGCCCGGTGATCGGTGTTGCGATCGCCTGCCGCCTGCTCCGGCGCCATGTACGCCGGAGTCCCGATCGCTAGGCCGAGCGAGGTCAGGGCGCTGCCACCGGAGGTGGTCGATGCGCTGAGCGCCTTGGCCACTCCGAAGTCAGTCACCATCGCCGCGCCACCGGACATCAGGACGTTATCGGGTTTGATGTCCCGGTGGACCACCCCGTGCTCGTGGGCGTAGGCCAGGGCCAGGGCGATTTCCCGGAGCACGTGGATGACCTCGGAGATCGGCAGCTCCCCGCCCCGGGCCAGGCGGACCCGTAGCGACTCGCCGTCTACGAACGGCATGGTGAAATACGGGACGGCTGGGTCGCCGCCGGAGGCGGCTAGCTCACCCGCAGTGAGGAGAGGGACGATGTGTGGATGCTGGAGCTGGGCTGCCAGCTGGATCTCGCGGCGGAAGCGCTCGCCGCTGACGGCCGGGGCCAGGTCCTGGGGGAGGACCTTGATGACCACCCGCCTCCCCAGGGCCGCCTCGGTGGCCAGGAATACCCGGGACATTCCGCCCCCACCCAACTCCCGCTCCAGGGTGTAGGCCCCGCTCAGGCTCGTCTGCAGACGGTCTCGGAGGTCAGTGGGCACGGGTAGATAATAGGGCGCTGAGAGCCAGGAGCCAGATCCTAAGAGTGCCCCTCACTCAGTCCTCAGTATTCAGGACTCAGTACTGAGTACCTCACTCCTTCCCCTTGCAACCATTACCCCCACGATGATCAATCCCGCCCCCAGAAATTGGACCGGCCCCGGTCTCTCACCCAGCAGGGGCCATCCGACGAACATGGCCACGACTGGAATGCCCGCGCCGAAGAGACTGGCTCGCGCACTTCCCACCACCTGAACCCCGCGATTCCAGAGGATGTAGCCCACCACCAGCGCCAGCACGGTGGCGTAGGCGGTCCCGCCCCAACCCGGAAGGCCGATCGTCCCCCAGTCGAGGCGCCACAGCTCCCGCAGGCCGAGCAGGATCAGGAAGGGAGTGCCTGTGGCCATGGTGAGTGCCGTGACGCGGAGGCTCGACATCGGTTCCCTGATGGCGCGGACCCCGACGGTGTAGGCCGCCCAGCAGGCCGCGGCCCCAAGCACGAAGAGGTCCCCACGCAGCGTTTCGGCGGAGAGCCGCAGGCCGGCGTCCGCCAGGACCAGGCCCACTCCGCCCACCGCCAGGACCACCCCCATCAAAATGCGCGGCGTCGCCCGCTCGACGCCGGATAGGGTGCCGAACAGGGTGACCATGACCGGGGTGAAGGCCACCATGAGGGCGGCGTTGCCTGCGGTGGTCTGATAGACGCCAAGAATGAAGAGCGTCTGGTAGGCGGTGTTGCCGATCAATCCCAGCCAGAGAAGGGTCCAGCCCATCCCACGGGGCCAGTGAATCGGCCCTTCCTTCACTCGGAGGAGCAGCAGCAGCATCGAGGTAGCAATGCCGAACCGGAGCGCCCCGAAGGCCATGGGCGGAATCTCGCCCAACGCCCACTTGATGAAGCTGAAGTTGGCGCCCCAGATGACCACCGTCAGCACCATCCCCGCCTCCACGCGAGCGTGCTCGGCGGGGGAGACCGAGGTGGAGTAGCTCACCGAGCTTGCCGGGCCAGATCGGAGGGCAGCACCAGCCCGAAGTCGGTGACGATGGCCGTCACCAGGGCTGCGGGAGTGACGTCGAAGGCAGGGTTCCAGACGGGTGTGCCGCCGGGCGCCACCACGCGGTCTCCCCAACGGGCAATCTCCTCGGGCCGGCGTTCCTCGATGGGAATCTCATCGCCGGTTGGGGTAGAGAGGTCCACCGTGGATCGGGGTGCCGCCACATAGAACGGGACTCCAGCCGCGCGCGCCGCGAGTGCCACTCCATAGGTACCGACCTTGTTGGCCACATCGCCATTGGCGGCGATCCGGTCGGCGCCCACCAGCACACAGGCCACGTCTCCGCGGCGGAGCCGGCTCGCGGCCATCGAGTCGGCGATCAGGGTGCAGGGGACTCCGGCGCGCTGAAGCTCCCAGGCGGTCAACCGGCTCCCCTGGAGCAGGGGCCGGGTCTCATCAACCACCACGTGCACGCGGCGGCCCCGCTCGTGGGCGAGGTACACGGGCGCGAGAGCGGTTCCCCTCCCCCCAGTCGCCAGGGCGCCGGCGTTGCAGTGGGTAAGGACGGTGGCCCCGTCGGGAATCAACGCCAGTCCCGCCTCGCCGATGCGATCGCACATGGCTCGATCTTCGGCCCAGATCGCATCGGCCTCAGCGATCAAGGCCTCGCGCAGACCGGGAGTCGACCCGTGCCGATCGGCCCGCAGCATCATCCGTCCCAGGGCCCAGGAGAGGTTCACCGCGGTGGGGCGCGCGGCGCTCAGGGCCGCGGCAGCCGCGTGCACCGCCTCCAACGGGCTCAGGCCCGCGACGGGCGTCCCTCCGGTTCCCGTCAGCGCCTGCACCACCCCCATCGCCGCCGCGATCCCGATCAGCGGCGCTCCCCGTACCCGGAGGGAGCGAATGGCCTCGACCATTTCCTCCACGGTCCTGATTTCCAGATACCGCTCCTCTCCGGGGAGGAGGGTCTGGTCGAGCAGCCGGACCCGGAAATCCGGGGTCCACGCGATTGGAGTCGGGAGCGACATGGGAGTGAAGAGTAACCAGGGGCTCAACCACCGGGCCCGGCGGCGAAGCCCGGGGAACTTATCGGAGGCGCCGGGAGGGTGGCTCGCGTCGGGTTATCTTAGGTACCGGTTGGCCGCCCGCTGCCCCTTCTCTCTCTCCGTCACTGCCATGTCCTACTCCTACTCGAGCCTGCTCTACGACCTTCGCGATGGCGTTGCCACCATCACCATCAACCGGCCCGACAAGCTGAATGCCCTGAATGACACGGTGATCGATGAGCTCGGTCAGGCGGTCGGGACGGTAGAGGCGGACGAGGCAGTCAAAGGGGTGATCCTGACGGGGGCGGGGCCCAAGGCCTTCGTGGCCGGGGCGGATATCGCGGAGCTATCCCGCCAGGGGCCGCTGGACGGGAAGGCCCGAGCCCTGGTGGGGCAGACCGTGTTCCGTCGCCTGGAGCGCCTGGGGAAGCCCGTGATTGCGGCCGTCAATGGGTTCGCCCTGGGCGGAGGGTGCGAGTTGGCCATGGCCTGCCATATCCGGATCGCGAGCGACCGGGCCAAGTTCGGGCAACCGGAGGTGAAGCTGGGTATCGGACCGGGGTACGGAGGCACGGTCAGACTCCCCCGCCTGGTGGGGCGAGGCCGGGCGCTGGAGCTGCTCCTGACCGGTGAGGTCATCGACGCCCCGGAGGCCTACCGGATCGGTCTGGTGAACCGGGTGGTCCCGGGGGATCGGCTCCTGGCGGAAGCCGAGGCCCTCCTTCGAACCATCCTGGCGAACGGGCCCGTGGCGGTCCGGCTTTGCCTGGAGGCGGTGGATACCGGGCTCGAGATCCCCTCCGAGGAGGCCCTCAAGCTGGAGGCCAACACCTTCGGGCTGCTGGCCTCCACCCACGACATGCGGGAAGGGATGGCTGCGTTTCTGGAGAAGCGGCCAGCCGCTTTTCGGGGCCGCTGAGGCGGCCGGCCGGGCGCTCCGGGACGGCCAGTTTCATGACCTTCCGCAACTGCAATTCCCCTCGGTAGCGGGCTATTTTTCCAGTGATGTTTTGGGGCGTTTCCGAGGTCGCCTGAGGTGCGCTTTACAAGGCTCTGCGCCCGGGGATTTCGGAACCTTCAACGGGAGCCCCTGACCCTTCCCGCCCCCGGCGTGGTCCTGCTGGGACCCAATGGTCAGGGCAAGACCAACCTGCTGGAGGCCCTCTACTACCCGGTCCTGTTCCGCTCCCTCCGCGGGTCCGGAGACGGCGACCTGGTCCAGTTCGAGGCGGCAGGATTCGAGCTGACCGTAGAGTTCGAGGCAGAGGGCCGCGCGCATCAGGCAGTGGTGCATTACACCTCGAGACCCCGCCGGAAGCGGATTGAGCTGGATGGTGAAGAAGGGCCTCGCCTGACCGAGGCGGCCGGAGTCTGCCTGGCGGTGACTTTTCTCCCCGCCGACGTCGCGCTCGCGGCGGGGCCGGCAGCGATCCGGCGGCGCTATCTCGACCGGACCCTGGCCCTGGCAGACCGGAGATACCTGGTGGCGCTGGCCCGGTATCGCTCCGCGCTGGCGCAACGGAACGCGGCGCTGAGGCAGGGCCAGGGAGCGGTGGCGCGGGCGTTCGACGGAGTGCTGGCGGCGCGGGGGGCCCAGATCACCGCCGCCCGACTCGCCTGGGCAGGCGCCGCATCAGAGGCGTTCCGGGCCGAGCTGGAGGCGATGGGAGAGGCGGGAACCGGGGTGCTCGAGTATACCGGCCCGGTCGAGTTGGCTGATCCCGAGGCCTGGCCCGCAGCGCTCGAACGAAGCTGGGCCAGGGACCAGGCGCGGGGGAGGACAGGGTTGGGTCCGCATCGGGATGATCTGCGGCTGATCCTGGGTGGCAGGCTGGTGCGGGAGTTCGGCTCCACCGGCCAGCAGCGGAGCGCGGCGGTGGCCCTCCGCCTCCTGGAGTTGGCCACGCTGCGGAGAGAGCGTGGGGACGATCCGGCGCTGTTGCTCGATGACATCTTCGCCGAGCTGGATCCGGAGCGTCAGGAGCGGCTGGGACGGCGGTTGTTGGACGGCAGAAGCCAGGTCTTTCTGACCGCGCCCAGGGGAGATGAGCTGCCGGCGGGGCTCGATCTTCCGGTCTGGCGAGTGGACCACGGCGCGATCCGGCCCGAAGGCTGAGGAGTGTGATGACCGTCAAGCGCACGTTGACTCCCCTCGGCGAGGTCCTGGCGAGCTATCTCAAGCGGTCGGGGCTCAACAAGCGCCTGCAACAGACTGACGTGATCGAGCGCTGGGCCGAGCTGGTGGGCCCCCAGATCGCAGCGGTGTCGCAGCCGGAGTCGGTATCGGCCGACGGAGTGCTCCGCGTCCGGGTCGCCACGGCGCCCTGGGCCACCGAGTTGAGTCTCATGACCCCGCGGATCCTGGCGCGGGTCAACGCCGACCGGGAAGGCCGGATCAAGGAGATCCGCTGGATCAGCGGGTAGAGATCGGGAGTTTCACCCTAGCCCTCACGACAGCATGGCGAAGGAAGCGGTAGCGAGAGCCAATGGCGGCGGCCAGTACGGCGCGGAGTCGATCCAGGTCCTCAAGGGACTGGAGGCGGTCCGGCGCCGGCCGGGCATGTACATCGGCTCCACGTCGGAGAGCGGGCTCCATCACCTGGTCTACGAGGTAGTGGACAATTCGATCGACGAGGCGCTGGCCGGCTTCTGCGACAACGTCAGCGTGGTGATTCACGCCGACAACTCGATCACCGTGGCGGACAACGGCCGCGGAATCCCGGTCGACATTCACCCCACCGAGAAGATCCCCGGCGTGGAGCTGGCGCTCACGGTACTCCACGCCGGCGGCAAGTTCGACAAGTCGAACTACAAAGTCTCGGGGGGACTCCACGGGGTCGGCGTCTCGGTCGTGAACGCGCTCTCCGAACGACTCGAAGTGGTGGTCGATCGGGATGGCAAGCGGTACCGGATGGGCTTCGTGCGGGGCCACACGGTGAAGAAGCTCGAAGTCATCGGCAAGGCCCGCGGGACCGGGACCATCGTCCGCTTCAAGCCGGACCCCGAGATCTTCACCGTGCTGGAGTTCAACTACGACACCCTGGCCGACCGTCTACGCCAGCTGGCTTTCCTCAACAAGGGTGTGACCATCTCGCTCAAAGACGAGCGGGACGACAAGGCCAAGGAAGAGACCTTCTTCGCCAAGGGCGGCCTGGTGCAGTTCGTCGAGTGGCTCAACCGGAACAAGAAGCCCCTCCACCCCAAGCCCGTCTCCTTCAGCGTGACCCGGGACGAGGTCGAGGTGGACCTGGCCCTGCAGTACGAGGACGGATACAACGAGAACACCTTCACTTTCGTCAACAACATCAATACCCACGAAGGGGGCACCCACCTGACCGGGTTGAAGTCGGCGCTGACCCGGACCATCAACGAGGTGGCCAAGAAGAAGAACGTGCTCAAGCGCGAGGACTTCACGCTGACCGGCGAGGACGTCCGGGAGGGACTCACCTGCGTGCTCCACGTCAAGGTGAAGGAGCCCCAGTTCGAAGGGCAGACCAAGACCAAGCTGGGCAACTCCGAGGTCGAGGGGATCGTCAAGCAGGTCGTGAACGAGCACCTCGGCAATTATCTCGAGGAGAAGCCTGCCGTCGCGAACGCGATCATCGACAAGGCGGTGAGCGCGGCCCGGGCCCGGGAAGCGGCCCGCAAGGCACGAGACCTGGTCCGCAAGAAGTCAGGGCTCGAGGGCGCGGTACTGCCGGGCAAGCTCGCCGACTGCTCGCTGAGCGATCCGGCCCTCTGCGAGATCTACCTGGTCGAGGGCGACTCGGCCGGCGGCAGCGCCAAGCAGGGCCGGGACCGCTCCTTCCAGGCGATTCTCCCGCTCCGCGGCAAGATCCTGAACGTGGAAAAGGCCCGGATCGACAAGATCCTGAGCAATGAAGAAATTCGGGCCATGATCACGGCGATCGGCGCCGGGGTGAAGGAGGAGTTCAACCTCGAGGACTGCCGATACCACAAGATCATCCTGATGACCGACGCCGACGTGGACGGCGCCCACATCCGGACCCTGCTGCTCACCTTCTTCTTCCGCCAGATGCAGGAGCTGATCGAGGCAGGCTACGTCTACATCGCGCAGCCGCCGCTCTTCCGGGTCGCCAAGGGCAAGGAAGAGTTCTATGCCTATACCGAACCCGAGCGGGACGACTACATCAAGCGTCTGAGCAATGGCGAGGGGAAGGGGAACGTCAACGTCCAGCGCTACAAGGGACTGGGCGAGATGAATCCCGACCAACTCTGGCGGACCACGATGGATCCTGCGACCCGCACCATCCTCCGCGTCACCATGGAGGACGCGGTGGAGGCCTCCAAGCTCTTCGACGAGCTGATGGGAGATGAGGTCGAGCCGCGCCGCCTGTTCATCGAGAAGAACGCGAAGTACGTGAGCAATCTGGACGTGTAGAACGAGACATGAGGCACGAGGCAAGGGGTTAGTACTCATGCCTCATGCCCCGTGCCTCCTTCACGAACTCCCCCTCCCCACATGCCTTCCCCCCCAGAGCCCGCTCGCTCACTCGGCATCGAGCGGCAGTTCGCGATCTACCGCGAGGGCCTGGCGGGACGGACCATCTCGGTCCCCGTCTCCCATAAGCTGCTCGAGGCCCGCGCCCGGGAGGTTATGGCCTTCCCGGCGTTCGAGTACGTGTCCGGAGGCGCCGGCGGCGAGGATACCATGCGGGCCAATCGGGAGGCGTTCCGGCGCTGGCGGATCGCGCCGCGGATGCTCCGGAACGTGAGTAGCCGGGACTTGAGCGTGACGGTGCTGGGGCGCCGCTTTCCCGCCCCGCTCTTCCTCGCCCCGGTCGGCGTGCAGGGGATCGTGCACCCCGACGGCGAATTGGCCGTGGCGCGAGCCGCTGCCTCGCTCGGCGTCCCCATGATCCTGAGCACCGTCTCTTCATTCACCCTGGAGCAGGTGGCACAGGCGTTGGGCCCCACGCCCCGCTGGTTCCAGCTCTACTGGAGCAGCGATCCAGACCTGGCCGCCAGCTTCCTCCGGCGGGCCGAGGCGGCCGGGTACGAAGCGGTGGTCGTTACGGTCGATACGCCGATGCTGGCATGGCGCGAGCGGGACCTGGCCGAGGCGTATCTCCCCTTCCTCCAGGGGCACGGCCTCGCCAATTACCTCTCGGATCCGGTATTCCATCAGGCGTTGCCGGAGCCGCCGGAGCGCAACCCCGCCCCCGCCATCGAGCGGTTCGCCGCGGTCTTCGGGAATGCTTCGCTCACCTGGGATGATCTGCCCTGGCTGCGCCGGCACACCCGGCTCCCGGTGCTGATCAAGGGCATCGTCCGGGCAGAGGACGCCGAGCGGGCGGTCAACGCAGGCGTGGACGGGATCATCGTCTCCAACCACGGAGGCCGGCAGGTCGATGGCGCGCTGGCCTCGCTCGACTCACTCGTCGCGGTGGCGGATCGCGTCGGAGGCAAGATCCCGATTCTCTTCGACAGCGGAATCCGCCGAGGAGCCGACGCATTCAAGGCCCTGGCCCTCGGTGCGACCGCTGTGCTGCTGGGCCGGCTCTACGTCTGGGGACTGGGGGTGGCGGGAGAGACAGGCGTGCAGGACGTGCTCCACAACTTCCTGGCCGATTTCGATCTCACGCTGGGGCTGAGCGGGTACGCCTCGGTGGCAGAGCTGGATCGATCGGCGCTGGTCAGGACGGGGAGCTGAGCGCGGCGGCTCGCGAATGAAGCGCTTCCACGCCCTCGGCGGTGACCCGATGGGTGATCAACGCGGGCAGGGTCCCCTTCTCCCCGATGCTGATCGCCCGATCCAGGGCCGCGATCCCGAGCATGATCCCCTCCTCGTCCCGGGCGAAGATGGACGCGATCGGCTCTCCGGCCGCCACGTGATCGCCGGGCTTCACGGTGATCACGAAACCGACCGAGTGGTCGATCGGATCCTCGAGCTGCTGGCGGCCTCCTCCCATGGCCACGATCGCCTCACCGATCACGCGGGCGTCCACCCGCTCGACGAATCCCCGCTGCTGAGCCTGATAGACCTCGACCGCCTGGGCCTGGGGAAGCACACCGGGGTCGTCCACGATGTCGGGGTTCCCGCCCTGGGCCTCGACGATTTCGGCGAACTTGGCGCGGGCCTGGCCGGAGGCGATCGCCGCCTGGAGGCGGGCCCGTGCGGCATCCCGATCGGACTCGACGCCGGCCGCCACCAGCATCTCCGCTCCCAGCGCGTAGGTCAGGTCGGCCAGATCGGGCGGCCCCTGGCCCTCGAGGGCCAGCAGCGCCTCTTCGATCTCGAGCGCGTTGCCGCAAGCCCGGCCCAGAGGCCGGTCCATGGCGGTGACCAGGGCCACGGTGCGGCAGCCGTGCCGCTGGCCCAGCGTCACCATGGTTCGGGCCAGCTCGAGCGCGGCCGGCTGCTCCGGGATGAAGGCCCCCCCGCCCTGCTTCACGTCCAGCACCAGCGCGTTGAGATCTTCGGCCAGCTTCTTGGACATGATGCTGGCGGCGATCAGCGGAATGGAAGAGACGGTCCCGCTCACGTCGCGCAGCGCGTAGATCCGGCGGTCCGCGGGCGCGATCGCACCGCTCTGGGCGAACATGGCGCAGCCGATCCGCTGGACCTGGCGCTCGACTTCGCGCGGTTCCAGCGCGGTCCGGAACCCGGGTATCGACTCCAGCTTGTCGACCGTGCCGCCGGTGTGGCCCAGACTCCGACCGGACATCATGGGGACTGCCACACCGCAACAGGCCGCGAGCGGGGCCAGGACCAGGGAGACCTTGTCCCCCACGCCGCCGGTGGAGTGCTTGTCCACCCGACGAGTGATCCAGGTGCCGAAGTCGAGCCGGTCTCCGCTCGTCATCATCGCCTCGGTGAGCGCCGCCAGCTCGCCCGGCTCGAGGCCCCGCCAAACCACCGCCATGAGGAGGGCGGACATCTGGTATTCGGGGATCTTGCCGGCCAGGAAGTCGGCGAGGACCGCAGCCCATTCGGCATCGGTAAGGGCCCCGCCATCTCGCTTGCGCTCGATCAGCTGCTGGAACACCATAGGGCGGCCCCCGAGGTGAAGGGTCTCGCAAGAGGAGCTCGGCATGCGCCGGCCCGTCATTAAAGCTTCCTTCCTTATTCTCAGCCTGCTACTCGGCCAGGGCCTGGCTCGACCGTCAATCGCGGCTGCCCAGACCGCCCAGCAGCTGGTGGCGGAGGCGCGGGCCCTACCTCCGGAGCGGGAGCCTGTGGTCGCGCTGTCCCTGTTCGAGCAGGCGCTGCAGCTCGACCCGAACAACTATGAAGCGACTTGGCGCGCGGCTCAAGCGCTGGCCGACATCGGGAAGCAGTACCCCGATGAAGGAAAGAACCCAACTCGAGACTCGCTGTACATCCGGGCCGAGTCCCTGGCCCGGATCGCCGTGCAGCTCGACTCTATGGACGCCAACTCGCACTTCATGATGGCGGTGGCGATTGGCCGCACATCGCTGACCAAGGGGGGCAAGGAACGGGTTCGCAACGCCAAGGTTATTCGCGACGAGACCCTGCGTTGCCTTGAAATCGATCCCAACCATGACAAGGCCTGGCATGTGCTGGGGCGCTGGAACGCCGAGATCCGGCGGCTCTCCGGCTTGACCCGGTTCTTCGCCAAGACCTTCCTGGGCGCCGGCATCTTCAATGAAGCCTCCTGGGACAAGGCCGTCGAGTACCTGGAAAAGGCGGTTCAGCTCTCCCCGGAGAACATCTATCACCGACTCGACCTGGCCCTGGTGTACATCGACGTCGAGCAATACACCAAGGCGCGAGAGCAGCTGCAGACGGTACTGGAGCTGCCCGTTTACGACTACATGGACCCCAAGTACCAGGACCAGGCGCGGGACCTGCTCAAGAAAATCGAAGGCAAGAAGGACAAGGAGCAGGAGTCCGCACCGGCCGAATCGCAGTAGCTTGACCCCTCACCGGCGAGGGGGCCAACTTTCACGGCGTCTGGTTCCTTCAACGCAGGAGAACGTATGACGGCGACCGCCCCAACGGACGTGGAGCGCCTTCAGGCCCGGATCCAGGAGCTGGAACAGGACCGCAAGCACCTGCTGGCCCTGATCGAGATCCTGCAGGAGATCGCGGGATCCCTGCATTTCGTGGACATCATGCAGGCCATCGCCCGGCGGCTCGGCGTGGCCTTCGGGCTGGATCGTTGCTCGATCTTCCTGGCCGAGCGGGACGGCAAGACCGTCCGGCTGGTGGCGAGCTACGAAGACCCCAGCATCAAGAATTACGTGGTGGACCTGGAGCGCTATCCCGAGCTGCGCGAGGCGCTCGCGAGCGGGCGGACCGTCTTCATCCCGGATGCCGCTACCGACACCACCCTGGCCCACGTGAAGGGCTCGCTGGCCCACCGCGGGGTCAAGAGCATCACCGTGGTACCCATTACCTGGCGCGGGGTGGCCATCGGCGCGATCCTGCTCCGGACTTTCCGGGACGGCCCCGCGTTCTCGGAGGCGGACGTCGCCTTCTGCCAGGCCGTCGCCAACCTCACGGCCAAGGCCCTGCGCACGGCGCACCGATTCGAGCGGCTGCAGGGACGGACGGGCGAGGGCGGAACCCCCGCCCAGCGCGCCCAGGAACGGGAGCGCGTGGCCCTGATCGGATTTCTCCGGCGTCTGCTCGATGAGTTCGCCACTCGCGAAGGGCCCTGGCGGGAGGGGATCCTGGCGCGCTCCAGTGCCACGGAAATCGAGCGGCTGGTCGGCGTCGCCATGACGGTGCTGGCACAGGAAGCGGCGGCGAGATGAGGCGGGGTCGCAAGTCGCAGGTCGCAAGTCCGAGCTAATCGTCGCAGACCCCTGCGACTTGTGACTTTCGTCTTGTGACCACCCAGTCGTCCCCCGCCCAGCGGGCCGCCAGGCTACGCGAACAGCTCGACCGTGCCAACTACGCCTATTACGTACTCGATGCGCCGGAGATCAGCGACGCCGAGTACGATCGTCTCCTCCGCGAGCTGCAGGCCCTCGAGGCCGAGCATCCCCAACTCCAGACCCCGGACAGTCCCACCCTGCGGGTCGGCGCCGAGCCGGCCTCGGCGCTGGTCAAACACACCCACCGCCGCCCCATGTTCTCCCTCGCCAACGCCTTCGATACCGGGGAGCTGGAGGCCTGGGAGGACCGGAATGCGCGCCTGTCCCCCGAAGTCCGCGAGGCCGGCTACACCACCGAGGTGAAGATCGACGGCTCCGCCGTCAGTCTCACCTATGAGAAGGGCCGATTCGTCGCGGGCGCCACCCGGGGAAACGGAGTGGTCGGTGAGGTCATCACCGAGAATCTCAGGACCATGCCGGATCTCCCGCTCGCGCTCAAGGGAAGCGGCCACCCGGATGTGGTCGAGATCCGGGGAGAGGTCTATCTCTCCCAGGCCGCCTTCACCCGGCTCAACCGCGAGCGGACCAAGGCCGACGAGCCGGTCTTCGCCAACCCCCGGAATGCCGCCGCCGGCAGCCTCCGACAACTGGACCCCCGGATCACCCGCAGTCGTCGCCTGCGGCTGTTCGCGTTTCACCTCGAGGTGATCGACGGGGATCTCGAGGTTCAGTCGCAGTGGGAGGTCCTGGAGCTCCTCGCCGCCTGGGGCTTTCAAGTCGAGCCGCACCGGGCCCGTCACGCCGACCTGGCGAGCGTGGAGCGGAAGATCGCCGAGTACGAACGACTGCTCCCCGATCTGCCGTTCGATGCCGACGGCGTGGTGGTCAAGGTGGACCGGCTCTCGCTCCACGAGGAGCTGGGGATCATCGGCGGCCGAGAGCCGCGCTGGGCCATCGCCCGCAAGTTCGCGCCGGAGACCGCGGTCACCAGGCTCAAGAAAATCGAGATCAACGTCGGCCGGACCGGGACGCTCAATCCATTCGCGATCCTGGAGCCGGTCGAAGTCGGCGGCGTCGTGGTCTCCCACGCCACCCTGCATAACGAGGAGCTGATCGCCCAGAAGGACCTGCGGGAAGGTGACTGGGTGGAGGTGATGCGGGCGGGCGAGGTGATTCCCCAGGTGGTGGGACCGCTCCGGGAGCGCCGAGACGGCACCGAGCGCCCGTACCAGATGCCGGATCAGTGCCCGCGCTGCGGGACCGAGGTGGTCCGGGCCCCGGACGAAGCGATGCGTTACTGCCCCAACGTGAGCTGCCCGGGCCGCGTGCTGGAAGGGATCGTGCACTTCGCCTCGCGGGAAGCGATGGACATCCGGGGACTGGGCTACGAGCGGGTCCGGCAACTCCTCGAGGAGGGGCTGATTCGCGACGTGGGTGACCTGTACGGCCTCACGGTCGACGATCTGGTCAAACTGGAGCGGTTCGCTGACCAATCGGCCTCGCAGCTGGTCGCGGCGATCGAGCAATCCAAGACCCGGCCCCTTTCTACACTCATCTTCGCGCTGGGCATTCACCACGTCGGCAAGACCGTCGCGGTCCTGCTGGCCCGCCGGATCGGTACCATGGAGGCGCTGCTCGGGGCGACCGAAGACGAGCTCAACGCCGTTCCGGGAATCGGCCCGACCATCGCCTCGGCGGTGGTGGCGTTCTTCCATGAGGGAAGGAACCGGCGGCTGGTGGAGCGTCTGGCCGCCGCCGGGGTGAGTCTCACCGAGCCGCGAGCCGTGACCCAGGGCGGGCCGCTCGAAGGCAAGACCTACGTGCTGACCGGGAACCTCCCGACGCTGAGTCGCCAGCAGGCCACCGACCTCATCGAGCAGGCGGGCGGACGCGTGACCGGGAGTGTGAGCAAGAAAACCAACGCGGTAGTGGCCGGGCGGGAACCCGGCGGCAAACTGGAAAAGGCGAAGGGCCTGGGCGTCGAAGTGATTGACGAGCCAGAACTCTTGCGCCGCATCGGGGCGACGGCCTAAGTTGAGCCACCCTTCCCAAGCCACTTCATGAGCCCAGCTCCGTCTCTTTCATCCAGCCACTGCGTCGCACTGGGGCGCCGGGCGCTGCATCAGCTGCGCGCCAGCCTCGAGCGGGATACCGGGCTTCAAAGCGCGACGTACCTGCAGGAGGCCGGGTTCGCCGCCGGTGAAGAGGTCTTTCAGGCCTTTTCCACCTGGTTGCAGGCCTCCTACGGACTGGAGCAACCGGCGCAACTGGACGTCAAACACCTGGGTTCGATTCTCGACAAGTTCTTCCAGGAATCGGGCTGGGGCCCCCTCACGGTCACGCCGCTTGGCCCCGCCGTGGCGCTCGATTCGACCGACTGGTCGGAAGCCGGGCCCTCCGGATCCTCCAGCTATCCCACTTGCCACGTCACCAGCGGGATGCTGGCGGATTTTCTGAGCCGGATGTCAGGAGGATTGGTGGGGGTGATGGAGGTCGAGTGCCGGTCCCGCGGAGACGCCAAGTGCCGATTCCTGGCCGGCGCGCCCGAGACCCTCGATTCCGTCTACGCCGGAATGGCTCAGGGGCAGAGTTACATGGACGCCCTGGGCGTCGTGGGGTAGTCGCTGCACCCTTCCCGGTTCATCACGCTCCAAGCACCGCCACCCCTTCGATGAGCAGGGGCGGTACTGCCATGCTGCCGATCCACTGCGCCTCGGTGCCTAACCCGGCGACGCGTCCCAGCAGCTCGTAGGCGTTGCCCGCCACCGCCGCGTCCTTCACCCGGCCCACGACCTCGCCCTTCACCACCCGATAGGCCAGCCCGACTGGCTGCGAGAACGCCCCCCCGATCACGTTCCCCTGCCCAACGCCGAGCAGGTCGTCCACCAGCAGTCCGTCCTCGATCAGGGCCAGCAGTTCCTTGAATGCGTGGTGACCAGGCTCCACCACCAGGTTGGAGTAGGCCGGCTGCGGTTTGGCGAAGGTGCTGCGCCGACCGTGGCCGGTCGGTTGGGTTCCGGCCCGGGCCGCGGTCTCCAGATCGTAGATGAAGTTCCGGACCACACCCTGCTCGATCAGCGGGAGACGCTGACTGGGAACCCCTTCGTCATCCATCGGCCGTGATCCGCTGCGCCCGTCGGCCAGTGGGTCATCCACCAGGGTGAAGTTCGAGGAGAAGCGCGGCCCATTGGCCTCATCGCCCAGCGGTGAAATACCCTGGAGCACCGCCTTGCCGGAGCAGGCCTGTTGCAGGGGCAGCAGGAGCACGGCGCTGCCGGCGGGGGTGAAGCAGACCGGCAGGTTGCCACTCCGGGGTGGGGTGGCATCGCGCTCGGCCCAGGCGATCCGCTGCAGGAGCCGCTGCACCATCGCCTCCACCTCGGCCAGGGTGGGCGACTCGGCTGCGGCGACGTGGTCTCCCGTGATGAGCACGCTATCGCCGCGGACCTGCACCAGCTCGGCCGACAGGCTCACGGTGGAAACGTCGTAGCTCCCTTCGACTCCGCAACTGTTGGCCAGCCGGACCGAGCCGATGGAACGCTCGACCACCAGGTTGACCTTGACCCCATCGATCGAGAGCCGGTCTACGATCCCCCGTCCCAGCTGGATCAGGTCGACCGCAGAGAGAGTCGCGGCCCGGGGCGAATGGGTGCGTACCGTCGGCAGGGGAGCGGGGGTGGGAAGCTTGATCGCGACCTGGGGTCCGAGCCGGGCAGACGCGAAGGCGGCATCGAGGAGCGCAATGGGATCCTGCCCCGTCGATCCGGCAAAGCCGAGCCGGCCGCCGTGGACCACGCGGAGATTGAAGCCGCATTCCTGCGCCGACGACGTGCTCTTGAGGCGCCCGGAATCGAAGGCCACGGTCAGGGTCTCGTCGGTCTTCATGACCACGTCCGCCGCGTCGGCGCGCCGCGAGGCCTCCTCGATCAGCAGCTCGATCACGCCCCGGGCCTCATTCGATTTCGCCTCCGACCAGGGTGTCGCGCAGCCGGATGTGGGGAGCGCCTTCGCTCACCGGCAGGGGGACCTGTCCCCCCTTTCCGCAACCGCCTCCCATCTGGTTCCAGCGAAAGTCGCCGGCGATCCGGTCGATGCGATCGAGAGTAGCAAAGAGGTTTCCCGCCAGCACCACCGGCTTCACCAGCTCGGCCAGCCGCCCGTCCCGGATCATGTACCCATGGCCCGAGGTGAACGAGAAATCCTCGAGCAGCGTCTGGCCACCGAGGGCATCGCAGGCATAGACTCCGAGCTTGATGTCGCGGAGCAGATCGTCCAGGGTGCCCTTCCCGTTGGCGACGTAGGTATTGGTGAGGCGCACCAGCGGCGGGTGTCGGAAGGAGAGCGCGCGCGCATTGCCGGTGGGCGCCTCTGCCAGCCGGGCGGCGGTCTCGCGGGAATGCAGCCGGCCAACCAGGACACCATTCTGAACCAGGAGGGTATTCTGGGTCGGTGTCCCTTCATCGTCGTAGGGGAGCGTGCCGCGGAGCCCGGCGGCGCTTCCGTCGTCTCCGACGGTGAGAAAGTCCGGCCCGAACCGGCGCCCGATGGTCATCATCGCCTGGGCCTCGGGGTTCTCCGCGACGAAGTCGGCCTCGCAGAGGTGACCCAGCGCCTCATGGATGAATACCCCGGCCAGCCGCGGGTCGAGGACCACCGGATAGGTCCCGCCCTTGACGCGCGGCGCCGTCAGCAGGCCGACGGCCCGTTTCGCCGCATTCCGGAACAACTCCTCCTGATTCTGCACCGAGTGCCAGCCACGGCGGAGCCCGATGGATTCCAGCCCGCGCTCGACCGCCCCGTCCTCGCGCGCCACCGCCACGGCGGAGAGGGTGACGTGGGGGCGGAGCTGGTAGATCATCGAGCCATCCGAGCAGGCAAACCAGTACTCGGTGACTTCGTCGTGGTAGGCGGCCTGGGTATCGGTGATCCGGCGGTCGGCGGCCAGCATCTCGCCATTGAGCCGCTCGAGGAGGGCCTGCTTGTCGGCGAGCGCTACCCCGCGCACGTCCCCGTCGAGATCGAGACGGACCTCGTCGATGCGGATCGGCACCGGGGCGAGCTGGAGCGGGGTATCGCGGGGACTGGCGAGCGAGAGCTCGTGGGCCCGCGTGACCATCGCGGGCAGCCGATCCAGGCCGGTGAAGCTGGAGGCCCCCCACCCATATCCGCGGTTGAGGCAGCGCACGAAGCCACCGGCGTCGAAACTGGTGGTGGCCCCTTCGAGATTGGCTCCGCGATAGGCGACCGCGCTGCTCCAGACCCGTTCCAGACGTATTTCGGTGAAGTCGGCCCGGGAGCCGCGGATGGCGTCCTGCAGGTAATTGCGGAGATCGGTCTCAGCCATGGAGAGGCGCGGCAGATCGAGCGACGGAGCGCCCGGTTCGCCGCCCGGACTGCGTCACTCCCCGGCGCCCTTGAGCCGGGCGGCGTAATCCGGGCGCATGATCACCTCGCCGTTCTGGATGATCTCCCGGTCCCAGGGAAGGATGATGAAGTTCTCGGTCTCGAAGGCGAAGTAGTCGGGCTTGTAGGGGCCGGTCTTGAAGGAGACGGCGGTACGCACCTCTTTCGGCTTGAGGGCGCGCACCTCGCTGAGGGCCAGCTTGAGGGTACTGCCGGTGTCGCAGGTTTCGTCGACCACCAGGACGCGCCGGCCCGTCATGGTCGGGGGCGGCCCGGCGACCAGGACCGGGGCGCCGCCCTCGCTCCGCCGGGTGACCACCATGGAGCTGAACTCGCGCTGGAGAATCGACGCGACCACCGCGCCCGGAATCACCCCGGCCTTGGCCACCCCGAGGACCACCTCGGGGTCGTAGTCGCGCGCAACCTTGAGGGCGAGGGCCCGGGCGATCTCGCCGAAGAAGGCCCAATCGACTTCGAGGACACCACGCGGCGTAACAGGGGGCTGGCGCATGCGAAAGAGGAAGCTAGACCGGGGTGATTCGCCGAGCAACCGCGTTGCGACCGCCGGAGAGCGGGACTATCTTAGGACCGATCCGTCACCCGACCGGCACCAGCGAGGCAACGGGATCCGCATGAGCATCTGGCGACGGTGGCTGGGCGGCACCCGAGACAACGCGCTACGCCCCCAGCGCCTGGATTATCTCAACGAAGCACTGGCGTTGGAACGCCAGGGGGACTTCGAAGCCGCCCTCACCTCCTATCGCCTGGCCCTGCGGGACAATCCGAACGATCCGCGAATCCTCCAGAACATGGCGATCGCGTTCACCAAGACCGGCCAGCAGGACGAGGCGATCCGTCACTACCGCCGCGCCCTCGAGCTGGACGAGTCGCTGGTAGGGGCTCATTACGGCGTGGCCTTCCTGCTCAAGAACCGGGGTGACCTGGCGCGCGCCGCCAAACACCTGCGCGCCTTTCTCTCCCGCCCCCCCAAGGGCGCCGACGCCGAGCGGTGGATCCGTCACGCGGAGACCACCCTTCGGGAGCTCGAGACGAGCACGGCCTCCGAGACTTCGTGAGACGCTCCTATTCCGCGATCCTGATTCTCATGATGGGGTGCAGCAACCTGAGCGGTGATGCCAACAGCGTCGTCTCCCTGGAGTTGCGGACCCCGGTCCTTCCCATCGTGGAAGTCGGCGACACGCTGCAGCTCGCGGCTCGGGCCCTCGACAAGGAAGGCGACACCGTCTCCGTCCCCATCCGCTGGCATACGCCGGATACGACGGTAGCGCTCGATACCATGACCGGCCGGATGACGCCGGTGGATTCCGCCGGGAGCGCCAGAGTGCAGGCGACCTACGCCGGGTTCACCACCGACTTCGTCATCTTCAACATCGTGGCCCGGGCCGATACCCTGGTCGTGCGACCCGATACCCTGGTGGTACTGGTCGACTCCACCAGCTCGCCCCCGCTCGATGCGCTGGACTCTTCCTTTGCCCTGGGTACCCAGCCGGGGCGGCGGCTCACCTATCTGGTCACCAGCCCGACCGATGGGAGCGTGGCCTTGAACGGGGGCGTGCAGGTCCTCGGCGTGACCACCTCCTTCTCGGGGGTGCCGATTCCGTCGGTGGTGCTGAGCCGGGTCACCCGGCCCAGCCCCACCGCGGCCACCGTCGAGGTCCGCTCGTACCGGCCCAGCGGCCGGCTGGTTCCCGGCTCGGGGCAACAGTTCGTGGTCCGGTTCGACAACTAGGAGAGCAGCGGATGCCTGACCCGCGTACCCTCAACGAGCTGTTCTTCGGCGCGATGGATCGCTTCGGCCAGCGACCGGTGATCATGCGCGTGAAGCGCGAGGGGGCCTGGGTCGACCTCAGTTACCGCGACGTGCTGGACCAGGTCCAGGGACTGAGCCTCGGCCTCAAGAGCCTGGGCGTGCAGCCCGCCGATCGGGTAGCCATTCTCTCGGAGAACCGCCCCGAGTGGGCCATCGCCGACTACGCCTGCCTGGCGGCCCGCGCCACCGACGTTCCGGTCTACCCCACGCTCCCCTCGAAGCAGATCGAGTACATCCTCAAGGACTCCGGCGCGGTCGCCATCCTGGTCTCCGGCCAGTCCCAGCTCGACAAGATCCTGGAGATCCGGGACGGGGTCCCGGGGCTCCGGCAGGTGATCGTGTTTGACAAGGAGGCGAGGGGATCCGGGGTGCTGCCGCTGGAGGATCTGATCAACAAGGGAAGGGCGATCGCCACGCGGGACACCGGTTGGCGGGCCGAGGCCCTCCGGAGCACGCCGGACGACCTGGCAACCCTGATCTACACCTCGGGCACTACCGGCGACCCCAAGGGCGTGATGCTGACCCACGGCAACATCACCTCCAACGTGGTCTGCGGGCTCCAGGTATTGCCAGTCACCGAGACCGACGAGTGCCTCTCCTTCCTTCCGCTCTCCCATATCTTCGAGCGGATGGCGGGACACTACATCATGATGCACGCCGGCGCGATCATCAATTACGCGGTGAGCATCGACACCGTCTCCAACGACATCGCCGACCGGCAGCCGACCGTCGTGCTTTCGGTCCCTCGGCTGTACGAGAAGATCTACGCCCGGGTGCTGGAGGGCGCGCTCTCGGGGAGCGGGGTCAAGAAGCGGATCTTCTTCTGGGCCAAGCGTACCGGCGAGCTCCGGGCCGAGTATGTGCTCGCCAAGCGGCCGGTGCCGGGGCCCCTCGCGTTCAAGCACAACCTGGCCGACCGCCTGGTCTTCTCCAAGATCCGGACCCGCACCGGAGGACGGCTCAGGTATTTCGTTTCCGGCGGGGCACCGTTGTCGCCTGAAATCGCCAAATTCTTCTTCGCCGCCGGGCTCCCCATCCTCGAGGGCTACGGCCTCACCGAGACGTCCCCGGTGATCACCGTCAACAGCTTCGAGCACTTGAAGATCGGGACGGTGGGCCGGGCGATCCCGGGCGTGGAGGTGAAGATCGCCCCCGATGGAGAGGTGCTTTCGAGGGGACCCCACATCATGAAGGGGTACTACCGGAAGCCGGACGCCACCGCCGAGGCGATCGATGCCGACGGCTGGTTCCACACCGGGGACATCGGGGTGATCGACACCGACGGTTTCCTGCGGATCACCGACCGGAAGAAGGACATCATCGTAACCGCGGGCGGCAAGAACATTGCGCCGCAGCCGATCGAGAACCGGGTCAAGACCAGCAAGTACGTCAGCAATGCGGTGATGCTGGGAGACAAGCGGAAGTTCCCCATCATCCTGGTGGTGCCCAACATCGAGAATCTCCGGGCCTGGGCCGTGCAGCGCGGGCTCAAGTTCACCGACGATAAGAGCCTGATCGCGCTCTCGGAGTCAGTGGACAAGGTCGAGCAGGAGGTCAAGAAGACGCTCCGGGACCTGGCCCACTTCGAAATGCCCAAGAAGGTGATGCTGGTCGCACGGGACTTCACGATCGAAAGCGGCGAGCTGACCCCGACCCTCAAGGTCAAGCGGCGGGTCGTCGAGCGGAACTACCAGACTCAGATCGAGGCGTTGTACAACGACAAGTCGGTGACCGGCGAGTACTAATTCAGCGCTTCTTTCCGACCCACCAGCCCCCCGCGTCCCCCAGCAGCTCCAGCTCCGCCGGCAGCGAGGCAATCCCTACCCCAACCACTCGAAGCCCCGGGAGCACGGTCCGCGCCGCTTCGTGTTCCCAGTAGGAATTTTCCCCGTACCCCTGCCCCAGTACCACACCGCGAAGTGAGCGGCTCAGGACCGGAATCAACGGCGCTTCCAGCGAGCTGACGCCCTCCTGCTCGCGC
>Ga0335085_10004059_pt1 | contig 24610 bp, 23 predicted proteins | sample Lox_Sample_45_FD_206712 | JGI IMG/M metagenome (GOLD analysis project Ga0335085, IMG submission 206712) | Soil microbial communities from Loxahatchee National Wildlife Refuge, Florida, United States - Lox_Sample_4.5 | ecosystem: Environmental > Terrestrial > Soil > Wetlands | place: USA...
CCCAAGGTAATACCCCGGCCGCTCCCGCACTTTCAATCCCTTCTCTTTTTCCCCGTTCACCGCAACGCTAATCGCATGGTATCCGTCCGTCACTTCGCCGCTAGGTGTGTACGTCAGCGTATATTGCGAGTGCAACTCTCCGCCCATTTCATCGATCACCTTCTCGATCGTGCTGTCTTTCCACGTCGAAACGTGCATTCCCCCAGTCGCCGCGGCTGCAATTTCCAATTGGTGCGAAGTCACCTGATCCTTCGCGTGCATCACCGCCCACACCGCCAAGTTCATCAAATTTGGTCCGTAGCCTTGTGGGTCGGTTGTCGGAGTGTCCACCGTTCCCGGCGGAGGCGGAATTCCGGAGGTGCCGGGGTCTGTCACCGGCGAAGGTCCTGTATGCTGAGGTCTTCTCTTCAAGTCTGCCTTCGTGCTGGAAATTCCCACTGTGTAGATGGTGATATTGGCCAGTTGCGCGCGACGTAGAACCTCGCCTAATTTCAATTCGCTCCCCGAATCGTGGGCCTCGCCAATGACCAGCATCACGCGCCGGTGTCCCAAATCCGTCTCGGAAACTTCGGGCCGCTCGCTCAGCATGTCCACGCCTCTGGCCATCGCGTCAAACAGCCGCGTTCCCCAAGATCCTTCTTCCATCGTGGAGATCGTCTTTTCCAAGTCGTCCCCACTGTCCGTAAACTCCAGCAATGTTTTGACCTCGTCATCGTAGGCGACCACGGCCGCTTCCCCCGTCGGGCCCGTCACCGTCTGCGAAATCAAAATCCCCGCCTTTCGAATCTTCGGCAGCGCTGAGGCAATTCGCGAACTCCGCTCCACAACCACCACCAGGGAAATCGGATCACCACCCAGGTTGAAGTGCGTGATTTTCTGTGGCACGCCGTTATCGGTGATATGAAAATCGGACTCTTCGAGATTGTGGACCATCTCCCCTTTTTCGTTCCGTACCGTCACCGGCGTGTTCACCAGTACGGTCCGCAGCTTGATCGGCGGCGCTTGCTGGACCGGCAACCCGGGCTGTGGCGTTATTGGCCCTTCCGGCACTTGGGCCCCGGTGTAGATTCCCACGATCGTGCCAAATGCCAGAGTCATCCCCAAATGCAAAGCGAAGTTCTTCAATCCGAACCCCTTCCGCCACCCGAAAACGTATTCAATTCGACGCCTCCCGCCCTAAACACGTTGCCGCCACCCCGCGCCCTGCCTACAATCGAATGCGCACCCTGATTGGAGAAATGTCCCATGCCTGACGGAAAGCGCCTGAAGCCCCAGCACGCTCCAAAAGCCCCTCACGAAGACCCCAAATTTCTCGCGAGCACCCCGGCGCGTCCCATTCGCATTATCGCCGAATATATTCATCCCTTGGTGCAGCTAAAAACAGAAGGCATCGGCGACACTATAGTCATGTTCGGCTCCGCGCGCATTGAGTCTCACGAAACTGCATCGGCCCGATACACGCGCTTGAAGAAAATGAAAACGTCCGGCTGGAGTGGCGCGCGCCTCAAAAAGCACCGCCTGCACCTGCGCGAAGCCAAAAACGCTTTGGAAATGTCAAAGTATTACGAGGAGGCGCGCCAGCTATCCCACAAAATCACCACCTGGGCGTTGTCTCTCGGCCCGCGTCCACGCCGCTTTGTCATCTGTTCCGGTGGCGGCCCGGGCATCATGGAAGCGGCCAACCGCGGCGCCTACGAAGCTGGTGGCAAGTCCATCGGCCTCTCCATCGAACTGCCCCACGAGCAGTTCGCGAACCCCTACATCAGCCCTGAACTCAGCTTCAATTTCCACTATTTCTTTATGCGCAAATTGTGGTTCGCGCAAATCGCCAAAGCCCTGATCGTTTTTCCGGGAGGTTTCGGCACGCTCGACGAGCTTTGGGAAATGATGACGCTCTCGCAAACCGGAAAAATGCCCAAGCACACGCTGATCCTGATCTACGGCCGCAGATATTGGGACGAAGTGCTGAAACTGAAAAACATGGTCCGCTGGGGTACGATCAGTCAGGAAGACTTCGACAATCTCGAGTACGCGGACAGTGTCGACGAAGCCTTTGAAAAAATCCGTGGCGGCCTGGAGAAACATCACATGAACGGCGACCCATTTCTGCAGGCCTACTGAAAAATCTACGTTCCAGAACCGCCCATAACTCTAGTCTTTGCAATGTCTGGCAATTGGTATCTATTTTGCACCTTTTCTCCCGCGCAAGAGCACGACCAATCATTCGGGAGAAAACATGAAAGCAAAATTGCCTTCGCTCCGCACCGTCTTTATGTGCCTGGCAATGTCTGTTGCCTTTCTCTTTGCGCTGGCGCCGGCCATCCACGCGGATGACGACTGCCAGAAACGCATCGTCAAAGCCGACCACAAGCTCCACGAAGCCGTAGAAAGACACGGCTGGCAAAGTTCACAAGCCGATCACTGGCGTCACGAACTGGCCGAAGCCCGCGCCTACTGCTGGGACCATTATCATCGCTGGTGGGATGAAGATGGACATCGCTGGCACGATCAACGCGATTGGGACGATCACGACCACGATCATGACCATCACTAATCCGTAGAGGCCGCCTTCGGGTGGCCACCCCTCTCGGACAGTGAAAGGGCGCTCGCAAGGGTGCCCTTTTTGCTTGAAATTACAGGCGATTCCCCCACCGCAACAATTCCACCAAACAGGTGTTTGAATGCTCAGGACGCATCCCGAACTCCAGCCCGGGCCAGGCTCCTGGAGGCACTTCCATGAAACTTCTCTCGTCCAACTTCACTAAGCTCCTTGGTAAGGCTGCACTAGCTACTGCCGCCCTGGGCTTCCTGCTCGCTGCCGGGGCACCCGCCGCGCAGGCCAACGATTGGGATGACTGCAACCACCGCATCTCTTACACGCAAATGCGCTACAACGAAGCCTGTTCGCGCTACGGCCCGTACAGCTCGCAAGCGCGCCACTGGGCGCACGAACGCCAGGAGGCCTACGAACACCTGGAACATTTGCGCCACGAGTATCGCGAACATCATCGCGACTACGACCACGATTACGACCGCCACTAATGCGCACATCTCCTCGCGTTCGCTCTTTGTAGCGGCCACCGGATGGCTCAGTTCACCAGCCTCAAGAACAAAAGAGGCGCCGCAACTTCCGGCGCCTCTTTTTCCGTAATAGGATCTGGAATTATTCCGCGTGCACCAATGGCTCTTCCGAGAACATGGCTTCAAACCTCTTCGTCTCATCCTGATCGTGCAACATCACGACCGGCACCACGCGCAAAGACTGCTTGCAGAAATGGCACTGCACGCCCTCTCCCTGCAAGTCCTGCAAGAACCCGTCCGTAAACCGGTATTCCGTCCGCTCGTGCCGCGCTTTCTTCTGGCCTTTCGCGCCGCAATGAGGACAAGCAAATTCCACTACGTCCTGCTGCGGATCGCGGTCCAGAGCAGCCCAGCCCGTGCGGCGTACACCAACCACCTCTGGTATTCGCCTTTCCATCGTTCCTCCTGGGATCCACGTCCAACCCATTGGATGCAACAAACAGGTGTTTGGATGTAACCAATCGTTCATCTTTCCATTCGGCAATTCCGGACGTTCCAAACTAGCCGAAATGCATTACTTTGAGGCCGTCGCCCGTTTGACCGGCCGGAGTCTTCCCGAACCGGGCCCCACATCTTGCTGTTTCTTACTGGTTACTCATACCTGATTTCTGATTCCTTTCTCTCGGGCACTTGTCACAGTTCGTGGTGTCCAACCACACAGAGGACGCGCGCACCTCACATCCCTGCGAGCGCGACGCCGGCCTCCGGCGCAACCGCCGGAGGCTGGCGCCGCAAATCACGTCCCACGCCTCGCAGGAAATTTCTTGGAGGTGTGTGATGACTCTCGAGACTCCCCGTGTGCCCGAACCTGGTTTCGGCTCACTGCAAAGTTGTCTGGTCGAAGGTGATCCGCAATCGGAGAAGCGCGCCCGCCGCATCAAGCAGCGCGCCGTGGCCATTTCGATCGTTCTGCAAACCATCGCTCTCGCCGCACTCGTTCTTTTCCCCCTGCTCAGCAGAGGCGAGCGCATTTCTCCACCCGACTTTACGCCTATTCCACCCTACGCGCCGATTGGGAATCACCACCATGCCGCTGCGTCCGACCCCGGCCGGCACTCGCCGCCACCCTGTCGTTTCTGCGTGCCGCCGAGTATTCCGCCGACCATTTCCTACCACGACCACACACAAAGCCAGGAGCCTTTCGGAAACGATGACAATGGAATCCCCGGCGTGCCCTCAGGCCTTGGAGTCCTAGGCGGATTCAATCCCTCTCCTCAGCGCCCAGTTGCGCCACCTCCGGAGGTGGTGCCTCCAACAACCGAACGCCGTCACGTCAGCGAGCTTCTCCAGATGGCTCAACTCGTGACGCGCGTCGAACCAACGTATCCAACGGTAGCGATCCAAACCCGTCGCGAAGGCCGCGTGGAACTCCATGCCATCATTGCTACCGACGGCACTATCCAATCGCTTGAGGTCGTCTCGGGCGATCCCTTCTTCATTCAGTCGGCGCTTTTCGCCGTCCGCCAGTGGCGCTACCGTCCCACTATCCTTAATGGCCGCCCCATCGAAGTGGACACGCACATCACCGTTATCTACACACTGAGCCACTAGCAAAAATAAAGGGGGCCGAGCACACGCCCGGCCCCTCACTGTTTCTGATTACTGATCGCTGATTACGGATTACCGGCCACGCTACAGGACCGGTTCGCCAGAATGTTTCGCAATCGCTTCGCGCGCCAGATCCCGCAACCGCACAATCTCCTGCAAATGATTCGGATCATTTGCAGGAAACTCCCTCGCGGGGTAAATCGGCGGCGACAAAGTTATGGTCACGCTCGTCGGGCGGGGCAGAATGGTCCCGTCGCGCAAGAAACGTCGCGTGCCTTTTAGCGACACGGGAATTACCGGCGCACTCGTCGCCACCGCGCCGCGAAAGGCGCCCAATTGAAATGGCCGCACGCCATCTTCCGGTGTAAACGTCCCCTCGGGAAACACAAACACAGAATCCCCGTTCCGCAGACACTCCTCAATCTCATCCACTTGTTTTAACCGCGCTCCTGTATCGAAGCGATCAAAGGACAAGTGCCCCATCTGATTCAGGAACGTCCCGATAAACGGCATCTGATTCACTTCGCCCTTGGCCACAAACCGGTACGGCACGCCCAACCCCATCATCACCGGCAACACATCGAAATAGCTCGCGTGGTTCGACGCATAGACTTTCGCACCCGGGGTATCCATATACTCCTTGCCCACCACTTTCAGCCGGATTCCAGTCAGCGCAAACAGCACGCGCAAGGCCCGCGAAGTGAATCGTCCCGCGGCTTTTTCATCCTTGAACTGCTTCACAATCAGCCACGACGGCACAATCCACAAAAAGAACACGATGATGAAGTAGACGCCGTAAATCTTCTCCAGGGCCGTTCGAATCCCGCGCCCGACGCTCCGAACAACCTCCTGCAGATACGTCCCCGTCCCAAGCTTCGCGATCTGCACCCATGCCGGCGGCCGTCCCGCTCCCAGTGTTCCCGCGGAATACAACTGCTTGGTCCCATCCCGCCGCAATTTCCCGCTCGACGTCTTCGGAATGCTCCCCGGCGGAATCAGCTCGACGCGGTCGGGCGGCAAGCCCAACCCGCGCGACACTTCGTCGTTGATCGCCGCCACGATCGCCTTGCGGCGCGCGGCATCCTGCTCGCGCGATTCAGCCACAATCACCAGCTTTTCCGTGCCGGTGTTCGCATCCTTCAAACCAAACGCCACCACGCAGCCCTTGCGCGTCCCCTCCGCCCGCGACGCCAGCTCTTCGACTTCGTGTGGATACAAATTCCGGCCGCCCTTGATGATGATGTCCTTCACGCGGCCGGTAATGAAGATTTCGCCCTCGGCCTGGAACGCCCGATCTCCCGAATTCAGCCAGGGATATCCGCCGTCGTTTGCCACAGGTCCCTGCGGCATCAATTTGGCGGTTGCGTCCGGATTCTCAAAATAGCCGCTTGTTGCGGAGGGTCCCCGGAACCACAAAAATCCTTCCGTACGTTCGGGCAACTCGTTCCCATGTTCATCAACAATTTTGACTTCGTGGCCCGGGAAAGTTTTGCCCACGGATACAAACGAAATGGCGGTCTCATCGTCCGCCGCTGCGGTAACGGCGCGTCCCTGTGCCGTGAACGTCTCGCGCTGCACGCGTTCCACGCGCGGAGCACGCCTTAGTGGAGGAAAGGTCACACCCAGCGATGCCTCCGCCAGTCCATATACGGGCAACATCGCTTCTCGCCGGAATCCATATTTCTCAAACCGATTTGCGAAGCGCTCCAGCGTTTCCGGGTTTACCGGCTCGGCGCCATTCATCACCACGCGCATCGAGCTCAGGTCCACGCCTTCCATGGCTTTGTCCGAAATCTTTCGCACGCATAGCTCATAGGCAAAATTAGGCGCCGCCGTAATCGTTGCGCGGTGCTTGCTCATCGCTTGCAGCCAACGCTCCGGGCGCGTCAGAAACGCCAGCGGCGACATCACCACCAGCGGTACGCCATGCAGTTGCAGCGTCAGCCACGCCCCGATCAAACCCATGTCGTGATACAACGGCAGCCAGCTGATTCCCACGCTATCGGGACCAAGCTCCACGCCCTTCGCAATCACGCGCATGTTCGCCAGCAAATTCGCATGTGTCAGCGTCACGCCTTTCGGATCGCCTGTCGATCCCGACGTGTATTGCAGCAGCGCAATGTCGCTTCCCTTACGCACGCGACTCCCACTGATGAATGCTGGCAGCGCGCCAGGCGCCGGCGGTGGCGCTTTTTCAGCTGCTTCCAATAACTTCTCCGCGTCAACAACGCCAAGCAGCGACTTAACGCGTGGCTTCAGCAGTTTCGCCACCGCTTCCGCTCTCCGAAATGTCAAAAGCAAGCAAACGCCGGCATTGTTCAGAATCGCGGACTGCCTTTCCGCATACTCTTCAATCCGGTCCGCTCGAAATGGAGGATAGATCGGCACGGGTACCGCACCCGCCAGCAGGATCCCCGCAAAGCAAATGAAAAACTGCCGCGACGTCGGCAACATCAGTGACACGCGACCGCCTGCGGGCACACCGCGTCGCGCCAACTCCTCCGCGCACTTCTGCGCCGCCGCGTACAACTCCCCAAACGTCATCGTGTAGTGGTGTTCGCCCCGCTCGTCGTCTTCGGTAATAAACAAATGCATGCGCTGCGCATCATGCACGCCGCGGTACCGGATCGCTTCCACCAGCGTTTCGGCTTTCTCGACAATCGATTCCGCCGCTTCCCGCGCCGCCGCCGTGGCCGTCCCGCTCGCCCGCAATCCGGAGAACTCGTCATCGCTCACCGGCGTCCCCGGCGCGGCCACAATCGCGTTGATCAACTCTTCCGGTGTACTTGCCTCCGCCGCGAGCGTATCCGGCAAACGCACCTCAAACGCAGTCTCCAGCCGCGTCAACAACTCCACGCGCTCCAGGCTGCCCAAGCCCAGGTCGCGATCCAGGTTCGAATGGATGGAAAGCTCCGCTACGGCGCCGTGGCTGCCCAGTTCTTCCAATAACCCGCGCAAGATGTCCAGCACGCGCTCGCGCACGTCAGGCAGGTCAATTTGTGGGGAGGTCGTTGCCAACGTTTTCCTTCAATCCGGGGCTTCGCGTGAGGCTAACACGCGCCCTACCAATTTGCCATCTCCAAAACGCCCGCCAGGCACGATGTCTCCGTGCCCTCTGCGCTCTTCTGTAGCCTCTGTGTTAAATCTTTATCTTCTTACTTCTTATTACCTATGCGCCATGTTTCTTCGTGCCCCAACCCGGCGGCATCAGCGTCGTGCTCAAATCCACCCCAGACAAATCCGCATTCCGCAGGTCCGTCTCCCGTAGGATGGCGATGCCCATATCCGCTCCGGCAAACGTTGCTCCATCCACATGAGCATCCCGGAAGTTGGCGTTCCGCAGCAGCGCCTTCTGAAGATTCGCATTCGTCAAATCACACCGGAAAAACTCCACCCCGCTCGCCTGCGCCTCTGTCAGGTTCGCTCCCGGCAACGCCGCTTCCGTCAGGTCCGACTTCCGCAAATCCGTCCTCCGCAAGTTGGCGCCAGACAAATCCGCACCCGGCAACCGTGCCCCACGCAGGTCGGTGCCCTCCAGATTCGCATTCCTCAAGACGGCTCCCGCCAGGTTCAGCCCTTGCATGTCCGCTCCGGAGAGATTCGCTCCCGTCAGGTCGGCCCGCGCTCCACCTTCTTTGCTCGCCCAGAACAGCTCATGCGCCTTTAGGATCTGCTCCATCCTCTTTCCATTGTGCTTCAGTTTTTTCCAGCTTCTTAGACCCATAGTCTCCTTCGCTCCTCATCGCTCAACCCTCTATATTAGCCAATCCCATCGCTGCCGGAAACCGAGGCCCGGCTCCTCTGCCCCGCCCGATGTGCTACTCTTCGTTTGTGAAGGCCGTTCTCGGTTTCGCTTCCTTGGGTTTGCTGGCCGTGCTATCGGCCTCCCTTCCCGTAGGTGCCCAGGAGGACGAAATCGTCGCCAACCTTGCCGGCGGGCGCACGATTATTGAGGTCGCCAACGACGCCATCGTCTTCGCCGCCATTGACCATCCCCTGGAAGCGAAGTCCGTCCCGCCCCGCGTAGCCGCCATTGGCAATCGCCACATTGGCATCTTCTACGGCGCTTCGGAGTGGCAAGTTCCGGCACAACCCAGACCCATCCGCTTGGACCTAGACATCCCGCGCTTTGCTACTCCGGATCCTCGCTACCACATCGATACGGGAGCGGAACAGGATCTCGAGCAGATCGGCGTTGCCTTCCTCGAAAAGCTTCGGCCCCTCGTCAACCAGCTTCACCACAAGATTGAACTGAAACCAGACGAACCGCTCTTCCAGATTGTCCTTATCGGTTACGCCCCGCAGGATTATGGCCCGGAAGTCTGGCTGATTGACTACAACGTGGAGCAGGAGGCCCTGCCTACCCAGAAAGACTTCTGGCAGACGCACCTGCTGCGCCCGCGGTTCACGCAGCTCTATCCACCTGAAAAGCATCAGCCGAAAACGCTCATGGAAGTCCGTTTTCCTGCCGATCTTCCAGGCATTCCCCTGCTTGGATTGATTCAACAGGGTGATCCGGCTATCGCCCGCTTGCGCTCTTCGGATGAGCACCTGAACAAGGTTATAGAGCAGATTCAGCGCGGCGAAGCGCAAAAGGCCGACCCCGCGGCCTCCACGGATTTTTTGCGAGATGCCGTGCCTCTAATCGCTGGTGATTCGCAGTTCATCATGGGTGTAATCAGTGAACGAGGCGGTTTCGAATGGATCGTTCCCCCAACCGAGCCTCACCCGAAGGAAGAGACCGCCCAGGACAAAAACCGGCCCCCTGATGCGCCTACCCTCATGCGCAAACCCAAGCCCTGAGTTTTTGACGTTTGCGTCAGTCGCTTCTGGCTAGCTTCCCGCTGCGCTCTCCACCAACTCAATCTCATCCCCAACCTTCAGTAAGCCGCCGCGTGTCACCTTGCACAGCATCCCGCGCTTCCCCTGCATTTCCGCCTGCAATCCTGGCCGCAACGATTCGATCTGTTCGCACGGGTCGCACACCAGGCTCACTTGCAATTCCACCTCGCCCAATCGCAGTTTCTGCCCAACCGCGAGCCCGTTCACGTCCAGCCCTTGCGTAGTCACATTCTCACGCACGATGCCCGGTGCCAGGTGAAACGCCCGCAGCGTTTCCTCGTCCATCAGCAACACCTGGCGCTTTCCCATCGGACGCGCATGTGCGCACCCTTCCAACCCTGCGTCCTGCACGGCTACCGCCTCACGCAGCTCTTCCATCGGCGCCCGCTTCTGCGGGGCCCGAAACAAGTGCGCCACTTTTGCCATGAATTAATCTCCAGCCGCAGAACTCTGCGCAGGCCATTTTCCAATGTCTTTGCGGTAATGCATACCGCCAAATTGAATCTTTCCCACCGCCCCGTACACCCGGTCCAATGCTTCCCGCAAGTTTTTCCCCGTCGCCGTCACTCCCAGAACTCGCCCGCCGCTCGTCAAGATCTTATCGCCTACGCGCTTCGTCCCCGCGTGCAGCACTTTTACTTCGGGCAGTCTCCCGGCTTCCCCCAAACCTTGAATTTCTTTCCCTGTTTCAAATTTCCCGGGATATCCTCCCGAAGCCAGTACCACGCACGCGCTTGCTCCTGCTTTCCACTTCAGCTTTTCCGGCTTCAAATTGCTCCCCGCTGCGTCCGCCAGCACTTCCGCCAGATCGAAGTCCACTCGCGCCAGAATCGCCTGCGTCTCCGGGTCGCCCAGCCGACAATTGAATTCCAGCACCTTCGGGCCGTTTTTCGTCAACATCAACCCGACGTACAAAAACCCTTGGTAGCGGATGCCGTCCGCTGCCAGGCCCCTCATTGTCGGCTCAACAATCGTCGTTTCAATCGTCCGTCGCAAATCCGCGGGCAATAAGTCATCCGTCGAGAACGCTCCCATTCCTCCCGTGTTCGGCCCTTCATTGTTGTCGAACACCCGCTTGTGATCCCGGGTCGGCGCCAGCGGCGCGTACCGCTCGCCATCCGTCAGCAAAATGAAGGAAAGCTCCTCTCCCTCAAGCGCCTCTTCCAGCATCACGCGCTTTCCGCCTTCGCCCAATTCATTCTTTTCCATCACGCGCTCAATGAAATCCGTCGCCGCATCCGGATTCGATGTCACCAGCACGCCTTTCCCCGCGCATAAACCGTCTGCCTTGATCACCACCGGCCAATCCACCGCGCACAGCGCTCCATAGGCCGCCCCGGCAGAATCGTGTGCTCCATAGAGCTCCGCCGTGGGTATTCCGTGCCGTTGCAAAAACTCCTTTGCAAAGATTTTGCTTCCTTCCAGCTGCGCGGCCTTCTTCTCCGGCCCGACAACCGCCCATTTTCTTTCCCGGAACGCATCCACCAGTCCCTTCACCAGCGGCAACTCTGGTCCTACGACCGTCAAATCCGGCAGCGTTTTTTCCGCGAACCCCACCAGTCCCTGCACATCGTCCGCATCCACTCCGGCACACTCCGCCTCATCCGCAATGCCCCCATTCCCGGGGGCGCACCAGATCTTCTCGATCCCCCTGCTTTGCCCAAGCTTCCACACCAGCGCATGCTCTCGTCCGCCGCCACCAACCACCAGTATCTTCATGCCTGAATCCTCTTTTTTCCTCGAACACCGAACAATAGTCCGCACTGCACGGCCTGTCAAATCAGTGGCGAAGAGGCGCGTCGGACTAATTATGGGAATCGAGTAATCTCAAGGATCGGGAACAAGCCCTGGGCGCAGTTTTTGAGGTTCTTAAGAAATTAACCTATATTTAGTAATTTAATGGTTAGGCGAAGGTTCAAGCTTGGCTGACTGCTCGGATTGGAATCGTAACCCCTGTCGTCGCGGTATCAGACGCCGCAAGCATATGGCAGCGCCCATCGAAGATTCCACCCGGATCAATCACCATGCATGGCGAGTGAACTTCCCCAGTGACTACGCCCTTTGGCTGGATCTCCACTCTTCCGCGGGCAAAGATCACGCCATCAAAATGCCCGGCGATCACCACGCGGTTGCCTTCAATCTGTCCTTCGACTTTCGCGTTCTCCCCGAGGATCACCGTCTGCTCGGAAATGATGTTTCCCTTTACGTGTCCGTCGATGCGAAAGGTACCTGTCAGCGTCAGCGTTCCCTCGAGCGAAACGCCCTGATCGATGAAACCAGTCCATTCCTCGTGTGATCCGTTTTTCGATGTTCCAGGCCACTTCCAAGCCATGAAGATTCCCCCAACGCAAACTGCGCTTCCGCGTACGTACTTCACCAATGTAGCGTTACTCGCAGAGAAGTCAACGCCGCAACCGTGGAAAGTTGTCGAATGAAATTCCTGCTCGAACGTCCAGTAGGAAATTTCCCCAGTCAAAACTACTTCATTAAACGATCGTAGATTCCCATCAGCTGCGCATCATCGTAATACTCAAGCACCAATTGGCCAGGCCGCAACCTCGTCTTCTCCCGCAAGAAAATCTTCGTGCCCAGATGGCGTTGCAGTTCATCCAGGGCTTCGCGAATGTTGGGATCCATGGCCGTCTCCGTAGCCATGCGCGCGCTGCGTGCGCGCCGCGATCCCAACCGCTCGATCTGGCGCACGGTCAGCCCGCCGCGTGCGGCGCGCTTCGCATAGCGCATCCGCAGGCTCAGCTCGGCCACGCCCAGCAGGGCCCGCCCATGCCCGGCGGTCAATTTCCCTTCTTCGATCCAATCCTGAATCGTCGGCTCCAGTTTCAGCAATCGCAGGGCATTCGCTACCGTGGCCCGGTCTTTTCCCGTACGTTCCGCCACTGCTTCTTGCGTCAATTGAAATTCGTCCATCAACCGCTCAAAGGCCCGTGCCGCTTCCATCGCATTCAGATCTTCTCTCTGAATGTTCTCTACCAACGTCATTTCCAGCGCCAGTTCGTCGGGGACCTCGCGGACGATTGCCGATACCTTGGTCAATCCAGCTTTCTGCGCGGCGCGCCAGCGGCGTTCGCCAGCGATGAGTTGGTAGCCCTTTCCAACCGGGCGCAACACGATCGGTTGAATGATTCCACTGGCCTGAATGGACCGCGCCAGCTCATCCAAGGTTTCCTCGCGGAAACGCGTACGCGGCTGATAGGGGCTCGGCTGGATCAAATCAATGTCGATCTGCAGAGGCCCTGTTATTGCGCTGGGCGCATGTCCTACGGCCACTGCCGCACCGCTCAACGCAGTCGGACCATGCGCGGCAGGCGAAACGCCAGCGCTTGCTGGCGCTGGCGCAACCGCGCTTTGCGGCTCAGGCTCCCGAATGAGCGCTCCGAGCCCCCGTCCCAAGGCGTTTCTCGGCATTGGCGATTACCTCCTGGGCAAGCTGTGTATACCCCTCAGCCCCCTTACTATGTATATCATAGAAAATAATAGGTTTACCGAAACTAGGCGCTTCTGCGAGCCGTACATTGCGCGGAATCAGACTCTGAAACACTTGGCTACCGAAAAAGCTGCGCAAATCCGTAGCTACTTGCCTCGAAAGACTCGTTCTTTCGTCATACATCGTCAATAAAATGCCTTCAATCTCCAAGCTAGGATTTAAGGTACGCCGAATTCGCATAAGAGTATCCAGCAATTCGGACACACCTTCCAGAGCAAGATATTCGCACTGGATTGGTATTAGCACAGCATCTGCAGCAACCAGCGCATTAAGCGTCAAGAGATCCAGCGCGGGTGGGCAATCCAGCACGATAAACTTGTATTTCTCCCGGATAGGCTGCAGGAATGTTTGCAGTTTATATTCGCGGTTTTCCGCCAGCACCAACTCCACTGCCGCCCCAGCCAGATTTTTGTCTGCAGGAATAACATCCAGGCCATCGACTTGCGATTTCTGGACGATTCTTTCAAACGGCTCATTGAGAATAAGTGCGTGGTAAACGGTTCTTCTGGAGGGATCTTTCGGAAAACCGATAGCTGCCGATGCATTGGCCTGCGAATCGCAATCAACAAGCAGCGTAGGTTGATCAACTGCCGCCAGGCAAGCCGCCAGATTCACCGCCGTCGTCGTTTTGCCAACTCCGCCTTTTTGATTGGCAACTGCAATAATGCGGGCCAAGAGGGGTCCCCCGAACTAGCGAAACGTAGCAAAACCGCGGAGCGGATGCAAGGTTTTTCGAATAAAGGGCAATTCGAATTGCGGATTTCCTGTTGGAATCTATATGTTCCACGTGGAACATTCCTTTCGAAGCGCCACAAAACAGCACAGTTAACATAGATTTCGTTGCAGGCATTGCTTAAATGGTGAGAACGTTCCACGTGAAACATTCCTTCGTGGACGGCCGGGAAAATTCAAGCGCCTCTGCTGAGAAGCGAATTCCACAAGACCAATTGCTCCATGTGGAACATTCAATTTGCTATCAATTTGTTTCACGTGGAACAAACGAAAACAAGAATCACTCGGCATGTCGTGAATTTAGTCAAAAGAAAGAATAGAGTCGAATTTCTTGGGGGAGTGCTCAGAAATCTCTGACATTTGTCGTCACGCCGACATTTGACGCTTTGTGCCGACTAAAATGTATCTCTGGAGTGACTGTGGGATTAGAATCGGCTCTCGCCAGTCCCACAACTTCGACTTTCGGGCCTCATCCAGATCCCGCCCACCGATCCAGAGGGCCACTTGACCGGCGTTGACTTGCGGGGAGGCGGCCCATTCCAGGAACATCGGGTACTCCCCGACCGCGCGCGAGCAGATCGTATCGAGCGGTGCCACTTCTTCTCCGAGTTCCTCGTACCGGCTGATGAGCACGCGTGCGTCGGTAAGTTCCAATTCTCGAACCACTTCCGCGAGGAACGTTCCCTTTTTGATGTTTGACTCGACTAAGAATAGCGCCAGTTCCGGCCTCGCAATCTTCAAAGGGACGCCCGGAAAGCCCGCACCTGATCCAATGTCGGCGAGCCGACCTTTATCCACAGGAATTGCACCGGCGCCAAACATGGATTCACAGAAGTGACGATATAGTATCTCCAGCGGATCACGGATCGCGGTCAAATTCAGTTTTTCATTCCAGCGCCGCAATATCTTCATATATTCTTGAATCAAAAGCACTTGCTTTGTGTCAACAGGAATCTGAAATTCCCCAAGTGCGCGCCGAATGGTCTCTTCCGAAATTGGCTTTTCGACATCTATTGACATAGTTGTAAATACCCTGTGATTATCTCTCTGTTTCCACCGGGATCGGTTCACGCGCTCGCAATAAGCACTTCGGAGCTGCCACGCCCGCCGCCAAGTCCAGGCCCGCGTGCCACATCATCACCGGCACCAGACTTCCAAATACGAGTCTCGCTATCGCCAAAACCACTCCGAACAGCCCGGTACTCACAATCCCTGCTTTTCCTTGATACGCATGAGCAAGGCCAAAAAGCAGTGACGTCAAAACCACCGCTAACCAAACAGGCAGAGCCACTTGAAACAGAGCCGCAAGCACGAATCCTCTGTAGATGAACTCCTCGCAAACACCGGCCGTAATCGCCAGTGCCGAATAGGGCAGATACTCGAGCAGATTAACCGGCAAAAGGTGTCTTGCCAGTTTTCTTAGGCGATCCGGCGCGGCGCCTTCCATCTTGCCAATTCGCCGCAGATTCAACCACTGCAACCCACCGATCAATACCGCCCCGCTAATTCCCCAGACCAAAAGTGGAAGCCAGCTCTTGGATCCCAATCCGAGTTCTGGAATCGTCAGCCCTCGCTCAACTGCCCGCCAAGCAATGACCCCACATAGCACCCACTGAAACGCGATTGTCGCGGCGTAGAGCGCGAGCTTCTCCTTGGTATCCGCCGAAGGACTTAACAGAAGTTTCTTCAAGCGAACATGACCCCGCCAGGGAATCACCACACCCAGAATCACGAAGATGACCCAGAAGTCCCAAGGCATTACGCGATATGAACACTTTCGCGCCTATCGGCGCAAGTTGTCCCGAAGGAGGAGTTTCCATCCGGCGCGAGCAGGAATTTCCGGCCCTCGCTATAATCGAAACGCAGCATAGTGAGGTGTGGCTTGACCGAATCCGTGAAGCTCACGGCCATGGTCAAGGCAGCTGGTTGAGCGGCCAAGCTGAGTCCCGGGACGCTGGACTCAATTTTACGCCGTCTCCCACTGCCGAATGATCCGAACGTGCTCGTTGGTTTCAACACCAACGACGACGCAGGGGTGTATCTGCTCAACGACGATCTGGCCATCGTGCAGACCGTAGATTTTTTCACGCCCATTGTGGATGATCCTTTCACGTTCGGTCAAATTGCAGCGGCAAACTCTCTCAGTGATGTCTACGCAATGGGCGGCAAACCCATTTCCGCGCTCTCGATTGTCGGCTTCCCCGACAAGGGCGATCCCGCAATCCTCGAACAGATCATTCGCGGCGGCCTGGACAAAATGAAGGAAGCCAACTGCACCGTGATTGGCGGCCATTCGATCAGAAATGACGACATCCAGTTCGGCTACGCGGTGACAGGAAGCATTCACCCGAATAAAATTTGGAAAAATGTCGGCGCGCAGACAAATGATGTAATTTTGCTGACCAAGCCGCTGGGCACCGGCATAATTGCAACGGCTCTAAAACGGAATCTCGCGGAAAAAGCGAGCGTCGACGCCGCGACAGCCTCCATGGCTCAATTGAATCGCGCGGCTGCCGAAGCTTTGCACGAGGTGGAAGCAAAAACAAGGCCTGGCTGCATCCACGCCGTCACCGATGTCACGGGTTTTGGCTTACTTGGTCACGCCCGGGAAATGGCCCTCGGCGATCCGGAAAAGGGAATTCCCACTACGACGATAGAGATTCATCATGCCGCGGTTCCGAGTCTCCCCGGTGCTCTCGAAGCTGCGCAGCAGGGGATGATTCCCGGCGGGCTCAACAACAATCGCGACTTCCTCGGCGATTGCGTTCGCTTCGTCGATTCCGTTCCTCAAGAAAACCGTGCTCTGCTGTACGATCCTCAAACCTCGGGTGGTTTACTCGTGGCACTTGTTCCGGAAGTTGCGGATAAAGCCTTGCAGATTCTGCACGAGCATAAAATCAGGGCAAGCAAGATTGGCCGCGTTCTCCCCAAAAGCGGTCCGCTGCTTTCCGTAACCTGATTCAGAGCCAGTTCCGATACATGGACACCATCACTCACGGCATCGCCGGTGCGCTCCTCGCAAAAGCCGTATTTAAAGGTAAAGACGTTTTTCCGCCCGAACCGGTGGACAAGGGCCGCGTCATCACCTGGTCCGTGATGCTTGGTTCGATCTTTCCGGACTCCGACGTTCTCCGTGATTTTCTCTCGAAAGATCCGATGTTGATGGTCACCTGGCACCGCAGCATCACGCACTCGCTCGTCTGCCTTCCGATTTGGGCCATCATTCTCGCCATGCTCACTCGGCTGATTTGCCGCTGGCGCAAATGGAATTGCCCATCCTTTGTTTCACTCTGCGGATTGTGGGCTCTCGGGATCTTCAGCCATATTTTCCTGGACCTCGTCACCACGTTCGGCACCATGATCTGGTCGCCGCTGCGCTGGTCACGCCCGGCTTGGGACATTATTTTCATCATCGACTTCAGCCTGACCGCGCTTCTGTTAATCCCGCAACTGCTTGCCTGGACCTACGAGGATCCCGACCATCTCCGCCGCCGCGCTTTGCTCCTTTGGTTGATTTTTACGCCGACACCGTTTCTCATCTCGAAGATTGCTGCATTTGTCGGCGCGCCGACATCGAACAACGCCATCATCGTCGCCACAGTCCTCTTCGCGGCGCTATTTCTGCTTCCGGCGGTGCGCGGCTGGGGACTCCGCATCCCGTATGTGCGTTGGAACCGGATTGGCCTCGCGCTTGCCGCTGCCTATATCGTCGCAGCAACATTCGCGCATCACAAAGCCCTCTCGCGCACGCAAACGTTCGCCGCCTCCGAGAATATCGATGCGCAAAGCATCGCCGCGCTCCCGCTTCCGCCATCCTTATGGCATTGGGACGGTCTTGTACTCGCCCCGCGAGGCGTCTACGAAATTCGCCTGGACCTGAGCGACGCTCTCTTCTCCGATCCCGCAGCCGCTCCGCCCATCGAACGCAGCTATTACCCCGATGCGCCAACAAACTCTTTTATTGAAAAGGCGCGCAGTCTGCCCAACGTTCAGAGGTTTTTCGGCTTTGCTCGCTTTCCCGTCACGCGCTTTCACAAGGAAGGTCCGGAAGCTGTCGTGGAGTTTCTCGACGTTCGATTTCCTCAGATTCGCCGCGATCGCCCGCCCTCGTTCGAATACCAGGTGCGTTTCTCAGCCGATGGCGAAGTCCTGTCCGAAGGCTGGCTCAAGAGATAAAATGGGGGCGAGTTTGCAGGGGCGGGTCCTTGCGCCCGCCTCGCGAGGCGAAGGTTTCTTACTTCTTCGCTGGGTGAATCACCACCTGGCGCTCTTCTCCCATGCCGACGCTCTCCGTCCGCACGCCCGGAAAATCCTTCAAAGCCAGATGCACAATCCGCCGCTCCCGCGACGACATAGGATTCAGCCGGAATGGCTGCCGCGATGTCTGCACGCGCTCCGCCGCAACCCGTGCGGTCATGCGCAACTCCTCAAACCGCAGCGCCCGGTACCCTCCACAATCCAGGTGAAACTTCTCGTGGAACGTGGGCTCCAACCCTAACGCGCGGAACGCCAGGTGCTCCAGCGCCTTCAGCACTTCTCCGCCGCGCGCGGTGAGAATCTCTTTGTCTCTTCCGTCCAGGTCGGCGAAGACCTCCGCTTCCCCCTCTTCCATGCCGCTCGAGGGCTCGGCGGTCCGCACGGAGACTCTTAATTCAAGCTTGCTCGCACGAACGATCCTCTCCAAAAACTCTCGTAAGGCGTCGGCGGCGGCCGCGCGATCCAGCTTCCCTTCGCGAACCAGTTCTTTCGTCATGGTGTTCTCGACCGGCTCCATCAGCCGGCGCTATCCCCGCGGTACGGTGTTGCGTGCGTTATTTCTTGGCGCGCGTGGGCTTGGTCGGGGCGGGGAGGGGATGCGTCCGGTTCAGGTACCACTGTTGCACAACGCCGACCAGTCCGCTCGTCAAAATATACACTGCCAGCCCGCTCGGATAGGGAATTATGAAAAAGATTCCCGACATCGCCAGGGGCATGATCTTCATCATTTGCGCCTGTTGCGGGTCCGTCGTAGTCATCGGCGTCATTTTCGACGAAAAGTACATCGAAAGGCCCATCAGGATCGGCAAAATATAATAAGGATCTTTCGCCGAAAGATCCGTGATCCAGCCGAACCACGGAGCATGGCGCAGCTCAATCGTGCCCTGCAGCGCGCGATACAAACCAAACCAAATGGGCATTTGCAAAAGTTGCGGAATGCAGCCGCCGACCGGATTGATGCCTTCGCGCGAATAAACCGCCATGACTTCTTTATTCATTTCCGCTTTGCGCGGGTCGTTCATCTTGTACTTCTTATAGCGGTCCTGGATCTGCTTGATCTCCGGCGCCACGCGCTGCATTTTCATCGTGGTCTTGTAGCTGGAAATGCGCAGCGGGAAGAGCACCATGTTGATCAGCAGCGTCAGCAGGACGATCGCCCAGCCCCAGTTCGGGACGTAGTCGTGGATCCACTTCAAGCCGTGGAACAGCGGGTCCGCGATGAACTCCAACATGCCGAAGTTGACCAGCGCGTGCAGCGGTGGGTTCATCTTTTTCAGCAGGTCGTAATCCTTCGGCCCGACGAAAAGGCGCATCTTCATCGGCGTCAGCGCCATCGTGGTCGCCACCTGCGGCACCGGCTCCGACTGGTCTTTTCCCTCCACCTTAACGACGTGCCATGCCTTCCAGTAGCGCACCTGCAGCGGCGAGGGCTCGGTGAGAGAAGGCAGAAAGACGGCCGCAAAATAGCGGTCTTCGATGCCGGTCCACGACTTTCCGCCCTGCCAGATGTTTCCAAACTCTTCGGCGTTCTTCAGCTTCTTGTGCGGGAACGTGGTGAGCTTTCCGTTCTCGCTATAGAAAACGTATTCGGTTTCCACGGGGATCGGGTTGGTAACCGTCAAATCGCCAAAGCCGCCCAGCCAGCCTAAGCCAGCCAAAACAGGATGCCCGTCATTCGTGACGCTGGTCTCCACATCCACGGTGTAGGAATGATCGAAGTGGAATTTCTTGACCACCTGCAGGTGTCCGTTGCTCCAGGTGAAGGTCAAATCTGCGGGAGCCTGCAGCGGGTTGCTGTCGCCCGAAACCTTATAAAGGCCGGAGTTAGCGAGATTCCCGAGTTGCGGGTCGTCGAAGACCAGCGCCAGGGGCCAGGCGCCCGTATCCGTCGAAGCCTGCGGATGCACCACGTCCAGCACTTGCGGCGGCTTCGAATCGTCCTTGTACTTCTTCAGTTGCCAGCTTTTCACCACTGCGCCGCGGTTGGAAAACTCCACGCGGTACAACGCATTTTCGACCACGATGGTACGTTCTTGTGTATCGGCCGTCGCGGGAACAGCGGGATTCGTCGCGGCCGAAACCGTGGACGGCGCTGTCGTCGAACTCGGCGCATTCGGGTTGGCATCGTTGCCGGGGGTGAGGGGAGCCGTCTGTGCCGGCTGGTTCGGTTTGTTAGGATTCACCGGCGGTTTGGGCCCGAAATATTTGGCCCAGAGCAGAATCACGATCATGGAAAGCAGTGAAGCCACCAGAATCCGCAGTTCCGGCGTGAACTTGTCCTTTGGCCCCACGACCGGAGGCAACTGGTTCGTCGGCTGCAGGTTCACGGCCGTACCTCGCGCGTCTCGCCCATCAATTCAGCATTCGCTCGCATCTCTTCCCATTTCTCCGGTACCGGGTCGTATCCAAATTTTCCTGAAAGCGGATGGCAACGCAGCAACCGTCGCAATCCCAGCCAGCTTCCGCGCCAAACGCCAAACCGCTCGATCGCCTCGTACGCGTAGCGGGAACACGTCGGCTGATAGCGGCAGGTACCTGCTAACCAAGGCGAAACGCACGCCTTGTAAAAGCTCAACAAGACGAGCGCCACGCGAACGGAAAAGCTCACATTGTTGTTCATTGATAGGGGTCGAACTTGTTTACCCTGGACTTCGAGGGGCTCCTCGCTCTCCATTACCTGTAGGGGAGGGGCTTGCTCCTCCCACTTCTGAGACGAGGCGGGACTCACAAACCTTTCACCAACCGCAGAAAATCCGCCGCCAGCACCGGCAGCGGCGCGGTGGCCACACTGCTCTTCGGATGAATGACGATGTCCCATCCCGTGGGTATCTCCTGCCGGTGGCAGCGCACGATCTCCCGCAGGCGTCTCCGCATGCGGTTGCGCACCACCGCGCCGCCCAAGGCCTTCTTGATGCTGAATCCGAAGCGGCTCAGCGGTTGTCCGCTGGCTCGAACGAAAACAATGAAGTGGGAACTCGAGCGGCGCTTGCCGGCGCGGTACACTTCGTCGAACTCGCTCTTTCGCACCAACCGCGCTTCGCGAGGAAACGTCTGGCCCGCGGTGGGGCCTGCGCCGCTACTCGGGCGTGAGCCGATGACGGCCCTTCTTGCGGCGCGACGCCAGCACCTTGCGGCCGCCTTCGGTCTTCATGCGCACGCGAAATCCGTGGGTCTTGGCGCGGCGGCGTTTCCGCGGTTGATAGGTACGCTTTGGCAAAGTATTCCCCCTATGTATGTCTTGCTGTGATTCCGGCTTCGGAAAACCTCATGCCTCAACGCGTGGGCGGCCTCGCGGCGCCGGTTCCCTCGAACTCCCGCGTTGGTTTGGAGTCTTCTCCGTCCAGCCGGTCTGCCCTCTTCCGGGCAGCATTCGGAATTATCTAGTGTACTTGCCGCCCGCGCACAGGGTCAAGAAAACACGGGGGTAGTATCCCTGGGGAAAAAATAAGATCTTCGGATTCGGCCCCGGCATGAAGCTTCCACCGACGAACACCTTTCATCTGTGGTTCTGGTTCAACAACCCGGAAGACGCCGCCGCGCTCACCTCCTGGCATTTCGATCCGTCTAACCCGACGCCGTTCAACGGCGAACACATGGTGGGTCCTGTCGCCATGATCAGCGGTTCCGATCTGTACACGAAATTGGGGCCGCTGTGCACGGAACCGAATAACTCCCCGACTCCAGCTACCTGCAACCCCTAATCACACCGGTGCGTGGCAAGGCGGGTATCGCAAGAGAGTGACCGCCCCAAGCTCCTGGTTCGCACAGAGATTGGTTCCGAATGTTCTCGCAGCGCAGATGATTTTCGTTGGATTGTCAAAATAGGAGTTATCAGAATGTGTGGAATTGTCGCTCTTTTTTCAGGACGTAATCCGATTTCCGTTCCGGCTCTGCGTCGAGCTACCCAGAGTCTTTACCACCGCGGGCCGGACGGGCAAAAACACTGGGTCGCGGCAGACCGGCGCGTTGGTCTTGGGCATGCGCGGCTCAGCATCATAGACCTCACCTCGGGAGATCAGCCCATGGCCAACGAGGATGGTCGAATTCAGATCGTGGTCAACGGAGAGTTCTACGGGTACGAGGCAATCCGGCAAGAACTCCAGGCCTCAGGTCATCGTCTGAGTTCCCGTTCGGACAGCGAGATTCTGCTACACCTTTATGAGGAGCTTGGTGTTCATTGTTTGCACCGGCTGAGAGGAGAGTTCGCCTTTGTGCTGTGGGATGAAACGAACCGGACGATCTTTGCCGCTCGCGACAGATTCGGCATTAAGCCACTCTTCTATGCATTCCACAATGAAATCCTGTACCTCGCGTCGGAGGTCAAAGCGCTTTTCGCCGCGGGTGTACCGGCCCGCTGGGATGCCGAATCCGTCTATCACTCAGTAGAGTTCGGAGCCCATCCGGTTCGCACGCTTTTCGATGGTGTATTCCAGATTCCTCCCGGCCACTATTTGGTGGCCACCGAGAAGCATTTCCAGGTGAAGCGGTATTGGGATTTCGATTATCCGAAAAGCAACGGCAAGCCGGCTTCGCGTTCCGACGCCGAATACGCAGATGAATTCCGTCACGCGCTGGAGGAAGCGGTGCGTCTCCGCCTCCGCGCGGACGTTCCCGTGGGTTGCTACCTGAGCGGCGGCCTGGATTCCTGCGCGGTTCTCGGCCTGGCTGCAAAGCATCATACTCAACCGATACGGGCCTTTACCCTTACTTTCGATCACGGCGACTACGATGAAGAAGCCGAGGCCAAGGAGATGGCGGGAAAAGTTGGCGCCGAATTCCATCCCATCCCGATACGCCAGGATGATCTGGCGGATCATTTTTCGGACGCGATTTTTCAATCCGAAACCTTCGCCTGGAATGCTCACGGTGTGGCCAAGTACCTCTTGAGCCGTGCCGTTCGTGACGCGGGTTACAAAGTTGTGCTCACCGGGGAAGGCTCGGACGAGATCCTCGGCGGCTATGCACACTTCCGCCGGGATATGTTGCTTTACAACCGAAACGGCCAGGATCCGGCGACCATTGCGTCGCTCCTTCGGAATCTTGAGGAACTCAATCCAGTATCCCGCGGATTGCTTCTGCCCGACGGCGAGGCCAGGCCCCTGGAGAACGTGAAGCGGCTCTTGGGATTTCTTCCCTCGTGGATTGAGACGTTTTCCGCAAGGTCATTAAAGATGCAAGCCGTGTACTCGGAGGATTTCGGAAAGACGATAGGAGCACGCGAGAACTATCAGCCGCTATTCAGCGACTTGGATATCCAGGGCCAACTCGCGGGGCGCGATCCTGTTCATCAATCGCTGTATCTTTGGTCCAAGACAGTGCTCCCCGGTTACATCCTAAACATGCTCGGGGACCGCATGGAAATGGCACATTCCGTCGAAGGACGCGTGCCGTTTCTGGATCATAAGGTCGTCGAAGTGATTCGTTCCCAGCCCGTGACTCAGAAGATTCGGGGAGTGACGGAAAAATATGTATTGAGGGAGGCAGTCCGCGAACTTATTACGGACACTGTCTACCGAAGGCAGAAGCATCCATTTTTGAGCCCGCCGGCGACCTTGAATCCGAAGAAGAAACTCAGCAGGTTCGTGCAGGACACTCTTCGAAGTTTGGTTCTCAGGTCCATACCGTTTCTAGATCAGAAAAAAGTCGTAACTCTTCTGGATGGGCTCGACGGGATGGATCAAGGGTCACGAATCGCCGCGGATCAGGTCTTGATGACTTTGGTGAGCGCCTGCGTACTTCAGGACCGGTTCCGGCTGGCGGCTTGATAGAAAACCGGCGAAGACGCTTTCGCAGTGATTCTAGATGAAGCTCCGTTTGAACGCCTCATTTTGCATCCACCCTGAGGCGTGCTCGCCGACATGGGTTATCGGACAACTGGGTTCCAATACCGTAAGCGACATCGCTGGCTGTCGAGTAATAGACTCCGCATAATCTTCCCGATTATCAAGCTGAGAATTGTATTCCCCCTATGCATGTTTTGCTGTGATTCCGGCTTCGGAAAACCTCATGCCTCAACGCATGAAAAACCATCCATAGTTGGGTATTCGGTTGGATCAGAGATCCGCCAGGGGACCAGCCTGCTTGATGTCCACCAAACACTATTCGCTCCCAATGCCCCCGAATCACAAGTTCATTGCGGGGGTTATGATACTAGGTGGTTGTGCAGAATCTGGACAAACCTCGGCTCATCATTGATTCCGTCATTCTTGGCGTGGTCGGCGGCTTAAGTGCGCAACTCTTCGTTTGGTTGCTGCGCTTCTGCGAGAAAGTCTTTCTTGGTTGGCTGGCGGGCTATCGTCCTCCGGGATTGCCCGAAGACGGCGGCGTGCTGCGTGAAGTGCTGGGTCCGCACGGGCTGTGGTTGGTGCCTCTTTCCACCACCCTCGGTGGGCTGCTGGCCGGGTTGCTTGTCTACAAACTCGCGCCGGAAACAGAAGGACACGGCACGGACACGGTGGTAAAGGCCCTGCACTACCTCGGCGGATCGCTGAGAGCCAGAGTGGTCCCCGTAAAAATGATTGCCTCCGCCATAACGATCGGTTCGGGGGGATCGGCGGGACGCGAAGGCCCCACGGCGCTTATCAGTGCAGGCTTTGGCGCGGTGTACGCGAAATTCTTGCATCGGTCTGAACGTGAACGGCGCCTGCT
>Ga0335085_10004060_pt1 | contig 24603 bp, 17 predicted proteins | sample Lox_Sample_45_FD_206712 | JGI IMG/M metagenome (GOLD analysis project Ga0335085, IMG submission 206712) | Soil microbial communities from Loxahatchee National Wildlife Refuge, Florida, United States - Lox_Sample_4.5 | ecosystem: Environmental > Terrestrial > Soil > Wetlands | place: USA...
ATTTTATTATCCACGATGGAAAGATGGTTTATATTGCAATCCTTCCCTGAACCAGTTCAGGCAGCATCCGAAAGATTATATAGAAGGGCTGGAACAGACAATAACGAGCTGCCTTAAAAAAGCCGGATCTGAAGCGGCCGCAAATATCCGTGCGATCTCTATTGATACGACAGGCTCCACGCCTGTTGCAGTTGACAAAACAGGAACCCCGCTTTCTCTTTTGCCGGGATTTGAAAATAATCCCAACGCAATGTTTGTATTGTGGAAGGATCATACTGCAGTCAATGAAGCGACAGCCATTAATGAACATGCAAAAAAATTTGACACCAATTATCTTCAATTTGTAGGCGGCATCTATTCTTCAGAATGGTTTTGGGCAAAGCTGCTGCATATTTTAAAAGAAGACGAAAACGTAAGACAGCGTTGTTATTCCTGGGTTGAGCATTGTGACTGGATTCCCTTTGTACTCACAGGAGGCAGGAATATTTCTGCAATGAGACGCGGAGTCTGCAGTGCAGGGCATAAAGCTTTGTGGGCCGAAGAATTTGGCGGGCTGCCGCCGGATAATTTTTTTTCGTCGCTAAGCCCTTTGCTAAAAGGTTTTACTGACAGATTATTTCAAAAAACTTATACCGCAGACCAGGCAGCGGGATATTTGAGTAAGGAATGGGCAGAAAAGCTCGGGGTATCAGTTGATGTCGTAGTTGGTGTAGGCGCTTTCGATGCACATATGGGAGCTGTGGGCGGACAAATTGAACCCTATCACCTGAGTAAAGTGATGGGTACTTCAACCTGCGATATGCTGGTAGCGCCCGTGAACGACGTAAAGGGAAAATTGGTAAAGGGCATTTGCGGCCAGGTGCCAGGGTCCATTATACCAGGCATGATGGGTATGGAAGCCGGACAGTCTGCTTTCGGTGATGCATATGCGTGGTTCAGAAATATACTGACATGGCCTTTTCAAAATATGTTATCACAATCATCCCTGATCAATAGCGACACTGCCAAGTCTTTATCGGAAGAAATGATGTCTTCAATGATTCCTTCTTTGAGTGGGGCAGCAGCAAAGCTCCCATTGGAATCAGATGCTGAACTTGCGTTGGACTGGCTGAATGGCCGGCGCACGCCGGATGCAAACCAGTTATTGGAAGGAGCCATCACAGGATTAAATCTTGGAACGGATGCCCCCGGAATTTTTAAATCAATTGCAGAAGCCACCTGTTTTGGTGCAAAAGCGATTGTCGAATGTTTCAACCAGGAAGGAATTGAAGTAAAAGGACTGATCGGTCTTGGTGGTGTTGCAAAAAAATCTCCTTTTATCATGCAGATGATGGCTGATGTCATGAATATGCCTCTGCGGATCCATCGTTCTGAACAGACATGTGCTTTTGGCGCAGCCATGTTTGCTGCGACTGCTGCCGGGATTTACAAAAAAGTGGAAGATGCGATGAATGCCATGGGCCAGGGCTTCGACACAACCTATCATCCCCGGAAATCAAACGTTGATATATATACGAAAAGATATAGCAGGTATAAGGAATTGGGACATTTCATTGAACATCATTTCACCACTAAACCCGGATCCTGATGAGTAAATACGATGATATCCGCGAAGCAGCCTATCGCGCAAATATGCAATTGCCTGAGTTGAACCTGGTCATTTTCACTTTCGGAAATGTCAGTGTTGCGGACCGTGACCAGGGAATATTCGCCATAAAACCAAGCGGCGTTCCATATAAAGATTTATCGCCGGAAAAAATGGTGGTTGTTGATTTCGATGGAAAACTGATAAAGGGAAAGCTCCGCCCGTCTTCGGATACAAAGACACATGCAGTCCTTTATAAAAACTGGGAAAAGATCGGAGCCATTGTCCACACGCATTCCACTTACGCAACTGCCTGGGCACAGGCACTGCGGGAAATTCCTGTATATGGGACGACACATGCGGACCACCATACAAGCAGCATTCCATGCGCTCCGCCCATGCACGATGATATGATCAAAGAAGATTATGAATACCAGACAGGTTTGCAAATCATCAATTATTTCAGCGATCATGACCTGAATTATGAAGAATCGGAAATGATCCTGATTGGATCTCATGCGCCATTTACCTGGGGAAAGACGGTTGAAAAAGCAGTGTACAACAGTGCCGTGCTTGAAGAAATCGCAAAGATGGCTTTCCTCACCGAGCAGATTAACAGTAATGCATCCACGCTGAAAGAAGCATTGATCAAAAAGCACTATGAACGAAAACATGGGCCAGATTCCTATTATGGACAATAACAGACCACGACCGTTGATCTTTGGCCGATGGCCGAATTTTATAAAGTCTTTCGCTGACTAAAGCTTAAAAAAACAAAATATGATCGATCTTAAAAAACTGGAAGTATGGTTCATCACAGGTAGCCAGCATTTATATGGTGAGGAGACTCTTCAAAAGGTTGCAGAGCATGCAAAGACAGTTACAAATGCTTTAAACGAATCATCTCAGATACCCGTCACCGTTATATACAAGCCGGTTATTAAAACTCCCGAAGAAATTTATCATACCCTGTCGCAGGCAAATATCACTCCCAATTGCATTGGTATCATTGTCTGGATGCATACTTTTTCTCCTGCAAAAATGTGGATCAATGGTTTGAAGGATCTGAAAAAACCATTGCTGCATTTACATACACAGTTTAACCGCGATATTCCGTGGAGCGAAATTGATATGGACTTTATGAACCTCAATCAATCGGCACATGGAGATCGTGAATTTGGTTTTATCATGAGCCGATTGAGAATGAACAGAAAAGTAGTTACAGGTCATTGGCAGGATAAGGAAGTGCTGGAAAAAATAAATATCTGGGCAAGGACTGCAGCAGGCTGGCACGACTGGCAGGGAGCAAAATTTGTCCGCTTTGGAGATAATATGCGACAGGTGGCAGTCACAGAGGGCGACAAAGTAGAAGCAGAATACCAATTCGGTTATTCTGTGAATACGCACGGAGTCGGAGACCTGGTAAAAACGATTCAGCAGATCGGCGATGCGGAAATTGATGCATTATTAAAAGAATACGAAGAACGATACAATATAGCAGAATCCTTAAAAAAAGGGAATAAACAATATTCTTCACTGAGGGAATCAGCAAAAATTGAACTGGGATTGAAAGCTTTCCTTGAACAGGGAAACTATAAGGGATTCACTGATACATTCGAAGATCTTCATGGAATGCAACAGCTGCCCGGCATTGCAGTTCAAAGACTGATGAATGCCGGTTATGGATTTGGTGCAGAAGGTGATTGGAAAACAGCTGCATTGGTTCGTGCAATGAAAGTTATGGGCACAGGATTACCGGGAGGTAATTCTTTTATGGAAGATTATACTTATCATTTCGATCCCGATAATCAACTCGTGTTGGGAGCACATATGCTGGAAATCTGCGAATCGATTGCTGATGGAAAACCCTCCTGCGAAATACATCCTTTGGGAATTGGTGGCAAAGCAGATCCTGTCAGATTAGTATTCGATGTTTCAGGCGGACCTGCAATCAATGCATCAGTTGTTGATATGGGCAACCGTTTTCGTTTATTGGTGAATGAGGTCATTGCAGTTGCTCCAATACAAAGTCTTCCGAATTTACCTGTTGCCCGCGTGTTGTGGAGACCTTATCCGGATATGAAAACGGGTTGCACGGCCTGGATATTAGCCGGTGGTGCGCATCATACCTGTTACAGCCAGAATCTGAATTCTGAATACATGGAGGATTTTTCAGGTATGGCAGGAATTGAATTTGTATTAATAGGTAAGAATACTGATATTTATCAATTCAAGAATGAACTGAGATGGAATGATGTGTATTATCAAGGCAAATGATAATAGGAAATTTTCAACCAATCCATTCTCTATTTACCCACGAAAACAAAATCATAACATCTAACGGCTGCTCATGAACAATCAACTCGTCTTTAAAGATTATTTCGTTTTTATTGTTTACTTCATCATCGTTGCATTATACGGCTACTGGATCTATAAAAAAAGAAAAAGCCGAGAGCATGATTCAAAAGCTTTTTTCCTGGCAGAAGGTTCACTGACCTGGTGGGCGATCGGCGCCTCCCTGATCGCATCGAATATTTCCGCAGAACAATTTATCGGGATGAGTGGAAATGGTTTTTTTGTGGGCATCGCAGTTTCTGCTTACGAGTGGATCGCAGCATTGGCATTGGTGATCATTGCAGTCTGGTTCATGCCGGTTTATTTGAAAAATCATATTTATACAATGCCTCAGTTCCTAAAAACGCGGTACAATGAAACAGTGGCACTGATCATGGCAATCTTCTGGTTGTTCTTATATGTTTTCGTAAATCTCACTTCCATATTATATCTCGGTTCGATTGCAATCAATGGTTTGCTTCCTGGTCAGCAATATTTACATACAGTGATGATCGTACTGGCAATATTCGCGATCATCATTACTCTTGGCGGAATGAAAGTAATTGGTTATACGGATGTGATACAGGTGAGTGTACTGATCATCGGAGGACTTGCCACCACCTATATGGCCTTGACAATGGTGAGTGAAAAATTTGGATTGGGAAAAGATGCCCTTGCAGGATTTAATGCATTGATAAAAGATTCACCAGATCATTTTAAAATGATTTTGGCAAAACCGGATGAAGCATCTTCCCAGGAATATGTCGACAAATATCTGATACTTCCGGGTATATTGATGTACGCGGCCGGACAATGGATCGTCAATTTGAATTATTGGGGATGTAATCAATATATCACACAAAGAGCATTAGGCGCAGATTTGCAAACGGCAAGAACAGGAATTCTTTTTGCAGCACTCCTGAAACTGATGATGCCCGTGATCGTCATGCTGCCCGGAATTGCAGCATATGTATTATATAAACATGGTGATCTGCCCACATTGCAAGGTGGTATGGATGGAGCTTATTCTGCCGTGTTAGGTTTTTTACCAAATGGACTGAAAGGATTATCTATTGCTGCGCTGACTGCAGCTATTGTGGCTTCACTGGCAGGAAAAGCAAATAGCATATCTACCATCTTTACGCTGGATATCTACAGAAAATATATTAAAAAAGATGCTACCGAAAAAAGCCTGGTATGGACCGGAAGATTTGTTGTACTCTGTGCAATGATAATGGCAATACTTTTTACCTGGAAAGATTTACTTGGTATCGGCAGCACCGGTGGATTTACTTATATCCAGAAATATACCGGGTTCATTAGTCCGGGTGTGTTTGCAATGTTTATTTTGGGGATGTTCTGGAAAAGAACAACCGGGACTGCTGCTGTAGCAGGATTGATCACAGGCCTCACATTATGTATTTTCTTCAATGAATTTGCGCCTCAGGTTCTCGGACATGAAACGTTCTTATATAAATCTTATCTGACACATGAAACGGTGAATGGAGTCGTGAAAGAAGTATGGCGTATTCCATTTTTGATTTGCATGGGACTGGCATTCTTCTTCACGATCGCAGTGATGGTGGCGATGAGTCTTGCAGGGCCAAAAATAAATCCAAAGGCATTTATGCTTGATAAAGAAATGTTCAGATTAAAACCTGCAACAGTAAGCCTGATTGTGGTGATTCTTTTAATTCTTTCTGCACTTTACATAAAATTCTGGTGATATATTTCGCACAGAGCCCCGGTGGAAAAGAGTAAAATCTCCTTTTCTCTGTGGGCTCTGTGCGAAAACAATCTCTTTCTCTCTACTGGCACTGTGCGAAAAAATTTCCTCAATAACTCAATCCAAATCCGAATTTGTATAAAGGATCTTTGGAATCATAAGGAACATCTTCCTTCTGATTACGCACCGCTTCCATTGAAGATGGAAGTTCTATAGGTAAATGTCCACCGGGCTTATATTTCCCGAAAATAACATCGAGAACTGCTGCATCGCTTGCGCCAAAATCTGCAATCAATCCTTTTGCAGCGGCACTGATTTCCGGAATGACAGCCGGGCGATCCAGATAAATATCGACAATGGTAGGAACAGTCTTTAATAATTGAAGAATACTATCCTTTTTCTCTCCTTTAAAATCTAAATCTCCGTGATGAAACATTCTTGCCATCATAATGGGAGATTCAACAGGATAAAAAGGAGTATTCAGGCGAAGAATAGCGATATCCGCATTTTCAGGTTTATCAACTACCTGTCCGTACTGTGCGGCAACCTTGGGATCCATATTCTGCACATATATTTTCAGCTTACCCATTTGCAAAGGCAATTTCTTTCCATCATTCTTGAGAAGTGTCATTGCCCTGCGTTGTGCATCCTCACCTGCTTTTGTGAACTCGGGTTTACCAACAATCTGTTCTGCCTTATCGGCATCGATGTAAGGATTATCAAAAAGACCCAGTTGAAATTTCTGACGAAGCAATCTTTTAACCGATTCATCGATTCTCTTCTCGGTCAGCTTTCCATCCTTCACCAGTTTTACTACTACTTCAGGAATATTCTCTCCACCAAACTGATCGACACCCGCATCGATTACTTTTTTCACTCTTTCTTCTATGCTTAAATTTTCAACGCCCCATGCACGTGCAGGCCAAACCATTGGTCCTATATGTGCATCTGTGATAAGACCCCAGTCAGTACATACCACGCCATCATAATGATATTTGTTGCGAAGCAAACCTGTGATGATATCTTTATTAAAAGAAAAACCAACGTTCTCACTGGTCTGATTCATAGGCACTCCATAATATGGCATGATAGCAGCCGTATGAACTTTAAAAGCGGCTTCGAAAGGAATCAGATGATAATTAAAATTTTTCCCGGGATATACCTGTCCTTTCTGAAATGGGAAATGCGGATCCAATCCTTCTTTCTGAGGACCGCCGCCACTGAAATGTTTCGTCATACATGCAACACTGTTAGCATTCAGTTTTTCTCCCTGGAAACCCAGAATATAAGCTGTTGCCATTTTTGAAGTGAGCGTCGCATCTTCTCCAAAAGTTCCGGAAATACGGGGCCAGCGGGGCTCTGTTGAAAGATCGATCTGGGGATGCAATGCTTCGCGAATCCCTACTGCCAGATATTCCTGCCTGCAATCATCTGCAAACTCTCTCATTAATTTTTCATCTCCGATTGCAGCCAGACCCAGCGGCTCGGGCCATTGTGAAAAAGTATGAGCAGTCATCGCAAAAATATTATTGCTGAAATGATTGCGGGGATCAGAAGCAATTGTGATCGGAATTCCCAATCGTGTTGAATCTTCTGCATATTTCTGCATTCGGTTATACCAGAGCGCAAGTTCTTTTGTCCCTGGAACCTGCCAGAGATTGAAATGGTTCATTTTCTTTTCTCTTATCAGATTCAGCGCATTGGGTGCGAATGCAAACATGCCCGTTGCAGGTTTATCTTCGATAGAACCATCTGCATTCACACGGGCTCCATTGATAAATAGCATACCTGCTTTTTCTTCAAGCGTCATCTGCTGAAGAATATCGTTGACCCTTGCTTCAATTGGCTGGCGACTGTCTTCATAGACATCCATCTTGCCATTTTTATTCAGGTCACGATATGCATATTTGTTTTCCTGAACTGAATGTGAAGATCGAACCCATGAAATAATGAACAATAAAAATGCAACAGAAGTGCAAAGCATTAATAGGTTGACTGAAGTTCTTTTCATACTAAATCTTTGGTGATAAAGGAAATTGTTAAATATGTGCATTGAAAAATTACCTGCTCATAACACCAAAATTATTCAATTCGATTATAGAAGCAGTGCCCTGTTTTTTCATTTCATGAATTTCCACCTGGGGAACCAGCAGTTTACTGTCTTTTTCAGTAACAATATCTTTTGGCACTGTAAAAACAGCAGTATGCCTGATATCCTCTGATGAAGAACCAATGCCGGCGGTATATTTCCCTGCTTCTGTTATCCAGGACGAACTATTGCTATCGAAAGAAGCAAGATCAGCCGGGGTAATCATAAATATCAGCGTTTGCGACTGACCGGGCGCTAATAGTTTTGTTTTTGCAAATGCCCTTAACTCTTCAGAAGGTTTATCAAGCCTAATTCCGGGAGCACTGATATACAATTGGACGATTTCTTTTCCCGATTTATTTCCACTATTGGTGACCGTTACAGTAGCAGTCAACCTTCCGTTCAAGACAGCAGAATTCAGTTTAAGATTGCCGTATGTAAAGTTTGTATATGACAAGCCGTAACCAAAAGGATAAGCTGTCTTAACATGAAAGCTGTTGTAATAACGATAGCCGACATAAATGCCTTCTTCATAAACAACTTCAGCAGGTCTTCCTCCGAAAACTGAAGGCGCACTCTTTGCAGTATCCTTACCCAACTCTTTACCGGGAAAATTTTTTGCAGAAGAAACATCGGGATAATCCATTGTGAATGTTGTAGCCAGTTTTCCTGAAGGGTTTACTTTGCCACTGATGATATCTGCAATTGCATTTCCTCCTTCCATCCCGGGTTGCCATGCGAGCAGGATACCATCTGCTGCATCTCTCCAGCTGGCTATTTCAATTACTCCGCCGATATTGAGCACAACAATCAACTTTTTATTTTTTGCATGAAAAGCATCTGCAATTCTTTTGATGAGTTCTTTTTCTGATGATGATAAATAATAATCATTTTCAAGTTTTCTGTCGGCGCCTTCTCCTGCATTTCTGCCAATCGTAAAAATAGCTGCATCACTATTATTTACTTCCTGATCCAGAAGTTCATTGTCGATAGCCATTTCCGGTATTGGAGGAGGCAACATGAAAAATCTTGGTCTTGGACGCTTTGCTTTTTCTGCAGATATATACTGGTTATAATTGTTTGTAAGTGTTTGATCAACCGAATAACCTGCATTGATGAGACCCTGGTTAAGAGAAACAACATATGCTTTATTCACTTCGCCACTGCCTGTACCACCTGCAATGATATCATATGAAGTGTTTCCAAACACTGCAATTTTCTTTGCATTGATGAGTGGAAGTGCTTTATTATCATTCTTGAGTAATATCATCCCTTCCGAAGCAGCTTCGCGTGAAATCTGCGCATCTTTTGCAAGGTTGGGTTTATTCGAATATTTATATTTTTTAAACTCCGGAGATATTAAAATCATTTTCAAAACCCTTTCTACATTCTGATCCAATTGTTTCACGTCCAATTCTCCTTTATTAACAGCATCTATAATCGCTTTTGTTTGATTGGGAGTTCCCGGCATGAGCAAATCATTACCGGCCTTCATCTGCGCGACAGGATTATGACCACCAAACCAATCTGTCATTACCATTCCCTTAAATCCCCATTCTTTTCTCAGAATACCCGTGACCAGTTCCGGGCTTTCAGAAGTGTAAGTCCCATTGATCTTATTATACGAAGTCATTACCGTCCAGGGTTGAGATTTTTTTACAGCTATTTCAAATCCCTTTAAATAAATTTCTCTCAATGCTCTTTCACTAACAATCGTATTGACCGAATTGCGGTTTGTCTCCTGATTATTTGCTGCATAATGCTTGATCGAAGTGCCGACTCCATTAGATTCAATTCCATTCACGATTGCAGCGGTCATATTCCCGGCCACCAATGGATCTTCTGAATAATATTCAAAATTTCTTCCTCCCAAAGGATTACGATGGATATTTAATGCAGGTGCAAGCAAAACATCAACTCCATATTCATGTACCTCACTGCCGAATGCAACACCTACTTTACGAACAAGAGAAGTGTCCCAGCTTGATGCTAACAAAGTAGCTACAGGGAATGCAGTAGCATAATAAGTTTTAGAACTATCGTTGTTACGGATTGGACTGATGCGAACACCCGCAGGTCCATCGGATACTGTAATAGAAGGAATGCCGAGACGTGGAATCGGATGTGTTCTTCCTGCTGCACCCGGAACCTTTTCAGGAATATTATCTGTACCCGCAGCAGTAAGGGTTACCTGCCTGTTAGCAGTATCCCTGCGGTTGCCTGTCGAGTCTCTTCTGGGTCCGCCAGGCATTCTGAAACCCATTCCAACCACGAGCCTGGCCTTTTCTTCCAATGTCAGCGCAGAAATAACTTCTTTCAAAGAATTTTTTCCGAGTTGGGGAAGAGATTTAGCATTTGAACTGTTTGAAGTCTGTGAAAAAATGATTGCAGGTAATAAAAAAAACAAAGAGGAAAAGAATACTGCTTTTTTCATGTAACGTTGATTTGATTTAGTTGACTTTTTTCGAATAATTGATATCAAAAAAAAACAAAGATACAAGATAAGGGTCCGGGGTCGCCTTCATCAAACAACTATCCCGCCGGCTTCCCGCAACCCCTGTCTTGTATCACTGTCTTCTTATTGCATTCCCTGCATCGCATCCTGCGAGCCTGTATTATTCATATTCTTGCGTTTGAACAAAGACACATCCATTTTTCCAAAACGCCAGGTGAAATTTACTCGAACCAATTGCGGATCACGCAGGCGATTGTAATCCTGGACAAAGAAATCACTTTCTGAATGTTGCTTGGACCAGCGTGTTCTGAAAATATCACTGATTGAAACACTGATCATCGCAGCATCATTCTTCAGGAAACTTCTGCTGATCGCAGCGTCCACTGCCCAGAACGGAGAGATATATCCCTGGGAAGCACTCTGCGCGCCGCCGCCACCCGGAGGACCTCCGAATCCGCCGCCGCCTGTATTGACAGGTAAATTGGTTTTGGATTGATAGATTCCGGTAACCTGCAATTTCAATTTAGCCGGCAATTTAAAATTTGTATTTAATTTTCCAAACCAGCTCCATAAAGCGGGTTGCGACTGCTGGTTGATATTGTCGGTATTGATCTCTGAATTATATATATTGACATTAGCTGTAACATCCCACCACTTTGTAATTGTAGTCACCGATGTAAATTCTGCACCAATTGTCCGAGCTGAATTCGCATTGACATAAGTATTAATAAGATCAGTTTTACCCGTTATAGGATTAGTAGCTGAATCAAGATACCTTGTGATCAGGTCTGTGGTATACTTGTAATATACTGATGCAAGAAATGTATTGTTTCCTCTCAATGTTTTGGAATAAGAAAACTCCATTGAATTGGTGAATTCAGGTTTGAGATCAGGATTACCCCTGGTTATATTCAAAGTATCGGTATAATCTGTATAGGGAATCAGCTGGAAGAAATTAGGACGATTGATCCTGCGGGTATAACTTAACTGAAATTCATCCCTGTTACCAAATTTCTGACTAAGAAATAATGAAGGGAATAAACTGATCGGATACTTATTGCTATATGTTTGTTTTACGTTCGTCAGTTCACCCGTGTAATCCGAACTCTCACTACGAAGTCCGACCTGGTATCCAAAGTTTTTGACCGCACTTGTGAAAGACACATATCCCGCATATACATGATTGGTATTTATATAATTGGTAGATGCAGAAGGAACGAGATAATAATCCCCGGTGCCAAGTGTATCCAGGTAATTATACTGGTTGTTCACCAAATGTTGTGAATTGTAACGCAATCCGGCTTCCAGCTTGGTCTTGGCATTGAATGGTCTTACATAATCAGTCTGAACAGTAAAGAATTTATTAGTACCATCACCATCAACTTTTTGCTGTCTGAGCCCGTTCTGTGAACTGCCTGGTCCATCCTCAAAATAATCGGTGACATATAAAGAGCTATTATCGTTCTTACCTGCGAAATAATTCAGGTCGGCAGTCAATGTTTCTCCTTCCTTCGGGAATAAATGCTTTAAACCAAATTGCAAACCGTTTGCATTGAATTCCCTGTCGCCGGTAGTAGTGCGTTCACTATAACTACTTGCTGTGGAATCAGGATAATAAATATTAGTATAGATATTATCGAATTCATAGGGACTGAATTTACCATGTACCTTAATGCCGGTTAAAGAAAGCGTTGTACGATTGGAAACAAAATAATCGAATCCTAAACTTCCGAATACAAAAGCGCCTTTGTTCTTATTGTAAACCGTTTGGTTCAGAGCATTGGGAGTATCCAGGATATTGGTACGGTCATTGGTACCGTGAGTAACTCCTCTGTTCTGGTTTACAAAACCTGCTGCAGTAAAATTAAATTTGTTCTGACGCAAATTGAAGTTACCTCCGCCATTGATGCCACCATGACTGTCTACACCAAGACGAAGATTTCCATTATATCCTGTTTTCCTGTTTTTCTTCAGGATGATATTTAAAATTCCTGCTCCACCACCCGATGCATCATATTTTGCAGATGGGTTGGTAATAACTTCCACGCTTTCGATAGCATCAGCAGGAATCTGATCCAGTGTCAATGTTGTGGGTCTTCCATCGATATAAATCTGTGGAGTCGCATTGCGCATAGTCACGTTTCCATCAATATCAACATTTACAGAAGGAACATTCTTCATTACATCCAGCGCAGTTCCACCCGCATTCACCATATCTTTTTCAACATTATATACTTTCTTATCGATATCCATTTTCAATGTGGGCTTGCTGGCAGTAACAGTAACAACATCCAATTGCTTGATATCTGTGGCCAATTTGATATTGCCAAGATCTTTGTCAATTGAGTTCAGCATTCCGCTCATCGAATTCATGGCCTGTGCAGGATCACTTGATTGTCTTGAAGTGCTACCACCCTGAGGCATCTTCATCTGAAATGCAACTGCCTGCTCATAATTTTTATATCCTGTTGCAGATATTTTTAATTTCAATCCGCCAAACAAAGGCAGTTCTTCGAAATTAAATTCTCCGTTGGCTTTTGTGCTTAATCCTTTGTATAGAACATCCTTTCTCTTTTTCGCAAAAGAGTCATATTTATTTTGCAATAAAATAACAGTGGCATCACTGATGGGTTTGCCCGCGCTATCAACTACCTTACCATAGATATGCCCGATATTCGGAACAGACTGACCTTTCCCGCCAGCCGGTGCTCCGGGAAATTGTGCCATCGCCGCTACGCCAAAAAAAACACTCAAAACAACTGCCATTAGCTTTTTCATATGAATAATTTTTAATAATCCCATAAGTAAATTCTCCGCAAAACTATTTCGTTCTGTTTCATTTAGAAGACAAATGAGACAAGTGGGGAAAATCCTGCGACAAAAGGGAGTGAAATCTTGCTTCATTTACCGGCCTGTCCGATTGCGGCCATCAATGCATCCTTGTAATTATCGCTTACAGGAGTTTCAATAGTGCCCAGGAAAACCGAACCTTTCCTGATTGAAGTGATCTTGGAAATCGAAACAATATAGGATTTATGAATGCGAATGAATTTCTTTGGCGGTAGTTTCTCTTCAATAGATTTCATGCTCATCCTGATGACCAGCGGCTTATTATTAACCAGGTGTATTTTTAAATAATCTTTCAGTCCCTCTATCAGGATGATATCATCAAAAACCACTTTGACGAGACTATATTCTGCATTCACAAAAAAATAGTCAGGTTCCGGTTCATTGCCTGTGGAAGAAGGATGCTGCGCCAGATTCTTTAATTTATAAAACTCCCATGCCTTATTGGATGCTTTGAGGAATCTGTCAAGTGAAACCGGTTTCACGAGGTAATCGATCACATCGAGATTGAAACCCTCCAGTGCATATTTATCATATGCAGTAATCAATATGGCCATTGGTTTTACTGACAGCGTTTGGAGTAATTGCAATCCGGTCAGGCCAGGCATCTGAATATCCAGAAAGATCAGGTCAATGGGTTCTTTCTGTAATATTTCAATTGCTTCCAATGCATTCCTGCATTTGGCAACCAAATGTAAATAGGGAACCTGCCGGATATTGTCTTCCAGCAAATCAAGCGCCAGTGGTTCGTCGTCGACAGCAATACATTGGAGCATAGATTGCAAAGTTTAATATTTTTAAGGGAAAGATGAAGCGCGATAAATGATTCAAATCTTCACTATTGAAGTTTTAGCTGAAGAGAGGCAGTAAACCATCCGTCTTTTTTATCAATTGAAAGGATATGTCTTTTGTCGTACAACAAATTCAATCTCCTCATAACATTTGCAAGACCGATCCCCGAAGTTTTATCTTTGATTTCCTTCGATTCCCCATTGTATTTATTCCTGACTCTGAAATCAAGAATTCCCTTATTTATTTCAAGAGAAATATCAATTTCTGGTTTTTCTATCAGCCCTGATCCATGTTTAAATGCATTTTCAATGAAGGGAATTAATAACATAGGTTCGATCAGATGAAATTCTTCCTGTCCATTCATATTCACGTTGATGCACATATCCTTTCCGAAACGCAATTTCTGAAGATCAATAAAACTGGTTACATATTCTATTTCACGGGAAAGAGGAACTTTTTCTTCATCCGATTCATATAACATGTATCGCATCAAACCGGAAAGTTTGATCAGGGAAGGTTCCAGTTTATCTGATTTTAAACGTGCCAGAGCCACCATATTATTTAACACATTGAACAAAAAATGTGGGCTCACCTGTGACCGAAGGAATGATAATTCTGTTTTCAGGTTTTCATTCTCTTTATCTTTCAATAACTGATCAGTTTTTGCCTTATCAGAAACTGTTCTGTAAACAGTACTCATCGCCCATATAAAAAGAAAAGGGAAAATAAAAAAGAATGGGAGACGGGAAAATGAAAATCCTGTATGCCCCCTCTGGATTTGAGAGATTTGAAAAATGAAATTCATCAGCAATATAACACTGAAACAAATAGCAAGTAAGATCAGGACATACTGCCATGCATGTTTTTTATTCAAAAAACGAGGGATGAGAAAATTCGCATTCAGATAAAAAATAACTATCCAGGAAAGATTAGATACAATATTAATCAGGGAAAAAATATTGTTCCAATTGATAGCCTGGGACCTTTGTCCCTGGTCATTATGCCTGAAGAAAACAGGCAGCGATAACCACAATAACCATGCAAGCACATGAAAGCTGATGGCTGCCCATTTTGTATTATACCATTGATTGCGCATAGTAGTAGAAAGTTCCGGACACAAAATTGGTTGATTAATGATAAAAAATAAAAAAGATGCGACGAAGCGCTGATATTTAGAGACAAACTCACCGAGAAGTGTCAGGAAAGTCCGGGAGTCCGGAGTCCGAAAAACAAAAAGTCCGGAGAAAATCATTTTATAATTCTCTTCGGACTTCCGGACTTCAGACTTCGGACTTTACCGATTTCCCGACTTATTTTGTTGACATATCAAAGACTTTCGGATCAACATCTTTATTTACTGTAATCTTTTTTACATTTGATGTGATGTTGAATTGTCCGCCAAAACTGATGTCCACAGTATAGGGATACATTATCCCAAAATCAGTTTTCTGAAAATTGGAAAAAGTCCTGGTGATTTCCATTTCCTGTCCCATCATTTGACCAGTCTGCACGGATTTTTTAATAAAATAAGTAGCAGGATCGATATAAAAAGTAGTAACTACATTGTCTTTATTCGTTTCTTTAATCTTATATGCGCTGTCTTCTTGTCCAAGTAATTCCACTTTATTTCCTTTAGCTGCATAATCGTATAAGGGTCCTCCGATTTCAATTCCATCACGACCTGCTTTATATTGATCGTCGGGCATTGCCTGGGGGTCTGCACTTCCTGCCATTGGATTTACGGACCAGCCACTTTTGTCGGTGTACACCTGGATCATTTTTTGTCCGTTGAATTCTGATTCCATACGATAACCCTTTCCATTTAATATGGTCAATGTGCTGGGGGCATCATTACCCATTACCTGCATCGTGCTTTCCACATATACAGATTTAACCTGATCCAGTTTGGCCTTGCCACCAATCGCATCAATATGTTTATTGATGATCTCATCGACAGTTTGCGCCTGAACAGCTATTATGCCTGTCAGAGCTGCGAATAAAAGCATCGAATTTTTTAGGATTTTCATTTTTTATTTTTTTGAATGATGAAGATACTGAATAAAACTGCAAAAAATATGCAGGATTATTTGCATGTCAAAACTACCCGGATGAAACCAATACCCCTTTAAAATTGAGACAAAAAAGGGAAAAGTTGCGACGAAGATCGTGAGTCGTGAGACAGAGAATAGGAAAGTAACATATGAAATTAAAATTCTCACTTTTAACTTTTAACGTTTAACCTTCGACGTTTGAGGGCTGACAACTACAGACTACTGACTCACGACTCCCTATTGCCGCTCATCATAACCGTCATAAAACAAAAAAAAACATATAAGGCCGATCTGACGATGAAATTGTTTTTTTCTGAGACCAAATCATCCGGCATTTAACATTGCTTAACATAGCTCACCACAAATCACTATTCGCTTGCAGAAAATTTTTACTGGAAATACTTTTGTGTTCGAAAATGAAAATTTTATTCTTCATTTTAAAAATTAAAATCATGAAAAAGAGAATCGTAACAACCGCTTTGTTTCTAGCAATGGGATTCACCGCTGCATTTGCCAATAATAAAGGAATACATGACGAAGTAGCCGCTTCTTTTGCAAAAGATTTTTCAAATGCTAAAGAAGTAAAATGGGAAAAACAAAACAGGTATGAAATAGCCACATTCAGCCTCAACGGAATGGTCATGAAAGCATATTATGATGATGCGCATGCATCACTGATTGCCTTAGTTCATCATATACTGACCGACCGTTTACCCATTTATCTGATGACTAATCTGCAAAATAATTATAGGGGCTACTGGGTAACTGAATTATATGAATTGACAAACGGAAAGGAATCGCATTATCAAATTACGATTGAAAATGCCGACCATAAACTGGTCATGAATTCAGTAAGCGGAACAGACTGGGTAGTGGAAAACAAAATAAAGAAAGTATAAACTTTTCCAAAGTTTATACTTTGGAAAAGTTTACACCTCGAGATTCTTCATATATCCCGCATCGACTTCTGCAGCTTTAAGCGTGGTTCCATCAAATTTTTCCTGTTCGACGATAAAATACTCCATCCCGTTTTTCCTGGCCACTTTAGCGATTTTACCGAAATCAATCGATCCCGTTCCAATGTCACAGGAAGCATCAAAATCTTTTGGACCTGCATCTTTTTTCCTGTCCTTGATATGACATAGACGAAACCGATTTGGGTATTTCTCCAACCATTCAATCGGATCAGCTCCAACTGTTACAACCCAGTAAATATCCATTTCATAGTCTACAAGAGCAGGATCTGTATTTTTTAAAAGTATTTCATGCGGCCTTACTCCGTCCTGGACCTGAAAAGTATACCAATGGTTATGATATGCGAATTTCAATCCGTTCTTCTTACATATTTCACCGCTCTTATTGAATTTATCTGCAGCAATTTTGTAATCATCCAGTGTTTTTTGTGCTCCGTAAAAAGGACAGATCAGATATTTCATACCAATTTCCGCTGCCGCTGCTGCCTTTTTTTCAAACTGGCCATTCGCATTATTCATATCACAGTGACTGGAGATAAACTGCATGCCCAGATCATCCATTGCTTTCTTGAAATCCTTATTCGTCATTCCCCAGAACATCCCTTTGGCTCCTTCAAAACCTTCTACCTGTTTATATCCAAATGATGAAACCTGTTTTAAAGTATCCATCGCATCTTTTGCCATGACATCTTTTACAGTCCATAACTGGAGACCATACGCTTTTAGTTTTCTTGAATGATCTGTTTCAAAAAAATGATTTGGATAAGAATTCATCTGCAGCGCTTTTGCCGCAAAAGAACCCAATGCAAGACCTGAAGCCAGCATCCCGCTTTTCTTCAGGAAATTTCGGCGATCGTAAGACATAGAAAAATTTTGATTATTTGAGTTTTAGAATTAAAAAATTATTGTTCAAGATACTTTCCGTCTTTTAAAAATTTTATCCAGGCCTGGTATCCACCTGGATTGATATGTAATCCTTCGATTGTATATTCTTTTTTTAATTTACCTTCCCCATCTTCAAAAAAAGAATAAGTATCGATCAATGTGATTTTTGTTTCCATTGCCAGGTTTTTCAATAATGCATTCGTGGAAACCACATGCTGGTTTTTGTCATAATGCTGAGGAAAACCTCTGATATCCGGATTCACGGGCAAAATACTTTCGAGATAAATTACCGTTGACGGACTTTCATTCTGAACCCTCCTGATGATTTTGCGGATATTGTCAGCAATAACCAGATCCGGAATATCTTTTCCAATATCATTGATTCCAATCAGCAAAAATAATTTTGAAGGCTTGCGTCGAATGATATCATCCATTCTTTTTAAAACTCCGAAAGTGATATCGCCGCCGATGCCACGATTGACAACCGTGCTGTCACCAATCAACTTGTCCCATCTTCCCATTTCAGTGATGCTATTGCCAAGAAAAATAATCCTGCCGGTAGCAAGGGGTTCCTTTTCAAACTGGGCGATCCTCTGGGGATAATGTTCGGGTATAAAGGGAATAGTATCGAATAAACGCTGATTAGTGACAGGTGACTGGCCACGGACTACCTGAGTAAATAATAAGCTATAAAAAAGCAGGGTCCTGAGAATTCGTATATCCATTAGAGCCATGGTGACAAGCCGATTCATGATTCAATAATCAATTTTAATTTTCATCAACATGCAGAGAGCTCAATTTACGAATGTATTCATTGTTCCCTTTATTTTTTTGATATTCAACTGAATTCATGGTTTGTACGGGCAAATTTTTCCCGATTCAATAAACTGTTTTTCCAATTCCGTAAATAGCCAGACACCCTTTCTTCATTCTTTTGCAGAATGAAAAGAACTCTATTCGCAACCCTTTTGTTATCAACGACAATAACCGTCTCACGGGCACAGCAACCGACCGATTACAAAACCCGTGCCCAGCAACTGATCATGACCAATGAAGATTCTCTGAATGCAGGTTCATCATCCAGCAAAACGGTCATTTCGGGATATGGAAGTGCTTTTTATCAAAGAGATTTCAATCAACATCAATCCACAGTTACTCTTGAAAGAGCAGTTTTATTTCTTGGACATCAGTTCAGTAATAAAATTTCTTTTTTTTCTGAGCTTGAAGTGGAAAATGCCAAGATAGCTGCAGGAGAAAGCGGGACTGGTGAGATTGCTATGGAACAGGCTTATCTCAAATTCAATCTTAATCCAAAACAATATATTGTTGCCGGTCTTTTTGTTCCCCGCATCGGCATATTGAATGAAAATCATCTGCCTGTTAATTTCAATGGAGTGGAAAGGCCAATTGTTGAACAACTCATCATTCCTGCAACCTGGCGCGAATTGGGAGTAGGCTTCTATGGCTCTTCGAACAGAGCTCCTCTGAATTATAGTATTGCTTTATTAAACGGTTTAAACAGTGCAAATTTCGAACATGGAAATGGAATCCGTGAAGGACGCGCAGAAGGAAGCAGTGCATTAGCAAATAATCTTGCTGTCACAGCTTCACTCCAATATTTTTGGAAAGACTTTAAATTCCAGGTTTCGGGATATGTTGGAGGAACAGTGGGACTGAGTCCGCACGGAGCAGATAGTTTGGGATTGAATAGCGGAGCTTTCGGCACGCCTCTTTATTTGGGAGAAGCAGATCTGCAGTATGCAAAAAAAGGATTTACGATCAAGGCCCTGGGTTCTTATATCTGGTATCCTGATGCTGATAAAGTGAATGCAGCCTATGCAAATAATATTGCGTCGGGTATGTATGGCGCCTATGCAGAACTGGGATATGACTGGTTATATCCGAAACATGCAAAAGCCCAACTCATTTCCTTCATCCGCGCCGAATTCCTTGATATGAATTCATCCATACCCTCTCCTCCCAAAGCGATTTATGATGGAACGATGAAACAAACACATATCATCGCTGGTTTTGGATATCTGCCCTTGCCCAATGTTGTAATTAAATTAGATGTGCGGATCTTGCATACTGGTCCCCAAAATCCGGAGCTCGTTATCAATCCGCCTCCGAATGCGATTCCATACAATCAAAACAACCAATTCCTGAATCTTGGAATCGGCTATTCATTTTAGTTATATGCAACGCAGACAATTCATACAATCATCCTGTAACCTGTGCCTGCTTGCAGCTTCCGGGTATTTTTTATCAGCACTGAATGGATGTAGTCCGTCATACCAGGTCATAAGAACTGAAGTAGTGAATGATACGATACAAATTCCACTTTCTTCATTTGGGCAATCCAGTTTTCAGCTCGTCCGACCCAGTGGCTGGTATTATGATATTGCAGTGGAGAAAAAAAATGAAGGCTTATATGAATCTATGCTTTTGCAATGCACTCACCAGCGAAATCAACTGGTTCCTGCCGGCAATGGTTATTTCTGTAGTCTGCACGGAAGCCAGTTCGACAAGGAAGGAAATGTGATCAAAGGCCCGGCCGAATATTCATTGAAAAAATACAATACGACTATTGAACAGGATAAATTAATCATTCATCTAAAAGGATAATTGATCATGAAAAAAAATATATTCATTCCTATAATATTGACACTAATAGTTTTTGAAGCATGCCATAAAGCAAGCAATACCACGCCTGCCGCAGATTTTACTACGCTTGAACAATCAGTCATCACAGATTTCACCAACAACACTGCTCTCTCACAATATAGCAACCTCACCAATGCAGCTGTTGCTTTGAACGGAGCCATCCTGACACTGAATACAAATCCAACGGATGCCAACCTGCAGGCTGCGCAGACTGCATGGAAAAATATTCGTCATATATGGGAACAATGCGAAGGTTTTTTAATCGGTCCGGTAGAAGCTTATGATTATGATCCTAACACTGATACCTGGCCGACGGACTATACACAAATGGATTCATTACTGGCGAGCGACAACGAACTTCAATTGTCAGATATCCAGGTTTTGCCCCAGTCATTGCGTGGCTACCATCCCATCGAATATATCATTTTCGGAGAAAACGGAAGCCGGAAAGCAAGTGAACTGGATGAAAGAAAAAAAGAATACCTGGTAAGTCTTGCAGGTGATATTCTCTATAACAATGTTCAGCCATTGTACCAGAGCTGGACTTCTGCACCTGTGAATTATGCAGAACAGGTTATGAACGCTGGGAAAGGAAGTAATGAATATGCCACACGACTTGACTTTTTTTTGGATATCGTTGGTGACAACGGTATGAGTGGAATTTGTGAAGAAGTAGGATCAGAAAAAATGAAAGATCCTTTTGATGCAAAAGATCCGCAATTATGTGAATCGCCTTATTCGGGCAATACACTGAGTGATTTCAGAGATAATATCGTCGGACTGCAAAATGTTTACCTGGGACTGAATAATGGAAAAGGTTTGAAAGATCTTGTCGCAGCAAAAAATAAAAGTTTAGATAACCAGATACAGGCACAGATCAATGCTGCCATCAATTCGTTCAGCAATATTACCGAACCTTATGAAAAAGCAATCATTGATCAGCGTGTCCAGGTGCAACAGACAATGACGCAACTGGAAGCATTAAAAGATCTGCTTGAAAACGATCTGACAGATTTTCTTAAACAGAATGTGAAAGATTGATGAACCTGAGACGTGAGTCGCCAGTCAGGAGTTGTAAGTAATCACCTGTTTTTCACGTTTCGTTTCTCAGGTTTCACGAATTAATTCAACAGGATTCAATGAAAAAATTCTATATTATAACAATCATATCTGTTTTTGTCGGAGCATTCAGCATGTGCCATAAAGCAGAGGTTTTTCCCGACAATGGATATGACGAAAGATTGAGCGGAGGTGCGGCAACCGTATTCGATGTGTCTTCAAAAGCATTTACGAATATGGTTGACGGATTAGATGCAAGGAATCAGAAAGTGCATGAAATAGGTGATAAGACTTTCGAACAGGTTTTTGTCGCTCCTCCCTCGCCTATCTTCACAGGATTGGGGCCGATCTATAATAATGTTTCCTGTATCAATTGCCATCGTAATGATGGACAGGGTATTCCCACGGCTGGTTTTGCTAACTCCGGTTTGCTCATGCGCATCAGTCAGCCCGGAACAGATCCGCATGGTGGACCGCTGGCTATTCCCGGTTTTGGTGCACAGATACAGGACCAGTCAGTGCAGGGTGCTAAGCCGGAAGCGAATATAGATATCAGTTATACTGATCAGCTCGTTACCTATCCCGATGGAACGGTCGTCACATTGAGAAAACCAGCTTATGCTTTATTGAATCCATATACCGCGTTAACAGGAGGCTATATGCTCTCTCCCCGCCTCGCACCCCCACTGGTGGGATTGGGCCTGTTGGAAAAAATTCCGGAATCAACCATTCTTTCTTATGTCGATGCATCCGATAAAAACGGGGACGGCATTACAGGCAAGGCGAATTATGTGTACAATCCATATAGCAATCAAACTGAGCTGGGTCGTTTTGGATTGAAAGCAAATACTTCCACCCTTGCTTTGCAAATTGCAACAGCTTATCAGCAGGATTTGGGTGTGACAAGTTATATACAACCCGTAGAAAGCGCCGCCGGGCAGGAACAGATGAAGGTGGTTAACGGTGATGTACAACCGGAATTGCCCGACAGTTTACTAAATGACGTGGTATTTTATGTAAAAACACTTGCTGTTCCGGCCAGAAGGAATGTAACCGATGAAAATATCAAGCAGGGAGCATTATTATTTGATCAGGTAAATTGTTCTGGCTGTCATCGTCCCACCATGCAAACGGGCGTGGATGTTACACTTCCGCAAATAAGCAACCAGCGCATTCATCCATACACAGATTTATTGGTGCATGATATGGGTGATGGACTGGCAGATAACCGGCCCGATTATTTGGCAAATGGCCGGGAATGGAGGACCCAACCACTCTGGGGAATCGGTTTATTGGAAAAAACGACCGGAACTGCTTACTATCTTCATGACGGTCGCGCCAAAACTATTGAGGAAGCAATTTTATGGCATGATGGAGAAGCAAAGAATGCGAAACAAAAATTCATGCAGCTATCAAAAGCTGACAGAGATAAATTGATCAGTTTTCTCCAATCTTTGTAATTTTCGCATGGATTGTTTGATTGACCGATGGTTTGATTGTTGATCTAATAACCATCAAACAATCAAATCATCAATCCATTCAAGCATTTTCAACATAAAATTAGCGATTCATATGCCCATCCGTGTAGGAGTAGTTGGTTATGGCATGGCTGCAAAAGTCATGCATCTTCCATTTATCACCACATTAAAAGAATTTCAGCTGGTAAGTATATTAGAACGACACAGGGATGAGTCGAAAGAAAAATATCCTTATGCAAGAATTGTAAGAAGTATTGATGAGATGGCTGCTGATCCGGGACTGGATCTTATCGTGATCACGACTCCCAATGACACTCATTTTCCATACACAGAAAAAGCGCTGGCAGCAGGTAAACATGTTGTATTGGAAAAACCATTTACAAATACTTCGAAAGAAGCAAGGAAACTGGTTGAACTCTCAAAAAAATATAATCGCATTCTCAGTGTATTTCATAACAGGAGATATGTAGCCGATTTCCTAACGATGAAAAAAATATTACAGGAGAAACTACTGGGCGATATCGTCGAATATGAAGGGCATTTTGACCGCTATCGACCTGAGTTGAGAGTGAATGCCTGGCGTGAAGAGAATAAAGCAGGAAGCGGCATCTTATATGATCTCGGTTCACACCTGATCGACCAGGCGCTTTATTTTTTCGGAATGCCGCAAACAATTACGGCAGATATCCGCCTGCAAAGGGCCAATAGTCAGATCGATGATTATTTTGAACTCTGGCTGGATTATGGGGTCCGCAAGATTATCCTTAAATCGTCTATGCTTGTACGTGAGCCAGGCCCCCGGTATATGATCAATGGTAAACTGGGTTCATTCCTGAAATATGGAGAAGATCCCCAGGAAGCATTATTGAAAGAGGGCGCGATTCCAAATACGCCAGCATGGGGAGAGGAACCGGAAGAACAATGGGGATTGTTGCATACCTCAGTCGATGGAAAAATAATTAAAGAAAAATATCCTTCTCTCAAAGGTAATTTTGGATATTATTATCAGAATCTCTACAAAACAATTGCATTGGGTGAGCCTCTTTCGGAGAAACCGGAGCATGGATACAATACGATCCGGATGATTGAAATGGCCATGGAAAGTAATCAGAAAAAAGCTACTGTCGAATGCAGCGGACTGATGAATGTTTCATATGGCTAATAAACTGCATCCGCGGATATCACTATTATCTGTTCTGCCCAAAACTTCGAACCTTCCACTGGATTCAATTCTTCCGACATCTTCTGTGGCAATAAAAGAGCAGGAATAAATATTTGCCAGGTCGATTATATTTAGAATTCCTTCTCCTGATTCATGCACTTCCAGCGGATCATCATCATCCCTTACCAATGCTTTCATCCATGGCACTGATTCAAAAATCCCATTTGATTTTGAATAAGCCTGTGATAAAAGTTCAGTCATCCCGTATTCAGACTGTATCTCATTCACCCCAAGTCTTTCTTTCAATAAAGAATGTAGTTCTGCGCGCGTCATTTCCCGACTCCTTCCTTTCATTCCTCCTGTTTCCATCACAACAGTGTGTTTTAATTTCATTGAAAATTTTTCAACAAAATCCACCAGTGCAAATGTCACTCCGATCAGCAGTGTTTTCTGATTTTCTTTTTCTAATTGCGTCAGCAATTGAAATAATTGATCGTATTCA
>Ga0335085_10004061_pt1 | contig 24593 bp, 20 predicted proteins | sample Lox_Sample_45_FD_206712 | JGI IMG/M metagenome (GOLD analysis project Ga0335085, IMG submission 206712) | Soil microbial communities from Loxahatchee National Wildlife Refuge, Florida, United States - Lox_Sample_4.5 | ecosystem: Environmental > Terrestrial > Soil > Wetlands | place: USA...
ATGCGAATATGATGCATACTATTTCTGTAAACAATGGCCGGCTGGTATTAGCCTAGATGTGGCGTAGAATTGCAATTGGGTTTGAAGGACTGCAAAGTGGCAAGAGCCAATATTGGCAATATGCAGTGATGTGCCATTATTGAACACTTACGAAAGGCAACAGAGTTCCAGTAACGCATGATTTCAACTAGCTTCCATATCCGAACTGAACAACTTTGAATCCATGGAATGTTAACTTCTGCACCTAATAGGAGATGTCCATGAATGACCGAAGCTTACATTATTCCGACAAGAGCAAATTAAAGACCATCTATGCTCGTCGATCCGTCCGCACCTACTCGCCAACGCCCCTCGATAGTGCTACGGTGCAAACCTTGCTTGATGCGGCTGTGCATGCGCCTACGGCCATCCACGAAGAGCCATGGGCATTCGTCATCGTGCAGGACCATGCGTTATTGCAGCGCTTATCTGATCAGGCGAAACCCGTTTTTGTCGAAGAGATGCGCCACCGCAATGCGCACGGAACCAGCCACTCATTCGATCACTTCACCCGCCCCGATTTCAATATCTTTCATGGCGCGGATACCCTCATCATCATCTGCGCCAAGCAACTGGGCCCATTCGTAGTTGCCGACTGCTGGCTGGCGGCAGAGAACCTGATGCTGGCGGCAAGTGCTGTCGGGTTAGGCAGCTGCGTTATTGGCTCAGCTGTCGCGACGCTGAATATTCACAAAGTGAAAGCGGAACTCGGCATCCCCGACGAATACACCGTCGTCGCACCAATAGTCGTCGGGGTTCCCAGTGGCGAAACCCAGGCCACACCTAGAAAGGAACCACTTATACTTTCTTGGAAGAAATAACGACAAGGAAAGGGGGATGCCGGCCGTTGAAGCCGATCCAACTTCACGCTATGCATTACCATTTCCCCTATTCCATGACCAACAAGGCTGCACCGCGTATGCGGCCATCCCGCAGGCGAGCAAGGGCTTCATTGGCATCCTCCAAGCGATACGTTTCAACTTCTGTCCTGACGCCCGCCTGGGGGCGATCTTGAGGAATTCTTCGCCATCGCGGCGGGTAATATGGCAACATGAACTACGGGTTCGTGCCATATGCGGTCGTTCAAATATACTTCCAATCTCGGAATTTATGACCCTTAAACGGCCATTCAAGTGATTAAGACAAGCAGAATCAGTTATGGTGGAACAGCCGCAGTCGTCACCAGCACGGCCTTGATCAGTGGCCTCAGTGCCGCGGACGCGACGAAGCCAGTTATCGTAAGCGCCCTCCTGATCGCTGCGCTCGCTGATAATCTCACCGACGCCCTGAGTATTCACATTTTTCAGGAATCTGAACGGCTCGACGAGAAGGATGCGTTCAGCGGAACCATTACGAACTTTTTCACACGGCTTCTGTTATGCATTAGTTTTGTATTCCTGGTGGCACTGTTCCCGTTTGAGCATATGGCAAAAGTGGGCATGGTATGGGGAACATTGCTCCTTGCCACCCTGACTTACTTGGTGGCACGAGAACGAAAGGTGAAGCCACTGCCAGAAGTTATAAAGCATATGCTGGTCGCTGCGGTGGTAATCACAGTAAGCATGATGATCGGACACTGGATAGGCGCAGTCTTTAATTGATTTCTTGCCGCTTCGGTAGAGGAGTCCGCCTAACGACTGTTTTCATATAGGTGGTTGAAAGGAACTAAGGGCGGCTGCGTGTCGCGTTTTGCGCTATATGAATGTCTGCTTTTCGGCTTGGAATATGGCACCATGAAGTGGTAGTTCGTGCCAATACCGGATCATGGCGAACGGCAGCTTTCGGGCAACATATTACCTATCATGACTCCCGGGTTCGTGCCAATCAGCGATGTTAATGGATGGGTTCGTAGCCAATCTTGCGCGTATTGTTACCTCGTCCAGTTGTGGTGAGCACAACTCAATGAAGCGGTAAGCGAAGCTGCGCAGGTAGTGCCCGCGACGCAACGCGATGTAAGTCGTATTCGCGCCGAACAGGTGCTCGCATTTCAGTATCCGCAGATCGGTATCCTTGGCTGGGATGAACGCCATCGAAGCAATAATACCGATGCCCATGCCTAACTCCACATAGGTCTTAATCACGTCTGCATCCAGCGCCGACATGACAATGTCGGGTGTGATACCGGCGTCGGCGAACGACTGGTCGATCTTTGCTCGCCCAGTCAGCCCTTCGTGATAGGTGACAACGGGATATTCGGCGAGTGCCTGCAAGGTCAGCTGTTGCACTTTTTCAAGCGGGTGCCCCACAGGTACGATCACAGCGTGATACCAGGTATAATACGGGAACGTATCCAGCTTGGTGACGTCATGCAATGCTTCCGTCGCTACGCCGATGTCTGCCTCGCCGCTCAACAGCATGGACACGATCTCATTCGGTCCGGCCTGATGCAGCTTGAGATGCACCTTGGGGAACGCCTTCTTGAACTCTGGAATCACTTTGGGCAAGGCATAGCGTGCCTGGGTGTGCGTGGCGATCACAGTGAGCTGGCCCTCGTCGCGCTTGCTGTACTGTTCGACCAGACTCTTGATGTTGTTCGCATCCAAGAGGATGCGCTCGACGATTTCCAGCAATTCGCGACCGGGATCTGTCAGGCCAAGGAGGCGCTTGCCTTTGCGCACGAAGAGTTCCACGCCCAATTCATCTTCGAGGTCCTTGATGTGCTTGGACACCCCGGATTGCGACGTGAACAGCGCATTGCCCACCTCGGTGAGGTTGAAGTTGCATCGTGCTGCCTCACGGATGATCCTAAGCTGCTGAAAGTTCATTTTTCACTCCAGGATCAAATACGCGGAACTGGCGCGGCCGAATGAACACCTTGTCACCACTCACCAATGGTGCGGCGTCAAAGCGCTCGCGACTAAGTTCAATCTCGATGCATTCGCTGCTTCCATCTGCCACCACTTCGACCCGCACCACCGATCCGATTGCACGCACCAGTTTGACTTCCACTTGCAATGCGGTGTTATCTTGCGGCGTGAGGTTGATGTCGATGTCATGCGGACGCACATAGGCCACTGCATCGCCATGCCGCTGTGTCCACGGCGCATGTTCTCGGCTGTGGAACAGGTTTACGTTGCCGATGAACTGGTAGACGAACGGCGTCGCCGGTTCAGCATACACCTCGTCTGGTGTGCCGATTTGCTCGATTACTCCCTTGTTCATAACCACTACTCGGTCCGCTACTTCCAGCGCCTCTTCCTGATCATGCGTAACGAAGATGCTGGTGATGTGCAGTTCGTCATGCAGACGGCGTAGCCAGCGGCGCAACTCCTTCCGTACCTGCGCATCGAGAGCACCGAACGGCTCATCCAGCAGTAAAATCTTCGGCTCGACCGCAAGGGCTCGCGCCAGCGCGATACGCTGCCTTTGACCGCCGGAAAGCTGCGCGGGGTAACGGTCGGCAAGCCAATCTAGTTGCACCAGACTCAGCAGCTCATGCACTCGGCGTTTGATCTCCCCTTCCTTGGGACGCTGCTTCTTCGGCTTTACGCGCAACCCGAACGCGACGTTCTCAAACACGGTCATGTGGCGGAACAGCGCGTAATGCTGGAACACGAAACCGACGTTGCGCTCACGCGCGTCGCGTTGCTCGACATCCTCGCCGTGGAACAACAATCTGCCGGAATCCGCCACGTCCAAGCCGCCGATGATGCGCAGCAGCGAAGTCTTGCCACAGCCAGACGGGCCGAGCAGCGCAAGTAGCTCGCCATTGTTCACTTCCAGGTTGATGTCGTCCAGCGCCTTGTAAGCGCCGAAATATTTGTTCAGTCTTTCGATACTTATGCTCATCGTTATGCTCCGTGAGGCAAAGGTTCGCCACTGTGTTTCGCCTGCCATTCGACCAGCGACTTCACCACCAATGTGACCAGCGCCAGTAAAGCCAGCAACGAGGCCACAGCAAAAGCAGCAACGAAGTTGTATTCGTTGTACAAGATCTCGACGTGCAGCGGCATGGTGTTGGTCATGCCACGGATGTGGCCGGAAACCACCGACACCGCGCCAAATTCGCCCATCGCCCGCGCGTTGCACAGGATTACGCCATACATGAGGCCCCATTTGATATTGGGCAGCGTCACTCGCCAGAAGGTCTGCCAGCCGGATGCACCGAGCGACACTGCCGCTTCTTCCTCTTCCTTGCCCTGCGCCTGCATCAGCGGGATCAGCTCACGCGCAATGAACGGAAAAGTGACGAAGATGGTCGCCAGCACGATGCCTGGCATGGCGAAGATCAGTTTGATGTCATGCGCCTGCAACCACGGACCAAACCAGCCCTGCGCACCGAACAGCAGCACATAGACTAAACCGGACACTACCGGGCTGACCGCGAACGGCAAATCGATCAGCGTAATCAGCAGGCTCTTGCCCTTGAATTCGAACTTGGCGATAGCCCATGCTGCGGCGACGCCGAACACCAGATTAGCCGGTACGGCGATGGCAGCAGTGAGAAGCGTCAGCTTGATCGCCGACCAAGCATCCGGCTCCTGCAATGGCTTCCAGTACAAGTCCCAACCCTTGCTCAACGCCTGAACGAACACAGCGAATAGGGGCAGCCCGAGGAACAATACGAGGTAGGTCAGTGCCACGCCAATAAGCAGCAGCGTCACGCTGGTAGATTCGTGCGTGGAAATTCTTCTTTGAATTTGGTTCGCCATCAGCGCGTACCTCTTCTGGAACTCCACCATTGCAATATGTTAATAGCAAGTAACAGTGCAAACGAGAGCAGCAGCATCGCTACCGCAATCGCCGTCGCGCCCGCGTAGTCGTATTGCTCCAGCTTGGCGACGATCAGCAACGGTGCGATCTCGGAGATGTACGGCATGTTGCCCGCGATAAAGATTACCGAGCCGTATTCGCCGATGGCGCGTGCGAAGGCCAGAGCGAATCCGGTTAACAGCGCTGGATAAATTGCCGGGAAGATCACGCGGCGGAATACATCCAGGCGTCCAGCGCCCAGGCTGGCCGCAGCTTCTTCCACCTCGGCCTCTACGTCTGCCAGCACCGGTTGCACCGTGCGCACCACGAACGGAAGTCCGATGAAGGTCAGTGCGACCACGATGCCCAGTGGCGTGTATGCCACCTTGATGTCATGCGCAGCGAAATACTGGCCGAGCCAGCCGTTCGGCGCATACAGCGTGGCAAGCGTGATACCCGCCACGGCAGTTGGCAGGGCGAACGGCAGGTCCACCAAAGCATCCACGATGTGCTTGCCGGGAAAGGTGTAGCGCACCAACACCCAGGCCACGATTAGTCCGAATAAGGCGTTGATAACCGCCGCTACGAAGGAAGCAAAAAATGTCACACGCAACGAAGCCAGTACGCGGTCGCCCATGACAACATGCCAGAAACCGTCCAAACCCAATGTTGCCGATTTGACGAACAACGCGGACAGCGGGATCAGCACAATAAGCGAAAGATAGAGCAGCGTAAAACCCAGCGCGAGATTGAAGCCGGGCAGCACGCTATGGGCACGAAACTGAGACATCGCTTATTCCTGTTATTGGATAAGGACGAAGTCTAGTGATGTGATTACATATATGAAAATAATAATAAATGCGTTGGTTAGCAGTTTTTGGAATAAGCATCGTTCTTGGCCACTTGCTGATTTTCCCAGCCAATAAAAATAAAAACAGGGGCAATGACTGCCCCTGAAACCAGGTATTGCACCTAGGGGAGAGAAGAATCTTAAGCGGCTAGTAGCTCAGATCGACAAAGCTGCCTCCGTTCATCTGCCGAGAATTCTGAGCGGGCAAGGTAGTAACCTTGCAGCAAATCTGCCCCCAATTGATGAGCGATCTCAAGTTGTCCAGCAGTTTCGATGCCTGTAATAGCTACTTGTGTACCGCTGCTGTGAAATTTGTCCACCAAACCGGAGATGACTTCCGTCAAACTTGGCGTGTATTCCGTTGCGCGAACCAACGTACCGTCCAGCTTGACGATGTCCGGCTTCAGTTTGAGCATTCTTTCCAAACTGGATTGCGCTGTTCCAAAATTATCCACTGCAATCTTGTAGCCCAAGCTACGGTAATTACTCACCGCTTCCTCCAAGCGCACTGCATCTTTCACTTCAGACTCCTTGATCTCGATCACGACACGTGATGTATCCACCGAGTAGTAGTGAAGAATCTGCTCGAAGGTCCGTCCGTGATCGCTGACACTGGTCAGCAAACGTGGATGCACATTCAGAAATAGCAGTTCATGCTCGGGAAACCGCTTCGAGTGGTTCAGCAGGTGGATAGTGCGCACCAGACGGTCGAACAATACCAATCGGTTTGCTTTCACCGCCTCATCAAATGCGGCATTTGGTGTTAATTCGCCATGTTCAAGGATAGATGCACGCAGAAATGCTTCGCGCCCCATCACTTTTCCATCTGCTCTCAACACGGGTTGAAAAGCACTGGACAGGCGCATCCCCATGAAATTGCACACCAAACCGTCGTGCCCTGCGCTAATCAAGTTGTATTCATCGAGATCGAGCAACAGGTAGTTATGTAGCAATAGCCTCAAATACTTGTAGGGTTGTGCCATGATCGCTCCTATTTCTTGGTGTAGATTTGATCGAACACGCCGCCATCCGCGAAGTGGGTCTTCTGTGCCTTGGTCCAGCCGCCGAACGCCTCATCAATAGTGATCAGGTTAAGTTTGGGGAATTGCTTCGCATATTTCTTGGCGATCTTTTCATCGGTCGGGCGATAGAAATTCTTTGCAGCGATTTCCTGGCCTTCAGGTGAGTACAAGTATTCCAGATAAGCCTCAGCCACGTTCCGGGTTCCGTGCTTGTCCACGTTCTTGTCCACCACACTGACGGGTGGTTCAGCCAGGATGCTCAGGCTGGGTACAACGATGTCGAACTTGTCCGGCCCGAGTTCCTTCACCGCGAGGAAGGCTTCGTTCTCCCAAGCCAGCAAGACATCGCCGATACCGCGTTCAACGAAGGTGGTGGTGGAGCCACGTGCGCCAGAATCCAGCACGGGCACGTTGGCATACAGCTTGGCTACAAATTCCTGCGCTTTGGCTTGATCGTTGCCATTGTGCTTCAGCGCATAACCCCAAGCCGCCAAATAGTTCCAGCGTGCGCCTCCCGAGGACTTCGGGTTCGGCGTGATGACTGCCACACCAGGTTTGACCAGGTCGTCCCAGTCCTTGATGTTCTTGGGATTACCCTTGCGCACCAGAAACACGATAGTGGAGGTGTATGGCGAGCTGTTGTGCTTCAAACGTGTTTGCCAGTTTGTCGGAACCAGATCACTTTTGGTTGCCAGCGCGTCGATGTCGGCAGCCAGTGCGAGTGTTGCTACGTCCGCCTCTAAGCCGTCGATGATGGCGCGTGCCTGTTTGCCGGAGCCCCCGTGCGATGCGCTGATGATAACGTCATCGCCAGTTTTGGCCTTCCAGTACTTGGCAAATGCCGTGTTGTAGTCTTGGTACAACTCACGGGTGGGATCGTAGGATACGTTGAGCAACTTGATTTCAGCCGCGTGCAACGTTCCAGAGAAAGTCGCCGAAATCAAGATCAGCGCGGTGAGTGTAGATCGAATCATGTTATCTCCTAAGTTGTGGTATTCGTGTTTGCAAATTCACGAAGGGCGCATCTTAGGAAACTGGCTTGGGCGCGTGAACCAATTTATTTTCGATTAGTTATCTGTATTTTGAATATCTGGATGAGCAAGCAAGATATTGCAGAATGCTCAGCAGGGAAAAGATTGTTAATGGTCACAGTGTGTGGGCCACTTCCACTCGCGACCGTCCGGTTTCGGGCAGCGAATTGACAACATCGCATTTCTGCTGTGTGTCGATCTCAGACGATGGCCTTAGTCCGTTATTAGGCAATACGAATTATTTTTTTCCAATGTCTGATTTAGGGCGGTGTAATATGAAAGTGTAATGGCAGAAACGTGCCATTTGCAGACGTTAAAGCGATGTGTAAGTATGACGATGCAAAGGTCGGAAACCGGCCAACAACGGACATCGAACGCTCTCCACAAGATGGCATTGTTGCTCAAAGGACTATTTTGTTTCCTGAAGGAAAATCATTATGGCTGTTGAACGTTTCAATATCCAAATTTCCAAAGACATACTTGACGATCTGAAATATCGACTTGATCATATTCGATGGCCAGATCAATTGGAAAATTTAGCTTGGGAACGGGGTACTGAAAAAGGCTATTTGCAGTCGCTCGTTTCGTATTGGCGGGAACATTACGATTGGCGAGCGCAAGAAGCCGAATTGAACCGCTTTTCTCAGTTTTGCTGCACTGTAAATGGTGTAAATGTGCACTTCGTACACGAGCGTGGCCAAGGGCCCAATCCTTTGCCTATTATCCTTACCCACGGTTGGCCAGACAGTTTCATACGCTACAAGAAGATTATCCCGCTTCTTGCAGATCCTGCGCGGCACGGAGGTGATCCAAATGACGCTTTCGATGTGATTGTGCCTTCTTTGCCGGGCTTTGGATTTTCCGGCAAACCTGCGGTTGGCGGCGTTAACAATTATACAGTTTCCGAGCTATGGGCCAAACTGATGACTGAAGAACTTGGCTACAAGAAATTTGCGGCAGGCGGGGGAGATATGGGCTCGGGCGTCACTAGGTATCTGGCTGCATCACACCCCGAACTTCTGATCGGTATCCACGTCACCGATTTAGGGATAATCAGACAGCTCATGACCGCTCAAAATGAAGCAACGCTTTCCAAAGAAGAACTGCAATACAAAGCAAACGCTCAAAAATGGATTGCACAGGAAGGTGGATACATATCTCTCCAGTCTACCAAGCCGCAGACGCTCGCCTATGGGCTTTCCGATTCACCGGCAGGATTGGCTGCTTGGATTATTGAAAAATTCCGTGCATGGAGCGATTGCAATTGTGAGCTTGACCAGAAATTCGGCAATGATGAACTGCTCACCAACATAATGATTTATTGGGTCACAAATACCATAGGCCCCTCTGCACACAGGTATTTTGAAAACACCCATTCTTTACCCCCATTGGGGCAGATTGATGTTCCCACGGGCGTGGCACTTTTCCCCTCGGATGTATTATTACCACCCAAAGAATGGGCGGAGAAAAATCTCAACATATCGCGTTGGACTCAAATGCCTCGTGGTGGACATTTTGCAGCAATGGAAGAACCAGAACTTTTAGCCGAAGACATTCGAGCATTCTATAGACAATTTAGAGCCAAAAAGAAATAGCGGATTTCCTTTCGATCGGGAGCACAAATACGAAAACCAGAAAGACCGGCGGCAAGAAAATAACACAATGGTAGGTTTAAGTTTACAGCTGCCAACAGCCCAAAATGCCTACTTTTTCAAAGGGTAGCGCCTGCATGTTTTCGCTTCGTTCGAATTCCGGCGAATTTGTAAAGCAAAAGGGGTTGAAACATTCTGAATGTCCGTTGTCGAGGAGTTGCTACGACTCTTGTGGGTTAGGAAGAGACATGCGGCCTAATAAATAAGCATGTCTGCTGTGTGTCGGAAGCTGCCCCTAACGAAGTTCCCCCTTCGGGAAATTCGAATTTATCAATCCACAGAATTTCAAGGCCGCAAAGCGGATGTTCGCCAAGCGCTGCCCCAACACTCGGCAGGTCACCCCACCGGCTGCTCCTAATTGATTGTGGGAGTAGTTCACTTGGCAGCCGCATCCTTTTCGCATTTCTTGATGAAAGAATTCTTGGCAGCACCCTTCAGTGGCTTTCCGTTCTTGTCCACGGCCTTGGAGGCGCAGTCCGATTTTGCTGCCGGAGCGCTTTCCTTTTCGCATTTCTTAATGAAACTCGTTTTAGCCGCTCCATGCAGTGGCTTGCCGTTCTTATCTACTGCCTTGGCCTCGCAACTTGCATCGGCAAAGGCAAGGTTAGCTGAAAGCAGGGATGCAAGTGCAATTAATATCAGTTTGTGCATAGAATTTGCTCCAGTGGTTATTGTTAATTGGTAATTAATAGCCGGGCGCATTATATAGCATGCTTCCTTTTCGCAATATGCTCGTAATGTGCTCTTTTGTGGCCAAGTCCGTTTGGTGCGGAGCTGGTATACAGAATACAGGCCGACATCAACTTGGGACTTTTAGACAATCGTAATGATCGTCTTCTATGCGTCGTTAGCTGAACGGATCAAACTGACCACGTCATGCCAACACCTTCAAAACTTGCTGATTACATCTTTCCTTTGGGTTGCGGGATTGCTTCTTTGCAGGCAGCAGAGAGTTCGCTTCTTGTTGTTTGAGACATTGCGCGATTTTGCCTCAGCCGGATTTGGTACTCTTGCGTAGTTCTTTCGCATCATCTTTGCACGCCTGCTTGAAATCCAGCACCTTCTTTTTTGCTTTTTCCATACCTGTCCTGGTCCCGCCATCAGCCGGATCAGTCACGAACAATTTTAGTGTTTTCATTTACAGTACTGACTATTGGCCATATTTGGAATTGCAGAGAAGATGGTAATGATCGATTTATGCTTCTAACTTAAAAACTCGTATGTATTGTATTTTCTGTGAGAGAATAGCGTGGCACGCATACCCTAAAACATAGCTGCGCACTTATTTGCCGGGCGCTACAAAAATATTGGTTTCGCGACGTGTTAATGGGGTAAGTACAGCGCGAGGAGAACGCTATGCAGCTGGAACTCTGTCCCAGTTTCTGAAATGAGTTTCAGGATAGCCAAATTCTGTCCTACCTTGGCGCTATTCGCGCCGTTTCTCTTGTCGGGTATCTGTCTTATATCGTCCACCCTTTGCTGGGCGAAAGCGGATTGGTCAAATGAGATATTGTATTTCGTGCTTATCGATCGCTACGCTGATGGAGACAGCACCAACAATCGCAGGGTCGAACGCAACAACCCCGGCGGCTATCATGGCGGCGACCTGAAGGGGTTGACCCAGCATCTGGATGAACTCGCCGACCTTGGTATCACCGCGCTATGGATCAATCCGGTCCAGAAACAAATTCCCCGGGGCATTTATGCCAGCGCACCCACAAACCTCGGTATCGGGGAATTCAAGCACTGGGGTTTCCACGGTTACTGGATCGATGACTTCACCGCGATGGAGCCGCAGTTCGGCAGCCTGGATGACCTGAAACATCTGGTTGACGAAGCGCACAAGCGGCATATCAAGGTATTGCTTGATGTGGTCTACAACCATGCCGGTTACGGCTCCGGTTATGAATCGCGCAGGACCTCGGACGGCCAGAGCTGGCTGCGCTCGGGCGAAGGCAACTGCGACTACGACCCGCTCACCTGCAGCGTCGGCGGCCTGCCCGATTTCAAGACCGAGTTTCCCGAGGTCAGGGAATACTTGCTGAACGCCAACATCAACCTGGCCAAGCAAGCCGGCGTGGATGGCTTCCGGCTCGATACCTTCAAGCATGTCGGCACGGATTTCTGGTTGGAGCATCGCCGCCGCACGCGGGCCGAACTCGGCAAGGATTTTTTTCTGCTGGCCGAATACTGGGGCGGAACCGCCAGTTCGCTCGATCCATTTTTTGAGCGGGACGAGATCGATGCCGGATTCGATTTCAGCTTCAAGGGCAGTTGCGAATCCTTTGTGAACGGCCGCGGCCGCACGGTCGCTTACGGCAGTTATCTCGCTTCGCGGCACAAGGTGCGCAAGGGCTATCTGCTGGCGGATTATCTTTCCAGCCACGATGAGCCCATGGCGCTATACGACTTGAATGGCGACAAGGACAAATTCCGCATTTGCGCGGCCATCCAAATGACTTCGTCAGGCATACCTGTGATCTATTACGGCGAAGAAGTCGCGCGCGCCGGCAGCGTATGGCCGCTCAACCGCACCGATATGCCCTGGGGCGATCGCGACATCCTGCCGGGCAAAGGCAAGCCGCGCGACGAGGCGATGCGCGAATATTACAAGGTGCTGCTGCATATCCGGCGCAGCCATCCTGCTTTGAGCCGCGGCGATTACACGCTGCTGTCCGGGCCGCAGGATGCTGTGCTTGCCTACATCCGGCATGACGCGACAAGTGACGACAACGTCATCGTTCTGGTCAACCGGGAAGACAAGGAATCGGCGGCGGGTTTCGCGCTGCCCGCTGCACTGGCCGAGACATGGAACGGCAAGCCGGTCACGGACGAGTTGAACAGCAAGCCGGTAACGATTGCTGCAGGACATATAGCTTTTACGATGGCGCCCAAGTCGGTAAGCATTTTGAACCTCGACTCAGCAAAGGCAGAGCACTGATGGCTTCGATACGCTTTGACAAAATCGGGAAAAGCTACGGCGAGACCGAGGTCATCAAGAACCTCAACTTTGAAGTGAAGGATGGGGAATTCATGGTGTTCGTCGGTCCGTCCGGATGCGGCAAATCCACTGTGCTGCGCATGATCGCCGGACTGGAGACCATCACTTCGGGGCAGCTCTGGATTGGCAACCGCGTGGTGAACAAGGTCCTCCCCAAGGACAGGGACATCGCAATGGTGTTCCAGAGCTATGCGCTTTATCCGCACATGAACGTGTACGACAACATCGCCTTCGGCCTGAAGATACGCAAGCTGCCCAACGACGATATCCGGAAAAGAGTGAAGGATACCGCCGACCTGCTCGGCCTCGACAAGCTGCTGGATCGCAAGCCCAGGGCCTTGTCCGGCGGGCAGCGCCAGCGTGTCGCGCTCGGCCGCGCGATCGTGCGCAATCCCTCGGTGTTCCTGTTCGACGAGCCCTTGTCCAATCTGGATGCCGAGCTGCGCGTGCAGATGCGCGCCGAGATCAGCAAGCTGCAGCACAGGCTCAGTACTACGACGGTCTATGTGACGCATGACCAGGTCGAGGCGATGACAATGGGCCAGCGCATCGCGGTGCTGCGCCCCTGCACCGACAATCCTTACGACACAAACCTGATGCAATGCGGCTCGCCTATGGATCTGTACGACCGGCCGGACAACGTCTTCGTTGCTCGTTTCATAGGCACGCCGCGGATGAACGTGCTGCCTGCACGGATCAGCGACGATGGCACTAAAGTAGAACTGTTCGGCGAGAGGATGCCGGTCAGCGCCCAGTTCAAGGAGGCGGCGCTGGCGATGCGCGGCCGCGAGGTGATGCTGGGCATCCGCCCGGATCATGTCGGCGCAGCTCACGAGATAGACTGGGTGCAGACGCAGACCTTGCGGGGCCAAGTGGAGATGGTCGAGCTGCTGGGCCATGAAGCCATCCTGCATTTCAAGGTGGGAGAATATGTGCTGACCGGCCGCTTGCACGGCCACGGCAATTTGCCGTCTGCAGGCGATACAGTCAGCATGCAGTTGAAGTGCGATGCGATCCATCTGTTTGACAGGGTCACCGAGAAACGTTTGCGTTAGATATTTTTCGAGGAGAAGAGAATGAAACGATTACGAATAATCTTTGCAGCGGGGATGTTGTTCGTTGCCGGTGTTTTCGGCGCGGCACAGGCGGCCGAGCTGGTGGTCTGGCATGCCTATCGCGGTGCCGAAAAGACCGCGTTTGAAAAAGTCGCCAAGCTGTACGAGACCGAAAATGCCAGCAAGGGCATCAAGGTGACGACGCTGGCGATCCCCTATGATGCCTATGCCGACAAGATCAGCGCCTCGGTTCCCAGAGGAAAGGGGCCGGATGTGTTCATTTATGCGCAGGACCGGCTCGGCGGCTGGATCGAGTCCGGCAAGACCGTGGAGCCGATCGATTTCTATATTGACGATGCGACCCGCAATCAGTTCCTGCCCAACATGCTGGACGCGATGACCTACAAGGGCACGGTGTATGGACTGCCGCTGAATTACAAGAGCATCACGCTGATCTACAACAAGGCCTTGGTGAAGACACCGCCGAAGACCTCGACAGAGCTGGTCAAGCTCGCCAAATCGTTGACCAACACCGCATCTGGTCGCTACGGCTTGGCTTACTGGTACACCAATTTCTATTTCCATGCCGCGCTGATGAATGCCTTCGGCGGCCGCGTGTTTGACAAGAATGGCAAGCTGGTGCTGGATTCGCCGGAGACCGTGGCCTCGATCAAGCAGATGATGAAATGGTACAAGCAGGACGGCATCCTGCCGACAGAGCCTTCCGAGACATTGGTGTCTTCGATGTTCAATGAGGGCAAGGCGGCGATGATATTCAACGGTCCGTGGTTCATCGGCGAGATCTCTCCTTCGGTGAATTATGGACTGGCGGTGCTGCCGGTGATAGACGAAGCCGGCAAGAAGCCGATGCGCCCGTGGCTGACGATAGAGGGAGCCTATGTGTCGGCCAGTTCGAAGCAGAAGGAGCTTGCCTATGATTTCGCGAAATTCCTCACGTCGGAGGAGGCTGGCCTGATCTTGGCGTTGGAAGGCCGCCAATTGCACACCAACGCTGCGATCTACAAGGACAAGCGCGTCGCAGGTGACCCCGTGCTCAATGCTTTTCACAATCAGTTGAGCAGCGCCGAGGCTATGCCCAACCTCGCGGAAATGACCATGATGTGGTCGCCCGCGACGACCGCGATGAACAAGATCGTCAAGGGCAATGCGACCCCCGAGGCTGCACTCAAGGAAGCATCGAACGCGATACAGGAAAGCATCAACGCATTGCGCAAGGGACACTGATTCGACTCCGCGATAACAAGGCCGGTTGAACATGAGCATTGCCGCACATCTGAAGCGATCCGCCGTGCTGGGTCTGGGCATCAGCATGTTGGTCACGCTCGTGCTCGGCACCTGGCTGTTCAGTACCGAGGAGAGCAATTTCCGCGTGCAGCAAAGGCAGCGCTTCGCGGTGATGCATGCCAATGCGCTGGCGCTGGCTGTGGCCAACACCAGTATCGAAGAAACCGGCAAACGAGTCAGTGATATTCAAAAACTCGACCCCCGGATCGAATCCGCGATCATCGTCGCAGGCGTGCAGCTGGTGGCTTCGACCCGGACTGAAGATGCGGCGCCGCGCCAGCTCAGGCGCGAAGAGAAGCCTTTATTCGATCTGAGCAATGAGATTCGCACCGCGCGCGAGACGAATCGGGGCGAACAAGTCGTCCGCAAAAAAACCATCAAGATCGAGGAACAGACGCCCGGCCATATCGTGGTCACGGTGCCGTATCTGGCGGATGGCCAGTTTGCCGGAATCCTGCAGATGAAATTCAATACGGCCGGGCCTGACGTCGAAAATCCCGCTGCCGAAAGCCCAACAGCTGTCAAAAGTCGCGAGCCGGATTCCTATTTGTTGCCTTCGGTGTTTTTCCTGGCGGCCTTGCTGGTGGGTTCGCTGCTCACCCTGCATAAGGAGCGTAAATTCGATCTCTCGAAACTAGTCGCACTTGCCGTGTTCTTGGCGATCGCGCTGTCTTATCAGCAACAGCGGCTGGCGAGATTCGAGCGGACCATGACGCGGGCCGATCAGGCGATCGCGGCGGACTATCTTGCTGCGGCGGAACAGTATGACCGGTTGGGCTATCTGGCAATGCCGCGCGACAAATCCGCCGTGAATCTCTGGGATACCGATCACTACCAGCGCCCCCTGGGCCTGATCGCCGCCGACGGCAGCATCTTGAGCGAGCATCAAACCGCGTATTTTGCCCAGCGCAGCGGATTCCTGAAACGTCTGCTCGCCGCGATCGACCTGCTTGGCGCAGCCATTTTGCTGATGTTCATCTACGGCTATGCGGCGCGCGCGTTCGCGGCGCTAAAGGAGCACGCCGACGCGTACACCTATGTGGCCCCGGCAATGATAGGCATGCTGGTGCTGGTGTTCTTCCCGTTCGCCTACGGCATTACGTTGTCGTTTACCGACACGACCCTGTTCAACGAGTCCTTGCCGTTCCAGGATCGTTTGACAGGCTGGGCCAACTTCAAGGCGATCTTGGGCGATTTCAATTTATATGAGCACACTGCTGAGGGGATCATCTGGAATTACCAGAACTTCTACTGGACACTGCTGGTCACCATAGCCTGGACGATATCCAACGTCACCATCGGCGTCAGCGTCGGTTTCCTGCTGGCGATGGCGCTGAACACCGAGGGACTCAGAGGCAAGGCGATCTATCGCGTGTTGCTGATTCTGCCCTGGGCGATACCCACCTACATCACCGCGCTGATCTGGCGCGGCATGTTCCATCCGCAGTTCGGCGTCATCAATCAGGTCCTGCAGATGTTCGGCATGCATCCCGTCGCCTGGTTCGACGGCGTGTTCAGTTCCTTCCTCACGGGGGTAGCGACCAACGGCTGGCTGAGTTTTCCGTTCATGATGGTGGTGATACTGGGGGCACTGCAATCGATACCGCGCGATATGTATGAAGCTGCCGAGGTCGAGGGCGCCAGCCGCTGGCAGCGCCTGAGATTCATCACCCTGCCGCTGTTGAGGCCGACATTGATCCCGGCCATCGTGCTGTCGGTAGTATGGACGTTCAACATGTTCAACATCATCTTCCTGGTTTCCAACGGCGAACCGGGCGGAGCGAACGAGATCCTGATCACCAAGGCATACAAGATCGCTTTTGAAAATTACCAGTATGCGTATGCGGCCGCCTACTCGACGGTGATCTTCATCATCCTGCTGGTGTACGGAGCCTTCCAGACCCGCATCACAAGAGCGACGGAGTCCTTTTGATATGGCAGACATAAAGACCAGGAATCATCTGTGGCTGCATGTGGCCTTGATCAGCTTCACTGTGCTGGCCATTTATCCGGTGCTGCTGGTATTGGCGCTGTCGTTTTCCGGGCAGCAAAGCATAGGCCTCATCGTTCTGCCGAAAGACCCGAGTTTCCTCGAGCGGTTCAGGGGCATATTGCCGGTCCCGGCGCACTGGTCGCTGAAGAATTTCATCGAAGTCTGGACCGAGCAAGATTTTGGCCGCTGGATGTGGAACAGTGTGGCGGTCTCGTTGATGACGACCGCACTGGGCGTATTTCTCGCCTGTACCGCGGCCTATGCATTCTCCCGGTTCCGTTTCCCCGGACGCAACACCGGCATGCTGATGTTCCTGATATCGCAAATGTTTCCCGGCACGCTGATGCTGATCCCGCTGTTCATCATCATCGTCAAATGGCTGGGATTGGGCAACACCTATGTGGGCCTGGTCATCGTGTATGCGACGACCGCGATCCCGTTCTGCGTGTGGATGCTTAAGGGATACTTTGACACCATCCCCTATGATATCGAGGAGTCTGCGCTGATCGATGGCGCCTCAAGGCTGACCATCTTCTGGCGCATCATTCTGCCGCTCGCCAAACCTGCCATCGCGATCACTGCGCTGTTTTCGTTCATGACAGCCTGGAACGAATTCATCCTCGCTTCCATCTTCATGGAATCGGAATTGAATTACACCGCACCGGTCGGGCTGCGTTTTTTTGTTGGGGGATTTTCGTCGCAATGGGGCTATTTCGCGGCCGGTTCGGTGATCGTCTCGCTGCCGGTAGTGGCGCTATTCATGCAACTGCAAAAGTACCTCATTTCGGGCCTGACTGCAGGGAGCGTGAAATAAATGTTACAAAATATATTTTTGAGGAGTAAACTAAAAACAGCGCGGCGGCGTGCGTTTTTTTCCGGCGGATTCTAGCCACAAGGAGTACTTCGCTGCAGGTTTGTAATCGTCTCACTTCCGATGGTGATGTCGCTGTACCATTTGATGTCGTTGTTCCATTTGTTGTATTTGCATAAGTATCTGAATCTCGAGTTTGCCGCAGGAAGTGTTGTTAACTAACTGTAATATTCAATTGAGAGTAAGGAGAATGCAAATGTTGAATTACAAGATATCCCCAGCCATTTGCCTGGCATCCCTGCTGGCATTAGGCACCTCCGCCCAAGCAGTTGTGTTCGACGATCCCAAAGGGGACGACAACGGTCCGGGCAATTACACTTATCCCACCGATAGCGTCTACAAGGCCGGCTCCTTCGATCTGACGAAACTTTCGGTCACGAAGAAGGGCGATCAGGCGGAAATCGCGGTCGACGTGAACAGCACGCTGGAAGATCCGTGGGGCATGGGCGTCGGCTTTTCGGTGCAAATGATCTTCGTCTTCATCAAGAATGCGCCCGGCGGCCATACCGAAGGCCTGCCCGGCCTTAACCTGCAGTTCGCTCCGGGCAGCGAATGGAACAAGGTGGTGATCCTGTCGCCACAGAAGAAGGCACGTGTGGTTGGCGAAGCACAGCAAAAGGCCCCCAAGCTCATCGCTGACATCGTCGTACCCAACGCTACCCGTGGTAACGGCCGCACCATCAAAGGTTCGGTGCCGCTGAGTGAATTGGGCGGAGATGGCAACGTCGATGCCTGGGCTTACCAAGTGGTCATGCAATCCAATGAAGGCTTCCCGGCAGCGGGCGATCTGCTGACGCGTAAGGTCAACGAGTATGAAGGCCAGCACCGTTTCGGCGGTGGCAACGATGGAGATTGCGATCCGCACACGATGGATGTGCTGGACGGTCCGGATGCCAGGCAGGCGGACATGCTGGCTTATACCTGCGGCCCGAATGGCGAGTCGGTCAAGCCGGCCACCCTGAAGATGATCAAGAAGTAAGTCGTGCTCAAATAATCACAATGAGGGGAATTTGAAATGAAAAACCATACACTGAAGCCTTTATGCTTGGCCGTCGGATTGGCGCTGGCAGGTTCAGCCTCGGCGCTGACGATGGATTTTAGCGGTACCAATTTCTACATGAAGTTTCTCGATGGCAATCAGCATACTTCATCCAATGCCAGCATCGATACCAATAGCGGAGCCGATCAGGGACAGTTCACGGAAATGAACCTGATCTTCAAGGCGACGATCTCGCCGCAGGTCGAAGCAGGCGGCCGCATCCAAAGCCGCAGCAGCGCAGCCTACTGGTCTGAGCAAGGCGGATGGGCACATGAGAATGGGACGGCAGATAATGATATCAACCACCAGTCATTCATGAAATTGCGCGGTGCTTATATTGAACTGACACCGGGTTACAACTGGTTGAATGTGGTGCACATCGGCAGCAGCGACTGGGGCATGTTCGATCCGTTCACGATGGGCAAGATCAAGTACATCGACCGCGACAATTACAAAGGGTTGTATTTCCAAGGACCTATGCCTGGACGCAGCAGTTGGGAATTCGCGCGCGTCTCGCTTCCTGAATTCCTGGGTGTGAATTTCAGTACCGGAACTTCGCCCAAGAACCAGGCCATCTACGTCGCCCAGTTCAAGCAGGCTCCGAATAACGTCAAACTGATGGAAGGTATCACTTATGTGAATAACAATCAGTTGGACCCAACGGATACAAACCCGTTGAATGGCACAAACCTTGAGCCTTTGATGAAGAGCACCATCCTTTCCCTGAAGGCGGACACTTCGTTCACCGATGGCCTTGATTTCCGCGGCGCGCTTCACCATTCCATTTACAATGTAGACACCGCTAATGTTCTTGCAGGAACTACTGGCACATTTTGCTATCTCAACGGTGGCTGCGGTTCAACTTCAAACGCATATTTAACAACAGGTGTGTTTGGCTACAGCATGACACCAGGTGGAGATGTCAACGGCAATGCGCTCAAGCTGGACCTCGACTGGAGACCTGCCGGGGCGGATAACTTCAGCATAAACTACCAATACTTCAATATCGGCGCAGGCTATGTCAGTGTCGGCGGTGCCCGGCGCGAATCTGACGTGTTGCTGACTGAGGGTTCGGAAGCAGCCTGGTACGGCTGGGGCCATGGCAATCAATGGCTGGGCGGACGGGCCAATGACATGCAGCAGGTGGCGGTGATCCAGGTCGATAACGGCTACACGGACTTTGATGAAACGGGCGCGGAATCGAGCATAGGCTGGAAGGGCAACACCTTCAAGTTCAACTATCAGGCCGCCGATACGCCGATGTCGCTGGAACTCACCAAGGTCGGCTATAACACCAACTGGCAGAATTATGGCGGCAACGCGGCCATCTACGATGTGGGACACGGACAAGGAACCTACGACGTGTATCAGCCCAACCAGGACCGCTCGACCAATATCGCTGCCTTCAAACTCAATCACATGTTCCAAGTGATGGGCGGGCTGGATACCAACTTCAAGTACAAGTACGTAAGTGACAAGGACGGCCTGGATACCACCACCTCGGCGGATGATCGGGATGTGCGCGATAACGGAGCCTCGATCAGCGTGGGCAATCAGCTGCACGCCCATTTGTATGGCACCCTCATGTATGGCCGGTATATCCGCGACATCAAAGTTGGAGGGGTTCCTGACAACAACTCCAAGAGCATCTACGGTGTGCGTTTCGCCTATAACCTGCCCGGTTTTGAATTCGGCATGCTGACGCAATGGATCTACGGCAATGGTGATCCCAACCTGAGCGGCACTACGCAGAGGATCCAGCAATATCGCATGAAGTCTTATGCCCAGGTCAATTTCTAAGGCTTGAGTTCTCCTGTATTTTCGGCAGGAAAAACCCTCCCCAGATGCGGGAGGGTTTTTTATTCGAGTCTTTGACCAACTCGGCGCGGATAACACGCAGGCGTATACTGGCATCCGCTGTCTACTTGACTTGGCTATAAGGCAAGAGTTCGGTTATCGCAGCGTGGATTTGCGAAGGATATGGAGATGCGAATTTATTGTCATGTGAAGTCCTCTTTACTGTTCGTTGCTCTGATGTTGCCGATGCTGAGCGCCCGGGCCGTTCAACTGCCCTTGGTCACGATCAGCGATCCATCGGGTGACGACGTCGGCGCCGGTACGCTGGTCTATCCGCAGCGCTCCGATTTTCAAGCCGGAGATCTTGACCTGCTGCGACTGAAGATCAGCCGGGATGAGAAAGGCTACTGGTTCGAGGCGATGTTCAAGAATCCGATCCGCGATCCAGCCAATGTTCCCAGCTCCGACGGTGCGGAATCTTTGGCACACTTCGCCCGCAAGGGGTTCTACCAATTCAATCTCGACGTCTATGTCGATACCGATCGCGTCAAAGGTTCCGGCAACACCTTCACCCTCCCTGGCCGCCAGGTGAAGATCAATCCGGAATATGCGTGGGAGAAAGCCGTGATCCTCACACCACGGCCCGAATTGATGCGGGAACAACTTTTGGAGGCGATGGCCGATCAGTATCCCGATCGGCCCAAGCCCGAGATCGCGACCAGTGTCGACCAGTCCATGTTTTTTTCGACGCGGATAAAGGTCCACGGCAAGTCGATCGCCTTTTTCGTGCCCGCCGGGTTCTTTGCCGGCAGCGACGGCACCGACTGGGCTGTCACGGCGCTGGTGACCGGAGCCATGACCACGATCCCGGCCGATTCGACGCTGTTCCCGACAACTAAAACGCCGCTTGAGCGGCTCCAGTTGGGTGTGATGCAGCCTGCTGTGGGACGGCCTGTGAACACATTCGGTTACAGTGGTGCGATGCCGAGTCCGGTGGTGGATATGCTGAGCCCTTCCGCTGATCAGCAGATGTGGCAGCTTGCGGCAAAGGATGATCTGACCGGGGTCTCGTGGGGACCGCATGCAGTCAATGACATCGCTGTTGCAGCGGCGCCGCCCAAGCCACCTCCAGCGCAGCAAAAGCCTGCCAATCCGTCGGCTGCTACACAAGTAGTGCCGATCGGCACTTTGCTCCAGCCGGAAAATGCAGTTGCCGACAAACCCGTCGAAGTTCGCAAACCTGCTGAGGCGAAGCCTGCAGAAGCTGCGCCGCTTGATCCCGCTATCGTGAAAAAGCTGCAGGCCCTGCAGCAATTGTACGATCAGAAGCTGATCGACGAGTCCGAATACAAGCAGCAGAAACAGCGCATCCTTAACGACCTGTAACCCGGCCTGCTCATGGACCGGTTGCCCGATGATTCCAAAACGCGCATATGGAAAATCAGGACTGATGGTTTCGGCCCTTGGTCTCGGTGCGATGCAGATCGGCGATCCTGGCCTGGAAGAAGCCAAAACCGCGTCTCTGTTGAACGCGGCCGTTGATGCCGGCATCACGCTGATCGATACTGCGCGCAGTTATGGATGTTCGGAGGAGCGGATCGGGCGCCACCTTGCATCGCGGCGCAACGACATCGTCATCTCGACCAAGCTCGGATACGGCATCGATGGTTATGAGGATTGGACCGGACCCTGCATCACCGCCGGAATCGACCGGGCGCTGCGCATGCTGCGCACCGACCGGATCGATATCGCCCATCTGCATTCGTGCCCGCGCGAGACGCTGGAACGCGGCGACGTTATTGTTGCGCTGGAGAGAGCCAGGCGGGACGGCAAGGTGCGCGCGATCGCCTACTCGGGAGATAACGACGATCTTGCTTACGCTGTTTCCGTTGGCCGTTTCGATGGATTCATGGCTTCTTTGAACATCTGTGATCAGCGTGTGATCGACGATGTGTTGCCCAAGATCGCCGCGCTGGGATTCATCGCCAAACGCCCCGCAGCCAATCACCCTTGGCGTTTCCAAGAGCGGCCGGTCGGCGATTACTGCGAGGAATACTGGCTGCGCTGGCGCGAGATGGAACTGACCAGTCGCGGCCATGATTGGGGCGAGGTTGCGATCCGTTTTGCTCTTTCACCATTTCAAGTGTCGAGTGTGATCGTCGGCACAGGAAAAATTGAGCATCTAGAGCAGAACATCACATGGTCGACAGCGGGAGCTTTGGATGTGGATTGGTTCCAAGCATTGCGGGCGGCATTTCGGCAGCGTGACCATGGCTGGCTGGGTCAAATTTAGTGGTTTGAAGAGTGGATTCATTATTATTCTTGGCCAAATGAAATACATTTATAGTTAGTAAAAGAAAAAAAGTGGGTAGCCTGAAGAGCACTTCAAGGGATTGGGCGTTTGTATCGCTCTAGGCGCCGCAACGCCGAACTTCACCAGATGCCACTTTGGGGTGATCTGATCAACGGACTTTACTGCAAAGCTTGAAGAGAATCTTTCAAGTAAGCTATTACAAGGATCGAAGGGCTACTTGGCTGCGGACACTTACGATTGCTTTCCAATTTCATAATCGGAACGAAGCGAATATGAAGACACTCTTTCTTAAACTTCATTGGGCTGCTTGAAGAACACCGTGGATTAAGTATGTCGAAACTCTGCCCAAAGATCATACTTGAAGGCACGCGCCTCACCTACAAGACCGAGATCGCCTTCGCTCTCAATGAACATCCGCGCATTGTCGGGCCTCGTAAGTATCGCTATCACTCGCCCATCATCTCAGCTGAATGGTGTGCATTTACGAACTTTCCGTGGGGGCGGGGCTTGATCAACTTTGAGCCTCAGGAAGAAGATATGGCCATGGAGACTTATCGGACTTGGGTGCGGTTGTTCGAGTTGCAGCGATATTATTCGTGGATCGTGGACCGCTTTCACATATCCACGCAGATGTATCAATTGCGCAAGTACGGCAAACATTACGATTTCAAGTGGCTTGAAGACAGATTGCGGCCGATCGGCTTCCGCCTGGTTTTCTGCACGCGATCCCCGGAATCTTTTGCAGCGGCCAGAGCCGAACGACTCAAGGTTTCCGGCAATCCATCCCAATATGACAATCTGCAATTATTTCTGGACGAACAGGAACTTCTGCGCGAGTTGATCAGTGCATCCGCACTGCCAACCCTGACGGTGGACATATCCGACAATAATGTCCCTAATGCAGTCGATAAGATCGCGGACTGGCTGGAGCAAACAGGCGGACTTTGCTGTGAGTGCGACATGTAAGCTGGGCATGTGAGCCGGCCTGAGCGGAAATATGGTTCATTGAAATGATCGAGTCTAACGCATAAGCTTTGATAGAACAGATTACCGGGAATTCGCAAAGTTGCGGAACTAGTTGCGGTCGTCTTTTCCGGTTCATAAAGAAGCGACGTTTCCGATAATATTGACAGTCCGCGATGTGGAACTTTCCATTAAGGGTGGCCTGCTACCTTGGAGGGCCTTTGAAGGAACTGAAGTGCAAAAAACATTGAAATACAATAGATGAAGAGGATGTGGGTGTGGTAAATAAAACAAATATAATCAATTAATTACGACTAATTTCTCGAGCTACGAACCAAGGGGTCGGGCGTTCGAATCGCTCCGGGCGCGCCAATCAGGTATAAAACTGGGCACTTGATTACTCAAGGTGCCCTTTTTTATTCTCCGCATCTTTCATGCATGAACAAGAGGGTGTTTAGTTATAGAATATCCCCGGTATCAACTCGATGGGGAAGCGCGGTTCGTGACATAAATATATTATTGGCGGACACCAGCTAATGAACAAATCGATGCAGCCGACACAACCGCCCTCTGCAGAAATGAACGCGCTGATCGTGTTGTACAACGAGCGCCGTTATGCCGAAGCGGAAAGTCGAACCCACACCTTGCTGGCGCAGTATCCCGATGCCGGTCTTCTCTGGAGCATTTTGGGTGCATCGTTGCAGGCACAAGGCAAAGACGCCTTGGCTGCGTTGCAAAAGACCGCTCAATTGATGCCCGACGATGCAGAGGCACATTACAACCTTGGTTTTGTCCTCGGGAGGTCAGGCCGACTAGCTGAAGCCGAACCGAGCTATCGTCGCGCGCTGGAGCTCAGGCCCAGTCATGCCGATGCGCATAACAACCTGGGTTTCATCCTTCAGGTGCAAGGACGCCTTCCCGAAGCTGCAGCAAGCTTTCGGAAGGCGTCCTTGCACCTGAAGGATGAAA
>Ga0335085_10004062_pt1 | contig 24592 bp, 27 predicted proteins | sample Lox_Sample_45_FD_206712 | JGI IMG/M metagenome (GOLD analysis project Ga0335085, IMG submission 206712) | Soil microbial communities from Loxahatchee National Wildlife Refuge, Florida, United States - Lox_Sample_4.5 | ecosystem: Environmental > Terrestrial > Soil > Wetlands | place: USA...
CGGCGACAGGGCTGAAGCACTGGGCAATCGCGAGCTGGCGAGCTTCGGGAATCCTGACAATACAGAGCGGCGCGCCGTTCACGGTAAACCTGTCATCGGCCGCGGGACAGGACGTGGCGCATATCGGGCTGGTGAACGGGATCAATATCGAGCGGCCCAACGTGGTCAGTAATCCGAACGCCGGTCCGCAGACGGCGTCCGCCTGGTTCAACACAGCGGCGTTCGTGCTGCCGGCGCAGAACAGTTTCGGAAATGCGGGGCGAAATATCGTCACCGGTGCGGGGCTCGCGGACTTCGATTTTTCGGTGCAGAAGGAAGAGCAGGTGTATGACCGCGCGCGCCTTCAGTTCCGCTTCGATGTCTACAATTCACTCAATCATGCCAACTTCAATCTGCCGGGGCGGATTTTCGGCGCAGCGAATTTCGGTGTGATTACCAGCGCTGGCGACGCGCGCGAGATGCAGGCCGCCGTTAAGATGATTTTCTGAATCCCGTGAGGCGGGTGTATCCGACGAAGCAGGAAACGCGACTGGCGTCACGTAGTGCGTGCCGCTGAACGTGGACAGGAAATTGCGGAGCGCCACTTTATCGGTCAGCCGGATGCAGGCCACGCTCCAGATGGTGGATCGCACTGATGATGCCGACATGCGTGATCGCCTGCGGGAAATTTCCCAGCTGACAGCCGTTGCGCGGATCGATCTCTTCGGAAAACAGACCCAGATCGTTGCGGAATGAGATCAGGTGGTCGAACGCTTCGCGCGCCTGCTCGATGCGCCCGAGCAGAATGTAATTGTTGATCAGCCAGAGTGTGCAGGAAGTGAAAGCGCCGTCTTCGGCCTGAGCGGGCCGGTCGCCGTAGCGGAAGATCAGTCCGTTTTCGCGCAACTTGCTCTCGATCCGGCCGATCGTCGACAGCATCTGCGCATCGTCGGCAGGAATCACGCCTAGCAGCGGCAGGCGGAGAATTGCGGCATCGAGGGTCTTTGAGCCATAAAACCGGACAAAGGCGCCGAGCGCGCGGTCGAATCCATGTGCGCGAATATCGCACATGATTTCGTCGCGCTCACGCGCCCACTCGGCGACATCGTGGGCCGAGCCGCGCTGGGCCGCCAGCTTCATTGCGCGATCCAGACCGGCGCAGCACATCCCTTTGGAATGCACGTAGTGCCGCGGAGGTTCCCGGGATTCCCAGATACCGTGATCGGGCTCGCGCCAGTGACGGGCCACGTAGTCGGCCATGGATCGGGCCATGGGCCAGATTTCGTCCATGCGCTTTTGTTCCTCGGATTCACACTCTGCAAGGCGGCAGTAAACGAACAGGCAATTGATCAGTTCACCGTAGATATCCAATTGTTTCTGAGTGCTGGCGGCGTTGCCGGCGCGCACCGGCCGGGAATGCAGATAGCCATCGAGTTCGTCCAGCGTTTTTTCCGAACTGCCGGGCCGGCCATGAATGGTGTAGAGAATGCGGAGCTGATCCGCCGGCGAATCGTAAGCCTGGCGGAGAAACTGAAAGAAGCGGCGGGCCTCCTCGAAATAGCCGCAGCGCATCAGCGCGGTGAGCACGAATTGCGAGTCCCTGATCCATGACAGCCGGTAATCCCAGTTGTTTTTTCCGCCGATGGTCTCGGGAAGGGAAGTGGTGGGTGCGGCCACGACCGCCCCGGTCGGAGCAAACGTCAGCAGCTTCAGTGTAAGCACGCTGCGGAGAACTTCATCGCGATAATCGCCCTCATGGCGAAGGCGGCCGGACCACTGCGTCCAGAAACGCATCGTTCGATCGAGCGCGGCGCGGGCTTCGGCGGGATTCAGAGATTCGAGCGCTGCGCCGGGAGTGCCGCAGGAAATGGCGAACGTGTGAGTCTCGCCCGCGGAAACCCGCGAGGATGCCGCGACGCCTCTCTCGTCGCAAAGCTTCAGGCCAGGACCCTGCAGCAGGAAGGTTTGGCTGCCGGTTTCGACTTTCACGTTATCCGGCGACAGCATGCTGAAGCGCGGCGTCTGCGAAGCGAATCCGGGGGTGGGCCTGCATTCGAAGGCGTAATCGACGTAGCCTCGGGTGCATTGCGCAAGGCGGATGATGCGGCAGCTTTGCTGCGATTCGCCCTCGCAGACCGGCATGAAGTCGGTGAGGACAACCACGCCGGTCTGCGATGTGAATGTGGTTTCGAGGACGTTCGTGGACGGGGCATAGCGCCGTGAGGTGGCGGCGAGGCCGGAAACACGGAAGGCGCAATAGCCGCCCTTAGCGCAGTCGAGCAGCCGCAGAAAGACGGCAGGACTATCGAAGTGCGGGAGACAGGCCCAGTCGATCGAACCATCGATGGCGACCAGCGCCGCGGTGTGCAGGTTGCCGATGATGCCGTAATCGGCGATCGGCCGGTATCCCCGGATCCCCGGTTCGCGCCGCCCTGTGTCGAGCCGTGATGTCACCCGTGGAATTCCAATGTCTGACGCGCGCCGGTCCGGTGAGTTGATTCATACGAAATCAGCGACTCGCGCGGCCGTAGACTTTGTACCGTTCCATGTCCGGCAATTTACATTCCATCCCCAATCCCGGGGATGCGGGATCGGGCCGCAGCATTCCCGCAACTGGTTTTATTGCACCTTCGAAGAACATCTGTTCAATCCTGTAATGATCAAAAAAATACTCAACGTTCAGGGCACAGGGGACGGCGCAGGCCGCGTGAGCATGGACCGAAGGCGATGTGTGTGCGGAAAAAGGCGTGCAGTGCGCTGCGGAGAGCGCGCCTGCCGCAAGAAATCCGGTAATACCGGCGCAGCGGGTGGCATCCGCCTGAAGCACATTCACTGCGCCGGCTTCGAGCATGCGGCGGAAATAGAAGGAATCGTAGCCGTACTCACCGGCGGCGATGCGAATGCCGGGCGGCGCGTGTTCGCGGATCAGACGGAGTCCTTCAAGGTCATCGGATGAAACCGGCTCTTCGAACCAGGTGACGCCGCTTGCGGCGAATTCGAGGGCCTTTTGCAGCGCCTGTTTGCAGTCGTACGCGCCGTTGGCATCGACGAATAATTCCGCGCGGGGACCGATCGCGGCGCGCGCGGCACGGACGCGCGCAACGTCCATGGCGGGGTCGGCGCCAACTTTCATTTTTACCCGTGGAATTCCGCTCTCGACCCAGCCAGCCAATTGCTGCTGCAGCTGAGCTTCGGAGTATGAAGTGAAGCCGCCGCTGCCGTAAGCGGGGATCGCGTCGTGAGCGCGCCCGAGCAGGTCGGCGACGCTGACGCCAAGCAGCCGAGCTTTCAGATCCCACAATGCGTTGTCGACGGCCGCGATGGCCATGGAGCAGATGCCCGGCCGTCCCAGATTGCGAATCGCTTTCACCATTGCCGACCATGCCGCGGCAATGTTGAAACAATTGCAGCCTTCGACGCTCGATTGCAGGTGAGCGTCAATGAGTTGGGCGGTTGCGATATCGGCATACGAATACCCAATGCCGGCAGTGCCGCCACCCGATACGCGCACCAGCACCAGCGTGGTTTTGTCCCACGCGAGAGTGCCGTCGGCTTCGGGCGTTTCGGTCGGAATGGTGTAGGCGGATACATCGAGATGGTGCAGCTTCGGAATCGACAGGGGCTCCACGATTGAGGTAGATGGGGGGCGGGGCCGGGAGTTTCGCTGCCGGCTCCCGGCGAGATGCGGAAACGCACGTTTGGCTGTTTTTGGGCCGGGACATGCATTACCCCGCGGGAATGCGGGAAGCATTTCGAGGCGCAGCCGAGTGGGTTCCGCAGCGACCGACGCTGCCTTCACTTCGCGCCGCCGTGCAATCGTGTCACGGATGCGATCTCTATCGGTATGCGACGCAGGCTGTGCTGGGCGAGGGACCGCGCAAGGCGCGCATGATTCTGATCGGCGAGCAGCCCGGCAACGATGAAGACATCAAAGGCCATCCGTTTGTCGGTCCGGCGGGGCGGATTCTGGATCGCGCGCTGGCTGACGCGGCGGTGAGGCGTGACGATGTTTACGTGACGAACGCGGTGAAGCACTTCAAATTCGAAGAGCGCGGGAAACGCCGGCTGCAGAAGAAGCCGCGGATGCCGGAAATTACGGCGTGCCGGCCGTGGCTTGAAGCAGAGATCAAAGCGATCAAGCCAGAGGTGCTGGTGTGTCTCGGCGCTACGGCATCGCAGACCATTTTCGGGAGCGCCTTCCGGCTGACGAAACAGCGCGGAGTGCCGCTCGAACATGCATGGGCGGCACACGTATTGGCCACGATCCACCCGTCGGCCATCCTGCGCGCGCCGGACGAGGAATCGCGGCACGCGGAGTATGCGCGATTCGTCGACGACCTGAAGGCGGCGGCGCGGCTGCTGTAAATTTAATCGGTCAGCTGCGCAGGGCGGACTTTGCTTTCGAACCCGACCTGCTTCATCAGGCACTGGCGAGGAGCTTTGTCCGGACGCCAGCGCAGAAATTTCGTGCCGTGACGAAAACGGACGCCGGTGAAGTGATCGTACTCGACTTCCACGACCAGCTCCGGTTTGAGAGGCTGCCATTCGGCGGAGCGCCCGGTCGACCAGCGGCTCGGGCCGCCGGGCGCGCGTCCGGTGAATCCAGGCGCTTCGATCAGGTTTTCCAGTTTACGCGTGAGCTCGGGACGCGATGCCGACGGCATGGATGAAGTGAAGCCCACGTGGTGGAGCAATCCGCCTTCGTAGAGGCCGAGCAGGAGCGATCCCACTTCCTTTTTCTTCGATCCGTATCGAAACCCGCCCACGACGCAGTCGGCCGAGCGGATGGTTTTGACTTTGATCATGGCGCGTTCGCCGGAAAGATAGGGCTGATCGATCCTTTTTGCAACGACGCCATCGAGCTGCCCGCGAGTCATTTTCATCCAGCGCTCAGCCACCCGCGGCAGGCGGGTGCGACGCGACAGGAGCACCGAATCGCTGGAGCTCAGGTAATTCTCATAGAAGTGTTCGAGAAGGGCGCGGCGCTCATCGAGCGGTTTGGAAATGAGCGAGTGCCCGTGTTCGTCAACCAGCAGATCGAAAACCACGAACTGGGCGGGATGCGTCTCCGACAACATGCGAACGCGGCTCGCGGCGGGGTGAATTCGCCGGAGCAGATCGTCGAACGACAGATGCCCGTGCTCGACAACGATCAGCTCTCCGTCCAGCACGAATTTCGATGCGGCGGCCTGAAGGAGGGTAGTCTGAATCTCGGGAAAATAGCGCGTGAGCGTTTCGCCGGCTTTCGACTGGAGCTCGACTTCTTTGCCGCTCCGAAACGCGAGGCAGCGGAAGCCATCCCACTTGGGCTCATACTCCCACTCGGGGCCGGTTGGGATAACGCCGGCGATCTTTGCCTCCATCGGCGCAAACGGCATGCGGAGCGGCAAGTTCACAAAAATTTCTCCAGCCGCACGCGGCCCTTCTGCAAAAGAAGGGGGCGAAAGAGGTCGCCTTTCTCGCGGATGCGGGCGGCCATGTTGTCGAGCCGGAAATCAGCGATCTCGATTCCGTTTTCAACTTCGCTCCAATCGACCGGCGCCGAGACGGGGGCGCGCCGTTTCGGACGTACCGAGTAAACCGAAGCCAGCGTGCGTCCCCAGGCGTTCTGGTTGTAATCGACGAGCACGCGTTTCCGCGGACGTTTCGCCACGCGATACTCCGCGGTGATGATATCCGGATTCCGCTCGGCCAGTTCCTTCGCCAGGCTCCTCGCGAATGTCCACACCTGCTTCTGCAAAGGACCGCGCACGATCGGAATATAAACGTGGATGCCGCGCGAGCCGGTGGTTTTCGGGTAGCTTTTGATTCCGCGCACCCCCAGCGCGTCGCGCACCAGCAGTGCGGCTTTTCGCACCAGGGCGAAATCCGCGCCGGGCGTGGGGTCGAGATCGAAATGCAGATAGTCCGGCCGCTGGACATCATCGCAGCGCGCGTACCAGGGGTTGAGATCAATGCAGCCGAGGTTCACGACCCAGAGCAGAGCGGCGAGTTCGTTGATCATCGGGAAATCCACCAGACTGGCGGAAGGGTGCATGATTCCGCAGACGGGAATCCAGTCGGGGCGCTGGCGCGGCGCGCGCTTCTGAAAAAAGAACTCGCCATCGGCGCCGTCGGGATAGCGTTTCATCACCATGGCGCGATCGGTCAGATGAGGCAGCAGAACCGCGGAAACATCCTGGTAATACTGCAGCAGCTGACGTTTGGTGATTCGTTCCGCGCGCCAGAAAAGCTTGTCCAGGTTCGTGAGCCGGACGGTTCTTCCGTTGAGGAGAACTTCGACGTCACCGTGGCTTTCCGGAATCGCGGCTCTGGCGGCGGCCATAGGGGTTCAGGTTTTCGACTGCGACTTGCGGTATGCGCGCATGCCCTTACGGATGCACTGTATCGCTTTTCGCGGGCCGCCTGTGCCGGTAATGCGGAATTTCCTGCCGCGCAGCCGGTTGTAATTCACGAAGAACTGTTCAAGCTGCACGAGGAAGGTCCTGCTGAGCTCGTCGATCGACTTGATGTGTTCGTGTTCGTACGAATGCGCCGCCACGCCGATCAGACGATCGTTGCGCTCCGTCTTTCCGTCTTCGGTCTGTTCGGCATTGGCGACGCCGATGAGGCGTGTCTCAAGGAGGCATCCTACGTGACCCGGTGCGTCCATCAAAACGATCACATCGACCGGATCGCCGTCGCCGCCGGCAGTACCCGGAATGAAACCGAAATCAAACGGGAAGACCATCCCTTCGGGCAGGACTCCTCCGAGCATGAACAGGCCGGTGGAAGGGTCGTAGTCGAACTTGTTGCGCTTGCCGCGAGGCGTTTCGATTACAGCGCGGCAACGATACTTATCCGGGTCGAGTTGATTTGCCAGCGCGGTGAGATCGGCCATGGCGGTCAGGATTTCGATGAGGACTTTGACTTCGATTTCGACTTCGATTTCTTTTTCGGAATTTTCGCCCCGGACTTGCGGGCCTCGCTCAGCGCGATCGCGACCGCCTGCTTACGGCTTGTGACCTTCTTTCCACTTTTGCCGGAGCGCAGCTTGCCCTCTTTGTGCTCATGCATCACCTTACTGACTTTGGTTCTGCCCTTCGTCGACTTCTTTGCCGCCATTGTGTGACCTCCATCGCACGTTTCCGCCGGGGTTGCGGGCAATTGCAGTTCCGTTTGGCGGGCCGCTCGCTTATGGTCAGAACGGGACCATGTGGAGTTCCATGTCTTTGACGATCGGCTGGCCCGGCATCGCGCTGCGGCTGGCCTGCGCGGTGCTCGCCGGTGTGCTGATCGGTTGGAATCGCACGCGCCATGGAAGGACTGCGGGTCTGCGCACGATGACGCTGGTGTCGCTCGCGGCCTGCGTGGCGATGATTCAGGTGAATCTGCTGCTCAACGTCGCTGGCAAAGCTCCGAACTCATTCGTGGTGATGGATCTCATGCGGCTGCCTTTGGGCATTCTCACGGGTGTGGGCTTTATCGGGGCGGGCGCGATTCTGCGGCGGGACTCATTTATCGTGGGCGTGACGACAGCAGCCGCCATGTGGTTCGTTACAGTCGACGGTCTTTGTTTCGGCGGCGGCCAGATCACGCTCGGCTTGGTGGCGCTGGCGATCGGGATGATCACCCTCCGGGGTCTGGCGATCGCGGAGGAGCGGCTGACGCGCGATCGGCTTGTGACGCTGAATCTGGTCGCGGAGAGTTCCGGTCCGGCGGAGAAAGAAATCGGGCGCCTGCTCAGGGATGCGGGTTTTCACATCAACGATCTGAGCGTCACCCGGACGGCCGCGCGGCAGGAGTTGAACTTCAATCTTCAGTGGCGGCCCGTTTCGCCAACGGCGGAAGTGCCTCCGGTGGTGGATGCGCTGGCTCGTCATCCCGGTGTGGTTCGCGTCGCGTGGACGCCGGTGGCCAGGTGAAGACATTCCGCAACGCTGCCGGCGCCGCGGCGGCGTGCCGTTTAAGTCACTGGCACGCCGCGTGTACTTCAAAGGCTATCGATGGCGGCACAGGCGCTATGCCACCGTGCAGGCAACCTGCGGACACTTTCAGGAGGTTTTATGGGTGCATTCAAATCGAAGAAGAAAAACACGTGGATGGGCATCGCCCTGGGCGTTACCGGCGGGCTCGCCGGCGCGTGGCTGATGAATCAATCGCAGTCGATGATGGAGAAGATCGCAAAGAATGCGGCTAATGGAGCAGCGGCGGGCGGGGCAGAAGGCCAGGGGCAGGGCGAACCCGCGACCGTTCTCACGGCGGAGAAGATTTCCGAATCCGTCATGGGAATTCCGCTTCCGGCGGAGAAGAAAAAGATGGCCGAGCCGCTGGTCCACTATAAGTTTGGCGCGCTGGTGGGGGCTCTTTACGGAGGGCTGGCGGCGAAAGCGCCGAAGATTACACTCGGGCCGGGGACGATTTATGGCGCCGCTGTCTGGCTTCTGGCGGACGAGCTTGCGGTACCTGCGTTCGGTCTTTCCGGGCCGCCGCGGCGCTATCCTCTGTCGAAGCACCTGCAGGCTTTGGGCGCTCACCTGGTCTACGGATTGACCGCGGAAGGCGTCCGGCTCGCGGGCTCGAAGCTGGCGTCTTAGCAGCGTCCCGGGCGTCATGCGTCGAGTCTTCAAGGCTGCGGCGTCGGCATGGCTCGATCACAATGCGCCACGGCTCGGCGCAGCGATCGCCTATTACTCAGTGCTATCGGTCGCACCGGCACTGGTCATTGCACTGGCGATTACGGGGGCGGCATTCGGAAAGCGCGCCAGCGACGGGGAGATTTTCTGGCAGATCCAGGATGTGGTCGGACCGCAGATCGCGGCGGTCATCGAGAGCATTCTCAGGTCGGCATCGCACGCAAAGGCGAGTGTGCTCGCCAGCATTCTCGGATTCGCCGTGATGCTCGTCGGCGCCTCCGGGGTTTTCGTGGAACTGCGCGACACTCTCAATTACATCTGGAACGCGCCGACCGTCACGCAGAAATTCAGCACGATCATTCGGGAGAGGTTTCTCTCGTTTGCGATGGTCATCGGGGCGGGTTTTCTGCTGACGGCCAGCGTGGCGGTGACGGCCGTGGTGGAGGCCGCCGGCTCATTCCTGGGCGTCAATATTCTTGCTTCTTCGGGAGTGGTTGCCATTGCGAATGCGGTGGCGTCTCTGGCTATCACGGCGATCCTGTTCGCGCTGATCTATCGCATCATTCCCGAAGTGCACGTGGACTGGACGGACGCCGCGGTGGGCGCGATACTCACAGCGGTGTTGTTCTCCGCCGGGCGACTGCTGATCGGCGTTTACATCGGCAAGGCGGGCGTCGGGTCGGCATATGGGGCAGCGGGCTCCGTGGTGATTCTGCTGGTGTGGGTGTACTACTCGGCGCAGATTTTTCTTTTCGGAGCGGAGTTTACGCACGCATACGCGGGACGCAGGAAAACGCGCGAGGGCGCAGCTCACCCCAGCCAGCCCGGATTCTTAGCCGTGGAATCGAAGTGAGCGGTAGCGATCCACTGGACGGGATTATGCTTTGTCCAGCCGTTCGCGGCACGCCGCGCCCGCGGCCGCCACGAGTTCTTTCAGACCGGCCTTCCGCAGATCCGCGGGAGCCTTCAGCGGCACGTGACGGTGCACTTTCCCCTCACCATGCCGAAGTTTGTGCGGGTCCGGCAGCAACGCTGCCCATGCGATCCCCAGTTTGACTCCTGACTTGCTGAGCATGACCGTGCAGACCACACCTTTATATCCGGGTCCGTAGGCATAGGCGAACATACGCGCCGCCGTGTCTTCGGTCTCACTCGCGCGGGGAAGCCACGCGCGCACGATCCTGCGGGTCTCAAGCGCCAGTTTCTGCACGGTTTCCGGGTATGCTGAGAGATCCATCAGCATCCGAATTTAGCAGAAATTCCAGGACGCGAGCGGTTTGGCCGATGATGAGGTGACCAGCTTCCTCGAGATAAACCACCTGCGCCTGCGGTGCGCACTTTTCGAGTCTTCGTTTCGTCTGTGCGGAATCCAGAAGCACGTCGCGCGCGCCGACAATCGCGAGCACCGGTAACGTGAGATTTCGCAAAGCGCTGTCGGGAAAGACCGGCAGTTTGACGATGCGCGTCCGGAAATGGCGATGGATGAGGGCGATGAAATCGCCGAAGGCTTTTGCGGCGGGCGGCGGATTCCGCGGCGCGCGTCCGAAAATTTTCACCATGAGCCTGCGCTTACCCCATTTGCCCAGCATGCGGAACAGCAGCGTCTGGAAAACGATCGCCACTTTCTGACGCCCGATTCCGCCGGGACAGAGCGCCACTACCCGATCCACTCTCGCCGGGCGGCGGATGGCGTAATCCAGCGCAAGCCATCCGCCAAGCGACACACCGACCAGCGATGCGCGGCGCACCGAAAAATAGTTCAGCGCCTCATCCAGCCACGCGGCGTGCGCATCGGAGGAGAGAGGCGGGCGCGCAGGCGCGCTCAATCCCGCCTCGCCGATCATGTCGATGCAATAGACGCGGAAAGAGCGCGCGAACGACGCGACTTCGGCCATCCACATCGCCGAGTTTGCAGCGCCGCCGTGGAGAAGGACGAGCGCCCGCGCATCTTTCGGGCCAGACACGATGACGAACGTTTCACCCTGGCTGGTTGGCGCCAGCACTTGTTCATTCGGCACCGGCCAGTGTCTGAGGAAAGTCTGATAACGCTCCCGCACGAGGCGCTCGCCTTCCATCGATTTGTAGATTGCTTTCATTTCGTCACTTCCTTTCTCAGGCACACGAACACACGTGTCCCGTCGGTTTGTTTTGCTGCGTTATCGTTAGTCGAGCTGGTTAAGCCTGATCGGCAAATGCGAGGCCGATGGCGTAATCGCGCACGTCTTCGGGCCAGGCTGCGATGAGTTCGGTGAAACGGCGGCGGTCGTATGCGAAGAGGGCACGCGCTGCTTCTTCGAAACCCGGCAGATTTCCACCAACGGCTGACATGAACCGGTAGGTGGCTTCCTGCGCCGCGCGCACACGGTCTGCATCGCCGCGCGTGCGCCGGGCTTCCTCCACCAGCTTGCGCAATGCGACGGAAGCGCCACCGGGCTGGGCATTCAGCCAGTCCCAATGCCGAGGCAGAAGCGTGACCTCTTTAGAGATCACGCCCAGCCGCGGACGGCCGCGGCCCCGGGGCTCGGCCTCGGGCGCCTCCGGAGCGCGGATATCGACATCGATCTGCTGGCCGGTGGAATCGTCGAAAACGAGGATTTCCCCCTGGGGCCGGCTGTGGAGAATGCTGCTAAGTCCTTGAGCCGTCGCGGCTGAGGCCAACCGGTGCATTCCGTGGAAAGCTGTATAGGCCATGAGTTAAATATACCCGGATAAAATTACCTTGTCAATATTATCCGGGTAAAAAAATGGAGAACTTCGTTGGCCGGAAACCTGTACAGGCAACGAAATCCCGAAGGTGGGTTGTCGGTTTTTGAGCGGTTAGCCGGCGCGGAAATTTCGAAGCCAGCCCCTGTTTTGCGCACCGAGAACGTGAAGCCGGATGGCGGCAGCCTTTCTCATGAACTCGTGAGTACCGGGCGGGCCTCCGTATCCAGCTCCTGCGAAGCATCAACCTTAAACCAGAGCAGCGCGCCCAAAAACAGCACGCCCGCCATGGGCACGAATGGCGCGTCATAACTGTGAAAGCGCTCGACGATATAGCCGTACGCCACCGTTCCGATCAGGCTGCCTACCTGGCTGCAACTGTTCATGAGAGCGGTCACCGTGCCCGCGTGCCGGTGTCCGATGTCGAGGCACACGCTGAATAGCCCGGACTGCTGGAAGGAAACACCGCCGTAAACCAGAGCCAGTAGCACGAGCGTCAGCATCCGATGGCGTGTCAGCATCGCAGCAATAGTGAACACTCCCGCCGCAGCCATAGCGCAGACGCCGATGATGCGGCGTCCGCGCGCGCGCCCCAATCGTTTCGTGAGCGCATCGCTGACCGCGCCGCCGCTCAGGTTGGCGCATCCGGCGACAACAAAGGGAAGCGCGGAGAACAGCAGCCCTTCTTCGCTGAAGCCGCGGCCTTTCACCAGGAAGGTATGAAACCACGTCTGGAAAAAATTGAAGACATAGACGTAACAGAATCCGACGCCGAGTACCGCGAGCACGCTCTGCGATCCGAGCGCCGTCCGCCAGGGGAAGCGGTGGCCGCTTTCCGTATGCGGATCTGTCCGCGTCGCGCCATTCATTTTCTCAGCGGGCGAATCGCGGAACCAGGCGTACCAGACGGCTGCCCAGACGACGCCGAAAACTCCAAAAAGAAAGAAGCTGGCCCGCCATCCGTAGCGCATCTGCACCGGCACCACCAGCAGGGGCGCAATCGCGCCACCGGCCTGGCTGGCCATCAGCACGACGCCTGACATCGTTGCGCGCTGCGAGGGGACAAACCATCGCGCCACGACTATGCTGGCATTGGGGAACGCGCCGGCCTCGCCCGCGCCGAAAAGAAATCTTGTCAGCAGCAGCGCGTAGTATCGCGTGATCGCGCCCGTCAGGGCGGTAAACGCCGACCACCACAGAACGATGCGCGTGAGGACGCGCCGCGGTCCGATCCGATCGCCGAGCGCACCGGCCGGAATCTCAAACAAACCGTAAGACAGCGTGAATATTCCGGTGATCCATCCCCATCCAACGGGATCGATGTGCAGCTCCTGCTGCATGCGCGGCCCGGCGACGGAAATGCAGACGCGGTCGAGATAAGTGATGGCGAAAAGAAAGACCAACAGCGCGCCGACCTTGTAGCGATGCCCCGCGTAGGCTTTTTGCACTGGTCCATCCATTCTAAGGCCCGCGTCGGGCGGCGTCTCTACCTGACAAGCAAGCAGAACTCCGCCATCTGCCGGGCCTGAGCATCGGGACCAACGCGACTGTCGTCGCGCTGACGAACGCGGCGTTGTTCAAGGGCTACCCGCATGTGACGCGGAATTACCGGCTGCTCTATCTGACTCTGTATCCGGACTGCTGCGTCTCGTATTCCACGTTCGAAGACTGGCGCGCGACGGCGCATGCTATCCGCTACGAATAGCGGCGGGGCCTGCTGTAGCTGAAGAACGGTTCGGGGTGATATATATTATTCGGGCAGTGAATCTCGCACATCTCCATTTACTTCTGAATCATTTTCCGGTCATCGGATTTATCATCGGCGCAGGTCTGTACGTTCTGTCTCTGCTGATGAAGGGGAACGACCTGAAGCGCGCCAGCCTGGTTATCCTGCTGGGGATCGCGCTCATCGCCATTCCGACCTACATCAGCGGAAACGCCGCGCAGGACACGATCAAATCTCTCCCCGGCATTTCAAAATCGCGGATGGAAGCGCATGAGGCCGCGGCGATGCTGGGCCTGCTCGTCATGGAGTTCACCGGCGCGTTCGCATGGCTGGGCTTATGGCAGATGCGCCGGCTTACGCGCGTGCCCAACTGGAATCTCGGCGTGATTCTCATTCTGACGCTGGTGAGCCTGGGGCTGATGACGCGCGCATCGAACCTCGGCGGCGAAATCCGGCATTCGGAAATCCTCGACGAGCCCGTCGCCGCAGCGGCGGCTCCGGCGGCCGATCCGGCGGCGGATGAGCCCGCCGGACTCGCGCGGGTTGTCGGCTCGTTCGTCACCGAAACTCCGTGGATGTGGCCTACCTGCGAAACGCTGCACTTCCTCGGCCTGTCATTGTTGCTTGGCGTGGTGCTGCTTGTCGATCTGCGCGTGCTCGGGGTAGTGCGGGGCGTTTCGTTCGCATCACTGCACCGGCTGCTGCCGTGGGCGGCGCTGGGATTCGGCATCAACGTGGTCACCGGAATGCTTTTCTTCATCGGACTGCCGGTGCAGTACATTCACAACCCGTCGTTCTACTGGAAGCTGGGCTTCGTAATGATCGCCGGCGCCAACGCGATCTACTTCACTTTGCTGGAAGAGCCCTGGGACATCGGGCCCGGCGAAGACGCGCCGTTCACGGCGAAGTTCGCAGCAGCCTCGGCAATGCTTCTTTGGGTTGCGGTTCTGTACTGCGGAAGCATGCTGCCGTTCCTGGGCAACGCCTTCTAGAGAAAACCAATGTCATTAGTCGTCGGTACGATTCTGATCGTCTCCATCGCCACCGTTATCGTCGCGATTGCGGGCTATTTCGTCGATCGGGCCACTGCGCGCAGAGAAGCCGTAAAAACTGAACACAAAGCACAATGACGCATCCATATCTTGAAGCCATCGAAAATTCGGGATTGGGCACATGGGTCCGCGAGGGCCAGACGATCTGGGCCTTCCCGACCATTCTTGTGCTCCACACCATCGGGATGGGGATTGTCGCGGGAGGCTCGGCGATGCTCAGCCTGATCCTGCTCGGCTTCTGGCCATCTGTGCCGAAGAAGCCTTTCGACCGCGTGTTCCCGTATATGTGGGCCGCTTTCTGGCTGAACGCCGCGACCGGGATTCTGATGCTCATAGGCGACACCACGGCAAAGCTGACGATGCTGGATTTTTACATCAAGATGGCGCTGGTGTTCGCGGGCATCTACCTGCTGGTGCGCATGCGCCGCGAGGTGTTCAAGGATCCGAAGCTTGATGAGCATCCGGTCACAGGCCAGGCGAAGATGCTGGCATGGGCGTCGCTGGCATGCTGGTTCGGCGCCATCACAGCAGGCCGCCTGATGGCATACGTGAAATAGACGGAATGCTTCTTCAGAACGCACCTGGGACGCGCTCAACGAAGTCGAGTCGGCGTGTCGCTCACTGAGTGCGTTCAAATCGGTGGAATTGCGCTTGCCGCAGGAACGGTTGATTCTGTGAATGCCTGGCATGGAGGAAAACAGCGCGAGGCCGGAGCAGATCACGAAGAGCCGCGCGCCGATGGTCCTCAGTTCTGTGTAGCGGAGTAGCGATTGTCGCGTTATGAAATTAATGTGACGGCAGCAGGAAACCACAGGCCGAAGCCTGTGCCACCATCGTTGTTCAGGCTGGCTATTCGGCGCCGGGTCCGCGAGCCGGACCGGAGAGCTTTTGCAGATCCTGGTTGTTCTCCTGGCAGATGTACTCCATCAGCTCCTGGCCCACCATAATCTGCGCGCGCCCGACTGCGGTAAACGGCTTCTGATAAGCACCGGGATCGTCGATGGTTGTTTCGATCGTCATATGGCCGAGATCGGTGCGGGTAAACCGTTCGATGGTGTGCAGCTTCTCGGTGTGCGGATGGCCCTTGTAGTCGAACCAGAATTTATCGTTGAAGCCCACGGTATCAACCACCAGCGTTTTGCCTTCCCAATGGCCGACCGAATGGCCGTACCAGGCCGGGTCGGGATCGTCGGGATGCGCGCGGCCATCCATGAAAATCTGACGCCAGCTGTGGATGTTGCCTTCGTAAACGATGAAATAAATCCCCGGCGTCTGCGCAAAGCGCCACGGATAGGGCGAGCCGCGCGGGATTCCGGTCGGGAGGCAGTTCGCCTCGGGATCGTCCTTCGATTGCCGGTTTTTGACAACGTTTTCGGCCCACGGAAGCATGACCACGGAATCGCCGGGCTTCAGATCGCGGGTAATATCGGTGCTGTTGGCGCCGTTGCCCAGCCAGACGCCCGAAAGGTCCGGAGTTCCGTCAGCCAGCAGGGGCGCGGGACCGGTGGGCGCCGGAGGCTGCCTCAAGTAGAGGCCAAGCCCGCCCTGTCCGGACGGCGGACGCTGCCCGGCGCGGCCGGGCGGCTGCGCCACGAGTGAAACCGCCGCGGCTAACGCGATCACCGCACAAAATCCAATGATCCGAACCTTCATAACCTGAATTCTTTCACAGACCTCTCGTCCGACTGTAACAACGCGCACGCGCGCTGTCGAACCCATGCGCGAAAGGCAGACATCGAACTAAGCGGGGATGCATGCAATGACACCTGCCAGGACCGATACTCATCCGGCGAGGGGCGCAAGCCTCATCACACTTCTCGCCGGACTTTGGTTTTTCATTTCTCCGTGGCTATATGGAGCGTGGGGAAATTCCAGTGCGTGGAACAGCTGGATCGTCGGCATCGTGATATTTCTTTCGGCTCTGAGCCGGAGAGTTCGGCCCGCTTATACGGGTCTGAGCTGGCTCAATTCGATTCTTGGTATCTGGATTTTCTGCTCGCCTTGGATCTACGGCTACAGCGGTCATCCGGGGCGGCTGGTCAACAGCCTGATCGTGGGGATCATCGTGTTTTGCGCGGCGATCATCGGCGCCAATTCAGAGAGAATGAGTCACGATCCGAACTCGACTGCCTGAGCGGACGCGTTGTTGTTGAGGGGACTGGGTTGAACCTGCCGGCAGGCGGAACCGTGTGAAGAGGGTTCGGACCCGCCTGCCATCCGGCTCTTCAGGGGGAGAAGAGCCGCAGAAGCGCGGTTTTAAGGGGTAGCCGCGCATCGTCGTAACGGGTTGCAGATGTAACCCAGGGTGGGAGGTGAGGTTGCGGTTAAAACGGGAGAAACGCGGCTTGCACCGCGTGTACTGCCTATATAGCCAGGAAACACAGCCTGCGCCGCGTGAACTACTTACAGCGCTCTCCGCCCCGGCGGTCGCGATATCGGAAGTGGCAGTTCTGGCACGCTTTGGCGAGGACATCGGAGACGTCGGTCATCTTGTCCTGGTTTTTCGATTGCGCGGCGGCATAGGCCGCCATTCCGGCGTCCCGGAGCTGCTGCACGAACTTCGGCCAGTCCGCGTTCTGCACCGGCACGTCCAGGCCGTTGGAACATTTGCGTCCGGGGACGGAGAGGAGGTTGGCCACTTCCGCAATCGCGAGCGCACTGTTTTCGACGGCTTCCCATTTGCCGAAAGTGCTGGTCAGGAGGTCGGTGGCCATGTTCGGGTCTTTGGCGTGCGGCACTTCCGCGGGATTCACATCCTGCGCGGCGAAGACGACGTTCGACTCGGGATACAGCGTTCCACGCATCAGCTGATTGAGATTGGCAGGCGGCGGCGCCTGCGCATCAGCAGCGCAAATCAGGAGGGCGCCGCAGGCGAGCAGCGCCCAGATGGATCGGTTCATGCGGACACTCCTGCCCGACAACTCCTAATCGTTGGGATTGCCGGCGGAAATCTGGATCACGCGGCCATCCGGCATGATCACCGTTTTGAGAAAGCCGAGCGGACTGCCATCTTTCGCCGGCAGGAACTTCACTTTGATGTTGTCGCCCTGGTGGAGAGCATTGGGTCCGGTTTTGCCGATTCCGCGCTGCGCCAAAGCGGTGGCGGAGCCAAGGGTCATCACCCATTCGGTGGATTGCCCGTCGTTGCCCTTGACGGCGAGCGACAGAGAGCCATGCGGATTCGAAAACTTGATGCTGGTGACGGTGCCTTCGAGCTCCTTTTCGCCTTTCATGTCGTACACGCCCGCAAGGGAGTGATGAGCCTGGAGTGCGCCGGCCACGGCCAGCCATCCGAATAACGCCAAACCTGCGAGAGTTCGCCTGTTCATTCTGTACCTCTTTGTTAATAGGTGGCCGCGAGAAGGCAACCGGAAGCGAGTATATCATCGGAACCGCGGTATATATTGCAGCGCCGCCGAGCCGGCTCGTTTCTTCGATGAGTTCGGCGCAATGCCCCCGACGAAGTGTTCTATTCCCAGCCCGTCGGCGAATTGTATGGCATGGTGAAGCCCATGGCTTCGATTTCGTGGATCCTGCCGCCGCGGACTTTAAAGATATGCGCCGCCGGAAGGTCGAAGGGCATGAAGTTCATGGGGACAGAATCCACTCCCGGGACGCCGGTGATCTTCAGCGATTTTTCCTCCATCGGATGGCGGAACTGCGAGAGGCCGAATACCAATCCGGTTTCGGGGTCGGCGATCTCGACGCGGCGCGGTTCGATGCGCTTGATGTAGTTAAACGTGCCGGTGAAAAGCTGATCGCGGCAGCCCATGGCGCCGATGGTGCCGCGCCCGGGTGTGGCGGGCTTCGGGCCGTTGGTGGTCTGCATGCCGTTTTCGCGGCGTACGCAGTCATCGGCGAATGGCGCGGCATCGCCGTTGGCTGTCGTCAGCGCGGTGTAGTAGGAAAGTCCGATCTTCAGCATCTGATCGCGGGGAATGCGTTCGTTCGGCGGAACGGTGGTGAGAAGGCCTGGGCGCGGGCTCTGCAGATTGGCGAGGCTGGAGGCAGACAGATTGCGCGCGATCAGGTGCTCCATCTCGACAATTCTGCCGTTGCGCAGTTTCAGGCGCAGGCCCAGCTGGATCGGCTTGCCTTCTTCCTTCATCATGCCGAGGAAACCGACCTCCTGCGACACCGGATCGGGCACGTAGAGTTTGAACGTGGTGGGTAGTTCGGACGCGGTCTTCCAGAGACCTTCGCCGGGCTTCATCGGTTTGGTGTTCTCGACGAACTTCGCATCTGCCGCGATGGAAACGCGGCCCGGGTCGTGCGCGACGAGCGCGGCAAGATAAGAGTCCGCCAGCTTATTCAGGCAGGCGCGATCGCACTTCTGAGCGAAGGCGGGAAGGGAAAGGCAGGCCAGCAGAGCGAGAAGGGCGGACGGTTTCACCTGGCAAGTATATAACCGGGCGGAGGTGCAGGTTTTGGGGAGACACCTTGCGCCGGGTCTGCCCTGGCCCCCAGCCGGCTAAATAACGTTGAAGAGGGTTTTGAAGCCATAATCCATGTGCATCTGCTGATGGCAGTGGAACAGCGTCAGCCCGTCCATTTGCGGCACAAAATCCACCGCGATCCTGCGATAACCCTTTACGAGAACCACATCCTTCAGCACGCCCGCCGTCGCTTTGCCGTAGACATTGGTCAGCTCAAAGCTGTTTCGATGGAGATGGACGGGATGCGAATCATCCGTCTGATTATCGAAAACCAGCCGGTAGCGCTTGCCCTTTCGCAGCTCGCGGGGAGCGGCTTTTTCATCGAATTCTTTCCCGTTGATCGTCCAGTGGTTGAAGCCGCCCGTGCCGCCGTTGATTTTGCCGAAGGAGAGCGGAATGGTTTCAACCGGTTCCGGGACGGCGCGGGCCTCGCCGAAGATCGTGTAGTCCCAGGCCTTTCGCGGCGGCTTGATCCAGCGGGGCGCGCCTTTGCCGCCAGCATATTCGACGACAATGCCCATACCGTCGCGGCGATCATCGTCACGAGGCGTGCCGAGAATCCAGACGCCGGGACTCTTCATTTCGACGACTGCGGAAATGCGCTCCGCAGTTCCGAGCGACAGCACATCGACCATCTCCGGATGAGGCACCGGATTTCCATCCAGAGCGACGATCTGAAAACGATGCCCTGGAAGCGCCAGCTCAATGTTCTCGGTCGCGCTGCCATTCAGAATGTGGAAAAGCACGCGCTGACCTTCCTTCACGCGCACAGGTTCGCCGAAACCCAGCGCTTTGCCGTTGATGGTGAAGCGCTGGTAACCGATCTCCCAGCCATTCGGCTTATTCTTTTTGTCCTCTTCTTCCTTACGGGCTTTTTCGGCGGGAGTGATGTCGGGATCGTCCTCCTCTTCTTCGGTGGTGTAGAAGGGCTCCCACTCGTGCGTGGCCAGAAAGATTTCCTGATCGTACTGACCGGGATTGTTTTTCGGCTCGATGTACACAAACGCAAACTGGCCGGTGTAGGTGCCGCGGCTGAGATCGGACATCGGCATAACGTGCGAATGCACGAAACGCGCGCCGGAAGGCTGCGGAGTGAGCCGGTAACGGATGTGTCCGTGGGCGGGGACAACGAGGCTTTTCTCCTCCGGCGCGCCATCGACGTCAGCCGGAATCACCTGTCCGTGCCAGTGCACGAATTCGGGCGCATCCGTGTCGTTGAACAGATCCACGGTGACGGGAACACCTTCGTGCAGGCGGATCAGCGGGCCGGGAACCTGGCCGTTGTAACCAATAGTGCTGATGGTATGGTCTTTTGCCACCGCGACGAGGACGGGAGCGATGCGTAAAGTGACATCCGCAGGGCCCGCGATGGTGGTATCCGCGGGGCCAGACTGAGCGGCCGGCCTGCATGCTGCCAGAATTGCGCCGGCGCCTGCCAGAAACCCGCGACGTGTCGTGTTCGATAGCGACATAGGCGCTTAACAGCATATCGTCCGGGCCGAACCCCTCTTTTTTCAGACGGTCTTATCCACTACAATGGGGCTTTTATGCCACTCTTCCGCATTCACCGAATGAAGGAGAATCCGCGCCAGCAATTCCGCTGGGCTCCGCACGTTTCCGGCGCGGCCCATGCGAAGCCCAGAGATTACGAAGTCTCGGGCGAGATCGAAGCGGACAATGAATATGCCGCCTGGGCACAGCTGCGCGATTCCGATACGCCGATGCTGGTGGGGGACATTCTGGAGTTACCTGAGGGACAGCTGCGAATCTGCAAATACGTGGGATTTGAAGAGGCGCGCTGGTTTGTTCCGGAGATCGCCCCGCAGGCGGCCGCGGTCGTCGAAATGCCGACGAACACGACAGAGCCCGCGCCCGCACAGGCATAAACCGGAGGTCCTTATGATGCGCATGGTCAGACTGGGTGACGACATCGATGATTTCTGCGTGAAATGCAAGCGCGTCATGAATCATTCTGTGGTCTCGATTCTCAACGATGCACCGGCCAAAGTTCGCTGCCGTACCTGCCACAGCGATCACGATTTCCGCAATGAGCAGCCGCCTCCGCCGAAAGTGGATTCGCGAAAGGCGGCCTTATTCAATGAAGTGCTGGGAAACGTGACAGGCTTGCCGACGGCCGGCGCCGCCTCTCCCGACGGCAAGGGCAGCCCGGCGAATTCTGCAAAGGCCGCCGCGGTTTCCGCCAAGCCTGCCGAAGACGAACCGAAGATTCAGGCCAAAGCCGCCAGCGCGCCGGGCGGAGGGGCAGCGGTGCGGGCACAGAAAAGCACCGCGAAATCGCCCGCAAAGAAAGCCGCCAGCGCAGTCACCGCACGCGGCCGCAAAAAGTGAAGACGCTTTTTGTTACGGGAGGCGCCGGATTCATCGGCTCGGAATTCATCCGCCAGGCTGTTCAGAGTTACCGCATCATTAACTACGACAAGCTGACCTACGCGGGTAATCTGGACAATCTGGCAAGCATTGCAGACCATCCAAACTACTCGCTGGTGGCGGGCGACGTGTGCGACGCGAAAGCGGTCGCCGCGGCCCTTCCGGAAAACTGCGACGGCATTGTGCATTTTGCCGCGGAATCGCATGTCGACCGAAGCATTCTGAGCGCGGAGGAGTTCGTGCGGACGAACGTTCTCGGAACGCAGGTGATGCTCGACGTGGCGCGTCATCGCAAAGTGAAGCGCTTCCTTCACATCTCAACCGACGAAGTGGGCGGAGACATGCCTCCGGAAGGGTGGTTTCATGAGGATTCTCCGCTGTGTCCCAACAGCCCATACGCCGCGAGCAAGACCGGGGCGGAACATTTAGTCCGCGCAGCCGGGCACACCTTCGGCCTGGACACGGTGATCACGCGGACCAGCAATAATTACGGGCCGTATCAGTTTCCGGAAAAGCTGCTGCCACTGGCGATTTCGAATGCGCTCGAGAACCACCCGATACCCGTTTATGGCGACGGGCTGCAGGTACGCGACTGGGTGCACGTGGCGGATAACTGCCGCGCGCTCGCAGCCGTATTCGAGCGCGGCCGCAGCGGGGAAACCTATCACATCGGCGGCGGGCATCCGATGCCGAATATCGATGTTCTGAAACTCCTGCTGAAAATTCTGCAGAAGCCGCAAACTCTGCTGACGAGCGTGACGGACCGACTGGGCCACGACCGGCGCTATGCAGTCGATTTCAGCAAGACAACGCGCGAACTCGCCTGGCGTCCGGAAATCGCCTTCGAGCAGGGTCTGCGGGCCACAGTGGAGTGGTACAACCACAATTCCGAATGGGTGCGGCGCTGCCGAAGCGGCGAGTATCGCAAATACTACGAGAGCATGTATGGCGAGCGCGAAGCCACGGCTCGCAGCATGTGAACCGATCAGAATACGCGGTTTTTCAGGCGCGAAACGCTGAATTTGGCGGTTTCGGCGACCGCCATGACGGTCATAACTCCGGCCTGCAGGGGATCGGAGACGACGAGATCGGCTGCCGCGGGCACGCTTCCGGCCATATTCAGACTGACAACCAGGATGCCCTGGGCGCGAACCTCGAGGACGGCCCGCTCGATATCGCCGCCCATCAGCGAACCGGCCATGACAAGCGCCTTCACCCGGGGCAGCCGGGCGCAGGCCCGGACGGCGTCGGCGAGTTCGTGTTCGCCGACGAGCGGAATGGTATCGACCGAGATGTGTTCGCCGCGAATGTTGTGGCGATCGGCTTCCGAGATGGCGCCGATCGCGACCTGCCCGACCTGCGCGCCTCCGCCGATGATGATGATTCGCTTGCCAAATACGCGCTGGAATGTCGTCACTTGTGCGACACGATGCACGATGGGCAGTTTTTGCAGATCGGCGATCAGTTCGGCACCGGCAGATGTGTCGAGCTCAAAGTATGTCTGGCGCGCCTCGACGATGTCGATGGACGTGATATTCGCGCCATGACGTGCAATCACGCCGGTTAACTGGTGCAGAATCCCGGGCCCGGGCTCAGCTTCCACTAAAACACCGATTTTTTCTGTCATGAGTTATGATGAGCGTGCTTTTTCGATCCTACATTCTATTCCAGGGCAGCACGGGGAATGGAAACGGCCAATTCGGCGGCTGCCGTCGAAGACCAAAACGCAGTGGGCGGCCGGGAGGCCGGAACGAAAAAGATCATCTGCACAAAAAGCAGTGAGGCCGGCGCGGCCCGGGCGATTGATAAAGGTGTCCGCGGAAAAATAAGTCCGCCGCGAAGGGCCGGGAGTAACTCGCGGTTCAACCGGTTTTAAATCGAAAATACAGCAGCACAGATTTTCGGGTGCGGATCAGCACAAAATCAGTGGGACTCTTATAAGTCACAGGTCCTGCATCGCGAGCTCCCTCGATTCATATTCAGGCTTTTTCGCACGTTTGTAAGATGTGCGTCAAATTTCGATCATAGCCGCACAGTCTTAAAGAGTTACTCCGGCCCGGCTCTAAGCACTTAGGATAAGTGCGTCGGTTCCAAAATACATAAGCTATGCGATACCGTGACATATCAAACGTGCTTATCAAGAGAAGTGATAGGTTCATCAGAATTCACAGCATAGACACATGTTCAGTCGGATGATAAATTCGAAATTAAAATGTCTCGCACCCGAGGGAGCCCACGAATTCCTCGGTTAGCTGAAAGGAAAGAAACAAACTTATGAGAAGTCTGCGGTCCCGCGACTTTCTGTCTACTGGACTGTTCTGCGTCTCTCTGCTGGCAGTAACCAGTAACCTTTACGGACAGGCAGCCACAGCCTCTATCTCAGGACGAGTCAGCGACCCTTCGGGCGCTGCGATTCCGGGTGCACAGGTCACACTGAAGAACACAGCAACCTCAGCCACACAGAACTCAGCTACAGACGGTCAGGGCCGCTATACGGTGGCCGAGCTGGGCATAGGCAGCTACGACATCACCGTATCCAAGACGGGCTTTCAGACAGCTGTGCGATCGGGCGTCGTTGTAACCGTCGGCGCAGCGTTGACGATCGATTTCACTCTGATGGTGGGTCAGACGAGTCAGAGCGTGGAAGTATCGGCAGCGGTGGCCACGGTTGATACGACATCGAGCCAGATGTCTTCGCTGGTCAATCAGACGCAAATGCGGGAACTGCCATTAAACGGGCGCGACTGGGAACAGCTGATTCTGCTTGCACCGGGCGTATCGAGCTATCCGCAGGGCGGCTCCAGCGCCCTTACTTCAGTAGCCAATGCATATTCGATTTCCGGCACAAGGCCCGAGGGCTATGCCAACCTTCTCGACGGCGAAGACATGCTGAACTGGTGGCAGCGGAACGCGGGCGGCGACGTGACCGGAACGACGCTTGGTATCGACTCGATCGCCGAGTTCCAGACGCTGACCGGCACCTACGGCGCGCAGTATTCCGGCAACGGCGGGGCTATTGTCGGCGTGACCAGATCGGGCACAAACGACTTTCACGGCTCGGCCTATGAGTTTCTGCGCAACAGCGATCTCGACACGCGCGGGTTTTTCGACCCCGGTCATGGCGCGCCGCCATTCCGCCGAAACCAGTACGGCGGTACGCTTGGTGGTCCTATAAAGAAGAACAAGATTTTCTTCTTCATGAACTATGAAGGCATCCAGCAGTTCCTGGATACGACCTACGTGAACTACGTGCCGAACGCAAGCTTTGTGTCGACTTACTGCCCGCCCGCATCCTGCACAGTAAATCCGGCTTCTGCGGCGATGCTGTCCCTCTACCCGGCTCCGAATGCCGGAAACTTCGTTACTCCCGGGGTGGGCATCTATGATTTCGTAGGCGGGCAATCGACTCCGGAGAATTTCGGCGTCGCCCGCATCGACTGGAACATGTCGGACAAAGACGCGTTTTTCGCGCGCTACGAGGCTGATTTCGGCAGCCGCACCACGGATGCCGGTCTTGGCCTCTGGCCGGTGTTCGATAACACTCATAACCAGTTTGTCACGATGGGCGAGCGCCACGTGTTTTCGCCGACGATGGTCAATCAGCTGACTGTGTCTTACTCCAGACCTATCACCTGGGAGACTCAGCCGGAGACTCACTCGCAGCTCCAGATCTTTACTCCGGCTCGTTACGAT
>Ga0335085_10004063_pt1 | contig 24588 bp, 18 predicted proteins | sample Lox_Sample_45_FD_206712 | JGI IMG/M metagenome (GOLD analysis project Ga0335085, IMG submission 206712) | Soil microbial communities from Loxahatchee National Wildlife Refuge, Florida, United States - Lox_Sample_4.5 | ecosystem: Environmental > Terrestrial > Soil > Wetlands | place: USA...
GGATTGACGCCGAGTTCCAGTACGCTCGAGGCAAGCACCTGACCCGAGGCATCCGTTATTTCCACCCAGGTGCGGAAGAGCCCGCTCTCCTCTGGTGGAAGCGGGAACTTCACATCCTGCGTAGGCCTGGAGTCGTGTGGGTTCAGGTCAACTCGTTCCGCGACCACCTGACTTGCCTGGTCCTTTCCGTCCGGCCCCAGCAGTCGAGCCCGCACCGTCACTTTGCGCCACGCAGCGTCCGTCGGATTGGCCAGGGAGAATCTAACTGTGGCTTCATCCCCTGAGGGGAACTGCGTGTGGTGGGTATCAAATTGAATAGCGCCTGCTCCAAAGGGCTCGGGATGAAAATGCCGATAGCTTGAGGTGTTGACTAACTCCAGGCTGGGGTAAACGAATTGTGGGGGGTAAGGCCGCGGCCCAACCACACTTGGTGGATTGACGAAAACCAGGGGAGTGAAGGCAATAGCCAGAGCGTTCTTGCGGTCGTGATCCCAAACTACCGCGGCGTATTGTTTGATGGTGGGTTGGTCGACGGTCCTGGCCACGCCGCAATGGCCCGCATTAATACCGGTCCCCCCATGCGGCTTGAGGGTAATATTACTCTGTAACTTCTCGATGCCGGTACCGACCTGCGCCCTCTGCTGCGCAATCCAGGGCCAGTAACGCTCGGAGAATTCCAAGCGGAGCCCCGAGAGAGGCTGGCTGCTCAAATTCTCAATATTCACGCTGCAGCCAATAATGTCCCCTGATGTATAGTACGTCTGTGTGACTTTGGCAGAAACGATCTGAATCGTTTGCCGATGGACTACAAAGGAGCAGATTCGAAAAATCTCTTGACTGACCTGCTGCGACACGGGATCCTGCACACGCATGTCGATCGCGTATCTTCCCGTCCTCGTGTCCGGTGGTACTTTCCAAAGTTCAAGATAACCCGGCGCCCGCCCAGCATCACCCAGCACCAACCCGTCGGCCACTGGTTTCACTTCGCCCACATAACGCACGGCGAAGATGTAACGTGCTTGGCTCTGCTCCGCCTGCGGGGAATTGAAAATGATTCTGAGCGAGACCGCGTCGCCGACGTTGTAAGTCGTTTGGTCGGTAACAGCATGCAGCGAAGCTTGCGGTCGCGCGTTTAGGTTCAAGCTGGGCGTTGAATCGAGCCACGCCACGGCCGCCAAGGCCACCAACCCCGATATCAGTGACTTCCCCCGGGTCGCGATTCTGCCTGTGTTGCGCATGAAATCCCCTCCCCAAGACTAATCGACCCCCGAAAAGTGGTGGGGAGGATTATAGATTTCCCGTAGTGGCGCGTCCAGCCGCACCCGGTTCTGTATTGCGGGTCAGCATCCCGGCGCCGACGTTGCATTGCCACTCTCGACGGCTTTTGACGTATACTTTCGGTTTCAACTTGATAAGGGGGGTGACATGACCAAAGGAAAACGGGCATCTTCCGTTAGCCGAAGAAGTTTCCTGACAACCACCGGGGGCTTGATTGCAACTGCGCCGGCAATAGGACGGGGCATGGCGCGGACGGCGGGTGAAACTCCACGGGCAGAACCCGCTTCTTCCCCTGCAGCCGAGGCGGCCCGGAAAATTCCGATTGGCGTCTTCGATCCCGTTTACAATCACCTCTCGCTTGACGAGATGCTTGACAAGATCTCTACGCTCGGAATTGAGGCGGTGGAGGTGGGCACGGCAAGCCTATCCGGCACTAGGCATTGCCCGGTCCCGGAGCTTCTCGCCGACCCTGCCAAGGCCCGAGCCTGGAAAAACAAATTCGAAGACCACAAGATTCTGGTAGCAACGCTTAGTTGCCATGGCAACCCGGTTCATCCCGACCCTAAGATTGCGGCGCGAGATGATGAAATTTTTCGAAACACAGTCCTTCTGGCCGAACGATTGGAGGTGCCGGTTATTGTGGGGTTCTCGGGTTGCCCGGGCGGTTCGCCCACAGACATGATGCCCAACTGGGCCACTTACCGCTGGCCTCCGGATTTTGATCAGACACTGAGGTATCAGTGGACTCAAAAGGTGATTCCATATTGGCAAGGAGCTGCGAAGTTTGCGCGCGCGCACGGTATCCGCAAAATCGCCCTGGAAATGCATCCCAACTTTGTCGTCTACAACCCGAAGACGCTGATGAAGCTCCGCAATGCTGTGGGTGAAGAGATTGGGGCCAACTGCGACCTCAGCCACTTGTTCTGGCAGGGCTGTGACCCTGTCGAGGTCATCCACTACCTCGGCAAGCAGGGAGCCATCTATCACGCGCACATGAAAGACACGGTGATTGTGAAGGACGTCGCGGCGCGGTTTGGGGTGCTGAACTTTCCCGAAGAGCCGGAGGAGAAACCCACCGATGGCTCGGTGTACTTCCGCGCGGTGGGTTACGGTCACGGCGCGCATCTCTGGAAGGACATCGTGAAGGCGTACATGGACATCGGCTTTCAGGGAATCATGAGCATTGAAAATGAAGACCCTATTCTTGCCGGCGAAGTGGGCGTCGAGCGAGCCTTGTACGTTCTGAAGAATGTTCGCGCGGAACTTCTGGCGCAATCCGGGTAATACGTTGACTTCGCCTTGGATTGGGCTTTCAATGTTGGCCTGCCGGGCCCCGCACTTACCTTGTTTCGGGGATCTCCAGCCGCGCCCCGGTTCCTGAATCGCCCGCACGAAAGGAATTCCTGTGAATCCCCTGGACGCCATTTTGAAGCCGAAATCCATCGCCGTGGTGGGCGCCTCGCGCCGACAGGGATCCATCGGCCGCGAAATTCTGCACCAGCTCATCGAGTTCGATTTCCACGGCAAGCTCTTTCCGGTTAACCCCAAAGGGGATTTTATCCACTCCATAAAGGCTTTCCCGACGGTGTCATCGATTCCCGACCCGGTGGACCTGGCTATCATTGTCGTGCCGCGGGATGAGGTGCAGAGCGTCATCGATGATTGCGGGAAGAAGGGCGTGAGGGGCCTGGTGGTTATCACCGCAGGCTTTTCCGAGACTGGGGAGGACGGAAAAAGGTTCGAGGCCCAACTGGGTGAGCGCGTCCGGCAATATGGGATGCGGATGATCGGCCCGAATTGCATGGGCGTCATCAATACCGACCCGGCAGTCCGCATGGACGCCACCTTTGCCCCCACCCTGCCTCTTCCGGGACGCATTGCTTTCATGTCGCAGAGCGGCGCACTGGGCGTGGCCATCCTGAACATTGCGCGACAGCTCGACATAGGCTTTTCCTATTTTGTGAGCCTTGGCAACAAGACCAACGTCTCCGGCAACGATCTGTTGAAGTATTGGGAAGACGATCCGGAAACCGATTTGATTTTGATGTATCTCGAATCGTTCGGGAATGCCAAGCGCTTCATGCAAATCTGCCGGAGGATTTCAAAGCGCAAGCCCTTGCTGGTGGTGAAGTCCGGCCGCACGGAAGCGGGCGCGCGCGCGGCGACGTCGCACACCGGAGCGCTGGCAGCAAACCAGGGACTCGACATTGCCACCGGCGCCCTGCTGGAGCAGTGTGGCGTAGTCCGCGTCAACACCGTGGAAGAGTTGTTTGACTTGGCCCTCGCCTTCTCCAAGAATCCCTTGCCCCGGGGCAACCGCCTGGGCATTCTCACCAATGCCGGCGGGCCCGCCATCATGGCCACGGATACGGCCATTGCCCACGGCCTGCGCATGGCGGATTTCTCCGAACGAACCTGCCACGAGCTCCGCCGTCTGCTTCCCCCCGAGGCCAGCATCCAGAATCCCGTGGATATGACTCCCCAATCAGACCGCGGCAAGTACGATGCCTGTGCGCGAATTCTGCTGGAGGACGATGGTATTGACATGCTGCTGGTGGTTTTTGTTCCTCCCATGATGATCAACACCATGGACATCATCCTGGGGCTGGAGAAATTGCGCCATAAATATCTCAAGCCGGTGGTGGGAGTTATCATGGCGACGGAAGAGTTCTTTGGGGAGTTGAACCGCGATCACCCCAACCATATGGCTCTATACATTTTCCCGGAATCGGCGGTGAACGGGCTCGCCGCCCTCCATCACTATCGCCTGTGGCGCGACAAGCCGGTGGGAGCAGTAAAGCGCTTTGAGGTTCGCAGCGGCACGGCGGAGGATATCCTTCAAGAGGTTCGCCAGCAGGGCCGGGGACAAATGACGGCGGAGGAAGGCCTCCGCTTGATCGGCTGCTATGGAATTCTCGTGGCGGAGTCCATTCCCGCCGTCAATCGGAAAGAGCTTGAACGGGTGGCCAAAGAGCTTCGCTACCCGGTCGTGCTTAAAGCGGTCGCCCCGGATTTGGTTCATAAGATGGATGCCGGCGGCGTGATCGTGGATCTCCGTGGCCCGGAGGAATTATTGGCAGCCGCGCAGAAGATGACGGAGTCCGTCGCCCGTCACCGTGGGGACACAGCAGGTGCGGGCGGCTTGGGCTTCCTGATTCAGGAATTCGTCCACGGCGGCCGGGAAGTGATTGTCGGCATGAATCATGATCCCAAGTATGGCCCGCTGGTGATGTTCGGTCTCGGTGGGATTTACGTGGAAACGGTGAAAGATGTGGTTTTCCGCGTGCCGCCGCTCACCGATCTCGAGGCGCACGAAATGATCCAGCAGATTCGCGGGTACAGTTTGCTGCGAGGTGTGCGCGGAGACGCCCCGATAGATTTCGACGCCCTCGCGGAGGTTCTGCAAAGGTTTTCGCAGCTCGCGGAGGACATGCCGGAGATCGCGGAAATTGAAATAAACCCTTTGCTGGTCTTCCCCCAGGCTGCGGATTTTCGCGCCGTCGATGCGCGCGTGCGGTTGCGTGGAGAACGGGGAGACGGGGTTTGAGATTTGGGAAGTCCAAACAACTGAGAAACTGCCTGATCGGTAATGACTTGCAGTAAGACAAGCGAATTGAATCCCCCGCGACAAACCGGAAGGCAACCTCCGTGTGCGACGATCCGGATGTTGAGGCACCTCGGTCAAGCCAATGGCGCAGTGCGCACTCCTTAGTCCTTAAAACCGCAAGCGACGCAATACCGGCGAGGAACATCTCCTGACTTGGCACTGTCAACTGATCTCCTGGGTATATGATCGCAGCAGGCGGCGTCGCCAAAGACGTCAACGAGTGGAAAATGAGATCCAGCCGTTGGTCGCCCGCCTGGCTTTCGAAGCGCTTGACAATGTCCGGCAACGCGGGCATTCTGTTTTCATCCAAGGGCTTCGAAGGGCGTCCAATTTCTAATCGCTCCTCTGCTTTCAAGAGGGCTCAGGAGGTCCCGCCGTGTCTCACACTCGTAGAGACTTTCTCAAGATCAGTACTGTTGGCACCGTTGTGACTTCGATGCTGGGCTTCGACTTGGCGCCGGCCTACGCCGAGATGCGGGCGCTCAAGATCGGTCGCGCCTCGGAGACGCGATCCACCTGTCCTTATTGTTCGGTGAGCTGCGGCGTAATCATCTACACCATTGGCGATCGCGCCAAGAACGTAACCCCCCAAGTAGTGCACGTCGAGGGCGATCCCGACCACCCGATTAATCGCGGGACGCTGTGCCCCAAGGGTTCGTCACTGCAACAAGACATTCTCAATGACCGGCGACTGCTGAAGCCCCAGGTGCGCCGTCCCGGCTCCGACCACTGGGACGACATTTCCTGGGATGATGCCATCGACGAAATCGGCCGCTGGGTGAAGAAGTCGCGCGATGAGACCTTCATTGAGAAGGACGCGCAGGGGCGCACGGTGAATCGCTGCGAAGGCATCGCCTGGACGGGCGGCTGCACCGACACCAACGAGTTCAACTACCTGGTGGTCAAATCCATGCGGAGCCTGGGCCTGTGTTACATCGAAAACCAGGCTAGGGTTTGACACGGCCCTACGGTCTCAAGTTTGGGACCTACCTTCGGGCGCGGAGCGATGACCAATGGCTGGATCGACATCAAGAACACCGACATGATGTTGATCGAGGGCGGGAATCCCGCCGAGAATCATCCTTGCGGATTCAAGTGGGCCATCGAGGCCAAACGCAACCGCAACGCCAAGATGATCGTGGTCGATCCGCGCTTCACGCGGACGGCGGCGACGGCGGACCTTTTCCTTCAGATCCGCGCCGGCACGGACATCGCCTTCCTCGGCGGATTGATCCGCTACGCCGTCGAAAACAACCGCATCGCCAGGGACTATCTCGTCAACTTCACGAATGCCGCTTTCATTATCAAAGACGGTTTCAAACTTCCCGAAGACGGGCTCTATTCAGGATTCGACGCCGCCTCCCAGGTCTACGATAAGTCGACCTGGAATTACGCGGAGGGGGGCGACTTGAGCGGCAAAAGCGGCGCGGTGGAGATGCCGCACGCCAGTCCCGCCAGGGTGGAAACGGCAGTGGGGACACCTCCGCTACAGGCCGGCGCCAAGCCCGCCACGGCGCCGCCCACCCTGACCGAAAACGTGGCCTATGACCTCACTCTCCAGCACCCGAGGTGTGTCTTTCAACTGCTCCGGCAGCAGTATGCGCGCTATACGCCGGAGATGGTGGAGCGGATCACGGGCATTCCGCAGCCGCAATTCCTGAAAGCCGCCGACCTCTTCACCTCCATCCGCAAGGATGGCGACATGACAAAGGCCGGTACCATTATCTACGCCGTGGGATGGACCCAGCATACTTCGGGCACGCAGACGATCCGGGCCGCGGCGATGCTTCAGCTCCTCCTGGGCAACGTTGGCCGTGCCGGGGGCGGCGTCAATGCGTTGCGTGGCCACTCCAATATTCAGGGCGCTACCGACATGGCCGGCGTCTTCGATCTGCTGCCCGGCTATCTGAAGGTTCCCAATCCCAACGACACGAATCTGGAAGCCTATCTGAAGCGCATCACGCCCAAACCGTCCAAGCCCGACGCCTGGCAGTCAATGAACTATTGGGCGAACACAGCAAAGTTCGCCGTCTCCTTTCTCAAGGCAATGTACGGCCCGGCAGCGCACAAGGAAAACGACTGGGCATTTGATTATCTTCCCAAGGCCGACCGTAATTATTCCTGGACCCAGATCTGGGACAACATGTACCGGGGCAGCGTCAAAGGCCTTTTCGCCTTCGGGATGAACGGCGTGATGATCGGCCCTGATTCCAGGAAGAACATCGAGGCGCTCAAGAAGGCGGATTGGCTGGTGGTGGGTGAGATTTATCCCGACGAGACCAGCGAATTCTGGAGTGCGCCCGGAACCACCGCCGAGGAGATGAAAAGCATCCAGACGACGGTCTACCGGTTGCCCTGCGCGGGCTTCGCCGAAAAGGATGGCTCGTTCACCAATTCCGCGCGGTGGCTGCAATGGAAGAACGCCGCGTTGCCGCCGCCGGGCGACGCCCGCCTCGACCAGGCCATCCTGGCCCAAATTTTCCTCAAAGTGCGCGAACTCTACAAGAAGGAGGGCGGCAAGTTTCCCGATCCGATTTTGAGCGCCTCCTGGTCCTATTCCGACCCTTCGAATCCTTCCTTGGCCGAAGTCGCCAAGGAGGTTAATGGCAAAGCGCTGGCCGACATTACAGATGAAAAGACGAAGCAGACCCTGACGTCCGGACAGCAACTTCCTTCCTTTGCTTTTCTGCGCGACGACGGCACCACGAGTTGCGGCAACTGGATCTACTGCGGTTCCTGGACCGAGGCGGGACCGCAACTCGCGCGGCGAGGCACGGAGGATCCTTCCGGGCTCGGCATCTACCCCAATTGGGCGTGGTCCTGGCCGGTGAATCGCCGCGTGCTCTACAACCGCGCTTCCTGCAACCCGGAGGGCAAGCCCTGGGATCCCCAACGCCGGCAAATCTGGTGGAATGAGGCCGCCCAAAAGTGGACGGGCCACGACGTGCCCGACTTCAAGCCCGATTCCAATCCCAAGGACCACATGGGTCCCTTCATCATGAATCCCGAGGGCGTGGGCCGGCTGTTCGTGCCCATCGGCGCCGTCGCCGACGGGCCTTTCCCGGAACACTATGAGCCGATCGAGAGTCCTGTTGCGAATCTCCTTCATCCCGGCCAGACCCACAATCCCATCGTCAAGAAGCTGAAGACGCCTTTGGACAAGTACGGCACCGTGGCGGATGGGTTCAACGTGGTCTGCACTACCTACCGGCTTACCGAGCATTATCACTACTGGACCAAGAACAATCCGGCAAACGTGGAGCTGGTACCCGAGCCCTTTGTGGAGATTCCCGCTGAGCTCGCGGACGAAATGGGAATCAAGGGAGGCGAGAAGGTAAAAGTAAGCAGCGCTCGCGGCCAATACATCGCCAAGGCGATGGTCACGCGGCGGATCAAGCCAATGATGATCGATGGCAAGAAGACATACCAGATCGGCATCCCCATTCATTGGGGTTATCGCGGCATTGCCGAGGATGCGGGCCGGACGGCGCATACCCCCACCAATCTGCTTTCCCCCACGGTCATCGATCCGAATGCTTTTACACCGGAGTTCAAGGGGTTTCTGGTGAAGCTGGAACGGGCGTAATGCAGGGGATAGGAATTAGGGCTACCGGCTCAGGATGACAAAGCAAGACGCGGAGAACTCATGAGTCAAGCTACACTTCGCATACAAAAAATCTCGGGGCACGCCGGACCCGTTCCGGGCGCTGGTACTCAGCGCGAGCTTCAGGTCTGCAAGCTTGTGGACACCACCACCTGCATCGGCTGCAAGGCCTGTGAGGTCGCATGCCAGGAATGGAACGACCTTCCTTTTGTGGAGACGACCTTTGACAACACTTACCAGACCATGCCCAGCACGACCTGGAATTTCTGGAACCTGATCAAATTCAACGAGCAACCTAAAGAAGACGGCACGATGATGTGGCTGATGCGCAAGGATCAGTGCATGCATTGCGCCGAGCCGGGGTGCTTGGCGGCCTGCCCCGCCGACGGCGCCATCGTGCAATACACCAACGGCATCGTCGATTTTCAGCAGGACAAGTGCATCGGTTGCGGATACTGTATTACCGGCTGTCCCTTCGACGTTCCGAAGTTGAATCCCTCCACCAAAAAGGTGCACAAGTGCACCCTGTGCGCCGACCGCGTGAGCCAGAGCCTGGAACCGGCCTGCATCAAGGCGTGTCCGACTGGCTGCCTCCACTTTGGCTCCAAGGACGATATGAAGGATCTCGCGGAGAAGCGAGCTCGCCAGCTTCGCATGTACTCCGGCTTCGATAAGGCGGGCGTTTATGATCCGCCCGGCGTCGGTGGCACCGGCGTCATCTACGTTCTGCACGATGCGACAAATCCCGAGGCGTACGGCGGACTGCCGGCCAACCCTTCCGTTCCGTGGACGGTCAGACTGTGGAAGACACCCCTCAAGTGGTTGGGTAATCTCGCGATGTTGGGAGGCCTCGTGGGCGTTACGCTTCATTATCTGCGTTTCGGCCCGAAGACGGTCCCCGACACCAAGGCGGAGGAGCGCCCATGAGTATGACAGCCGCTGTTCCTCACACTCATGCCCATAGCGATTCGGATAATCGCATCCTTCGCTACACCTTTGGCGAGCGCGTCCTTCACTGGGTCGCAGGTCTCTCCTACATCCATTTGCTCCTCACCGGCCTCGCCTTTTGGTCGCCGTACTTATTCTGGCTTTCGCTGTTGTTCGGAGGCGGACCGACCGCGCGCTTCTGGCACCCTTGGGTGGGATTGATCTTCACGGCTTCCATGGTCTGGATGTACCGCCTTTGGCATGCGGACATGCGCACCACCCCCGCCGATCGTGAGTGGGCGAAGCACGTGGGCGACTACATTCGCAACCAGGACGAGAACCTGCCGCCTATCGGCCGTTTCAACATCGGCCAGAAGCAATTCTTTTGGTTGATGTTTTTTGGCGGCCTCGCCCTCTTGCTCTCCGGTGTCGCCCTGTGGCTGGTGAACGATATCCCCTGGAGTTGGCGATGGCTGCGCTATACCGCGGTTCTGGTTCATGCCGTGGCGGCGCTGCTCACCATCGGCGGCTTCATCATCCACGTCTACATGGGCACCGCCATGGTGCGAGGCGGTTTCACATCGATCATCCGCGGTGAAGTCTCCGCCGCCTGGGCCCGGATGCATCATCGCCTCTGGTACGAACAAGTGAAGGACGCGCACTCCCTGGAAAAATGACGAAGCCCCTCGATGTCCTTTCAAGAAAATGGGACCAGCGCATTGAACGCGCCCGCGAGCTGGCCGACCAATTTCCTTTTGCCGCCGAGGTTCTGACCTTCTACTCGAAGCTGGCGGCGTTCCAACAAGGTTCATATTCTCGCCTGCAATCGACTTTTGGCTCCACATCCGCACGCTCTTTGAACGGACAACTCTCACCCGAGCTGAACATCCATGAGATCGAAGCTCTCATGCCGCGTTTCCGGCCCTTTCTATCGTTCCTGGTGAAAGAAGGGCCGTCGGCTATGACCGGTTTTGCTGCCCGCCTCGAAAAAAGCGATCGTGGCGATTGGGCGCAGCTTCTCAAGCGGTTCTGGCGCCGGAATGAGCGAGAACGTAAGGAGTGCGGCGGAGTAAACGAAGAAGCGGCGGAGCTGACGCGGTCGGAGATGGCGGATGAGTCCTCCGATGAGGGCCTCAGGAGGTTCACCGCCTTGGCGGTTTTACAGCCTTACGCGGAATACCTTGCCTACCGCGTCGCTCTGCCTGCCCCCGCGGTTCGGCGGCCCGTCTGCCCCTTCTGTGGGTCGAAGCCGTTGGTGGGTGTGCTGCGGCCGGAAGGCGAGGGCGCCAAGCGGTTGCTCGTCTGCTCGTTTTGCTTCACCGAGTGGGATTATCTTCGCATCGCGTGCCCGGCGTGCGAGGAGTTCCGCGATGATAAAATGTGTGTGTATACAGCCGCGAAGTTTGAACTCGTCCGGGTGGAAGCCTGCGAAACCTGCAAGAGGTACATCAAGACTGTCGATCTCGCGAAGAGCGGCCTGGCGATTCCCGAAGTGGATGAGCTCGCCACCATCCCTCTCACCTTGTGGGCGGACGAACAAGGCTACACGAAGATCAGCCGCAATATCTTCAACTCCTGAGAGTCTCCAGCGGCTATTCACACTCAGCGCCTTCCTGACCGTAAACTTTTGTGATGCGTGAAAAGGAAAGGCGTCGGTCATGACAACATTGACCGCGTCTACCAACGAAAGCCCGGCGCTACAATCAATTGATGAATTTCGTACAAGTAAACCTATTTTCCAAACGCAACGCTAACGGGGCTTCGCCCCAGCCCGAAAACATGTTCAAGAGCGTTTTCACGATGCAAAAACTTGACTCATTTACACCAGATTTTCGACTTCAAGATTTCTAGTGTCCTGAGTCAGAAGTTCGTTAATGAAATCAGCCCGCAAAGCGGGCGACATATTGTAGCCCACGGCGCAAGCCGTGGGTCAGATCGCCCACCCTTATCCCCCCCTCTCCCGCCCAGGCGGGAGAGGGGGGACGAAGGGGGAGAGGGCCAGATCCCCATGGCTTACGCCATGGGCTACATTACATCGCCCCTAACAGGGCTTCGGAAATTCCGCTTCCGTCATAGCGATTTTTGCAAGGGACTTTTGACTCAGAACGCTGGCCTTGATACAGGTATACGGCCAGCCGCGCGGAAAGCCGCTATAGCTTTTCGCCCTTTGGCCTTGCCGCAAGGACAACCCGCAGTTCGCACATACCTACAAGGCCGCCCCACCTGCTGCCGGTGGGAATAACTCGGGGCCCGGACCCTCAACCATGGCAACGAGTCGAGGCGGATGCCAAATGCGGCCTCATATCACCACACAATCGTCTCGTTAGGCACGAAGCGGCTGACCTTCCGCATCGGAGCCTTGTTCGCCCGGTAGTAGGCGCGTTGATACAGGGGGCCGACCTTCCCCGGCGGGTCGATCGTAGTCACGGTGTTGCCCTTGATCGTGAGCGTGTACGAAACATCGCCGATGCTTTCCTTCACCGTACGTTCCGAGATAGGGAAAGTCACAACGAGCTTGTCGCCGGGATGCGCGACTCCGGCATCGACGTATCGCCCTTCCCATGGCACCTTCCGCCACGTGCCGTTCATCTTGCAGACCACTTCCCTGCTGCCGGTCGTGATCCACTCCGGCACACGCACCAGCACCTTGGAGCAGGGCTTCTTCAATTTCAGATCCACTCGCCCCTCATACGGAATGTGGCTATACACATCCGCCCAGGGGGACGCTCGATTCATCAGCAGATTGAGGCGCAGATCCTCGCCCTTTCGCTCCAGCAAGCCCTGCCAGATGTAGTACAGCGTACGGGAGGAATTGCCGAGGCAACACTGCTGGATCCCGATTTCCTGGGCAAATTCATTACCACTCGCCCATCCGGCGAATGATCCCCGCAGCCGTTCGGGCAACCGGTCCGCGGTCTCATTGAATGCGACGGGCTTGGCGGGCTGGGACGCAGCAAACGCGGGGATCCAGTCCCCGTTCACGAGCTGCTGCTCGGCAAACGTGTTGCGAACCCAGCGGTCCACGTCATCCCAATAGTCTCCGACGCCGGCCTGGGTGAGCTTGATTGAGATCGCTATCATGTCCGCGACCTCGCAGCTCTCGCACGCCTGGTAACGATTGTTGATGATGAGCTCGGGGAAGAATCCCACCAGGTTGGACCCCTGCTCTCTCGCCCATCGATATCCCGAGTCCACCCATTGCAGCATGGCCCGGTCGTTGGCAGCGGCGGCATATTCCAGAATGCTGAGCGCTCCGATGGTGTGGTTATGGAAGTGTCCGCCCAAGGCGGCGTCCTTGGCCTCGGGATAATGTCTGGTCATCCGGTTTGAGGTCATCAGGGCGTCGCGTTCGGTCTGACAGAACAGGAATCGCCCTTCAAAATCGTAGTACTCGGTGTGTCCCACCCCGTACCCGGAGAGGCCCGCGGCCAGCTTGCGCGCAGGTTCATGACCGGTGGCTTTGTAGTATTGCGTCAGGCCCTGGATCATCCGCAGGTTCCCGTAATCAACGGAGTCCCAGCCGGTGGGGATGGTCGCATTCGGACATTTCGCAAACGGTGCATAGGCCCAGTTGGGCAGGTACGTAAAATCCCCCTTGTCCACGGCCAACTCGGAGAGCCGCTGGATCATCCGCTCGATCGTCTGCTTCCAGACGGGGTTCTTATCATGGAGATAGTAGACGGTCATCGTGCCCAGGATTCGCCCGCATTTCGATGGCGTCGTGGCCAGCGTCAACGACTGGTCCTCAATGCCCACGATGCTGCCCTTCGGCGTCCATACCCTATGGAAACTCCACGGGCTGATCCTGCTCCAGGGAGTACCGTTCAGAACTTCGTAGGTGAGCCCGTCCGGCCCGATGCTGGCCAGATTAACGCACTCCCACACCGGGTCCACCTGCTCGTCCTGGCGGCTGCCCGTGGCGAGCCGCAGGAGAGGCAGCGCTTCCATAAACCCCTCGGCGCTCTCCACCCAGTCATTATGATTGTGTACCATGATGGCGGGATTCCGAAAGAACTGCGCTTCCCAGTACACCTCATAGTCATACTTCGGATCCGTAATACCTGTCAGGGCGCTAATTGCCAGTTTGGACCTCTCGGTAATGTCGTAGGTGTCGGGAATCATGTCTTCATACCGCTCGCCGCGATAAGCCGGAAACTCCAGTGCTGGGAGGTTCTGGTTCGGGTAATCAACGCTCAGCTTGGGCATCCCGCTTGAGTTTGTGCCGCCGAGCGCCCATCCCCTCTTCAGTGTTGACCCGCCCAGAACCACAAGCGAGCTTTTCATGAAATCACGCCTGTCAACCATGCTAGTACCCCTCTATTAGTTTAGCATCTCAAACGACACAGTCCTTACGAGCCTCCAAATCCGGCGAAAAGAGCGGCTCCCAGGGAACATGCTCCAGGTACCGCTTGCCCATCCGGTGATTCACGATGTTGAGCATGGCCCGGTAAAGTCCGTCGCCATCTCGGGCCGCTGGAGCCGCCAATACGTATTAACGAGTGCGCCCTCGGTATATTGGCTCTCGAAAGCGAACCCGTCGACCCGAGATTATAATTGCGTCAAGTGCTGACAAAAACAGCGCAGGTTTCCGGCGCTGCCCTCGTCGTGCTTTTGTCGTCTTCACACCAGTAATGAGTCGCCCAGGGTTTAGTAATCGCCGAAGGGACGGCTGCGCCGGTTACTTCGACGTGAAAAGGCCTTACCCCCGTTGTGCGCGGCGTCGCGGATGATGTTGACGTTTTGTCACCCCTGTCGGCGAGGCTCGCAACCTCATTTCCTACGGGTAGGAAATTGCAGGCGGGAATTGTAAAATCTTTTCCTACCGGTAGGAAATTCCGCAAGAATTCTGTTGACAACATACCTTGCCTTCGCGCTAGCCTTGGAGGGTAAGGTTGCCGGCTCTTTCGGTGGCGGGTAACCGCCCCCCCGGCGCTCATGCGCCGCCCCTCAATCAGGAAGGGAGCCTTTGGCGTGGGGGATTGCCACACAAGGCCACGGGAGATGCAGATGTTAAAGAAATACGACCGAACCCTGAATATATATGAAAACAAAGGAATCAGCGACAACATGCCCGACGAAAATTCGGACATTTACGTCGAATGGGCATGAATTTTGCAGAAAAAAACGGATTTGTGACGACAATTTGACAGTTCAAACCGGTTTTCACAGGTTCTTTCGTGCATTATGCAGCCCAACTTTTGACGTTGACAGTTGCCCCAGAATCTCGGCCCTCGCGAGGTTGCCAATTTGCTAGAATAGCTCGCCGGAAAATCAAAGCAAGCAGGGGGAGTACGGGTATGGCAAGCCGACGCACATTCATGCAGAAAACTCTGGGTGGCACCGCCGCGCTGGCGGCCTCTGGACTTTTCCCTTCCCGCCGCGTGCTGGGCGCCAATGATCGCATCCGCATCGGACTGATCGGAGCAGGCGGGCGCGGGACGCAGATTTTCAAAGCGGCGTTGAAATGCCCGAACGTGGAGGGCGTTGCCGCGGCCGATGTTTACACGCACCGCCTCGATGACTTGAAAGCGAACCTGCCCGCGATCCGGACCTACCGTGATTTCCGTAGACTGCTCGATGACAAAAGCATCGATGCGGTTCTGATTGCCACGCCTCAGCACCTGCACGCGCTGAATTTCGTTCCCGCCATTCAGGCGGGCAAAGACGTTTACCAGGAAAAGACCATGGCGTTCAATCCCGACCACGCCAAGCGCATGCGCAAGGCTCTGGAGGGGTCAGGGCGCGTCGTGCAGGTGGGCATCCAATCCACCAGTTCACCCGAGGTGGAAAAGGTGCGCGAATACCTTAAGCCCGAACACGTCGGCCTGATTACGCAACTCCACACCTTTCACTATCGCAATGCTCCTTATGGAGGTTGGAAGCGCCCTATTCCCGGCGATTGCAACCCTCAGCAGGTGGATTGGAAGGCTTTTGAAGGCGAGGCAAAAGAGCATCCCTTTGACCCCAACCGCCTGATCAACTGGCGCTTCTTCTGGGATTACTCCGGGGGAAACGTTTATGAGAACATGACGCACCAGGTGGGATTCTGGTATAAGCTTCTCGACCTTAAGATACCTGAGAAGGCTACGATGGTGGGCGCCAATTACCTTTCACCGGACATGCAAGTGCCCGACACCATGGACGTAAGCATGATTCAAGGGGAAAAGATCCTGTTTACCTGGAACTCCATGTTCGGCAATAACCTGATGGGCGCGGGTTATGACGAAGTGCTCGGCAATAAAGGAACGATTCTGCGCGACGAGAACTTCAACGTCCGCTTTGTTCCCCAGGAGAGGAAGGCAGTGGCCCCCAAGCTGGGTGAGGCGCCCGGCAAGGCTCCGGACATCGTCGGCATGAACGACATCAGCGTTCTGCACATGCAGAATTTCTTCGACTGCGTGCGCAGCCGCAAACAAACCAACTGCCCGCTCGATTTGGGATTCCGCTCCGCCGTCGCCTGCCGCATGGCTGTGGAGTCCTACCGCCAAGGCCGCACTGTAGGTTGGGACGAAGAAAAGGAAGAGATTGTGTAGCAGGGCGCGCCAGGCGCTTCTCTGCTTTCAATGAGGGTGGATGGGACGAACGATAATTCAGACTATCCTGAGGGCGGCAGTGGTAACAGGGTTGGTAGAGGCGTGGTTTGTGGTATTCAACCTCATGTGTCCAACCGAGAGCCCCTCTGGCACCCTGACACCTATGAACATTTTACTGTATCCTGGAGCCAAGCTGTGCCAGGCACTGTTTAAAGTCAGGATTCTAGACGTTGACCTCGAAGACCTGAGCATGAGAAACGCGTGGGCGATGGGCCCACTCTCCCACATCGTAAATTTTCTTGCATATCTGCCCATTATCGCCTTACTCGTCTACGAGCTTAGGAAATCGTCTCGCGAAATTAGGACATTCTTCCGGGTCATTACCATCCTAGTCGGCGTGTCGAGTGTCCTCTATGGAGGCCTGTGGGGGTTTATTGGTTTGAATGACAGCGACGTTTACCATTACCCGCTCACGCAAGATTACCCCCTGTTCTTTGTCAGCCTTCCGATGATCGTATGGGGGGTATTTGCTATCTTTATCGCGCTCTTCGATTCGATCCGGATGTTGAAGAACCGCAACGCGCAGTCACCATGAACTGACTGCAACATAATCTCTCCCGCAGCCTGCTGGTGTATACTCCACAGGCTCGGGCCGTAAAACCCTGCGGGCGGAGAAACCGATGAAGAAAATCCTGAATGAGCCTTTTGCCTATGTTGACGAGATGCTGGTGGGCTTGTGCCTGGCGCATCCGCATTATTACAAGCAGACGGGGACAGCAGGCCGTGTCATTGTCCGTGCGGATGGGCCGATCAGCGGCAAAGTGGGGATTGTTTCCGGCGGCGGCTCCGGGCACTTGCCGGTCTTTACCGGTTATGTCGGCAAGGGCTTGTTGGATGCCTGCGCGATTGGTGACGTTTTCTCTTCCCCGGCGGTCGATCAGGTGGCGGAAGCCATTCGCGCCGCGCACGGGGGCGCCGGAGTGTTGCGCCTGTACGGGAACTATGGCGGCGACAACATGAATTTCGATATGGCGGGGGAGATGGCGGAGATGGAAGACATCCGCACCACTAGCGTGCGCGTGGCGGATGATGTGGCCAGCGCGCCGCCTGCCGGCCGCTCGAAACGGCGAGGCGTGGCAGGCCTGGTCTACGCCTACAAAATCGCGGGAGCCAAGGCGGACCAGCGCGCGGCGCTCGACGAAGTGACCGCCGCTGCGCAGAAAGCGGTGGACGCGTGCCGTTCGATCGGCGTTGCCCTCACGCCCTGCACGGTGCCGGCGGTGGGCCATCCAACCTTTGAAATCAGCGAGACGGAAATGGAAATCGGCATGGGGATTCACGGCGAGCCGGGGGTGCGCCGCGGGCCCATGAGGCCCGCTGACGCCATCGCGGAAGAAATGCTTTCTCTTCTGCTGGCCGATATGCCCTTGCAATCCGGAGACCGTGTTTCCATATTGGTAAACAGCTTGGGGGCGACGCCGCCGGAAGAGCTTTACATTGTCTACCGCTTCGTGGCGCGAAAACTCACTGGCCTGGGCGTGGAGATCGTCATGCCGCTTGTGGGGCGCTACGCCACCTCCATGGAAATGGCCGGCATGTCGCTGACGCTTTGCCATCTCGATGCGGAGTTGGAAGCTCTGCTGAAGGCGCCCTGCGATTGCCCGTTCTTGAGGGTTTGAACCCTTGAATCAAACCTTTAATGTCTCTGTTTTCTTGGCAAACCTTTCTCGGTGCCCTCTGTGTCAAGAAAAGATTGAGCACAGAGGTCACGGAGATGCTCTGTGAGCTCCGTGTTAAAGCTTGAGAAGCACGGAGGAGGCAAAGAACCACCTATTGGTTACAGTTCCCCAGCGCTGGGGTAGCTATCCAACGAGTCACGATGACCACACAAATCACTACCGCGGTCCTACGAGATGCGCTGGCGCGCATTGCCGCCAAGATGGAATCGTCCTCAGACGAGTTAAATGCGCTCGATGCGCAACTTGGGGACGGCGACTTGGGTGTCACCATGGTACGCGGTATGCGGGCCGTAGGGTCGGAGTTGCCCCAACTTCCCGATGACGTGGGCATGGCGTTGCTGAAATGCGCGCAAGCCTTCACCAAAGTTTCGGGTTCGACGTACGGCACGCTGCTGGCGACGGGGCTGATGAGTGCGGCTAAAGCCACGAAGGGACGGACGGAGGTTCCCTGGTCCGAGGTTTCGCCGCTGCTAGGGAATGCCTTGCAATCGATGGCGCAGCGCAGCGGGGGAAACCTGGGAGAGAAAACCGTGCTCGACGCTTTGGAGGCGGTGCGCGCTGCCACCGAAGGAATCGACGACCCCACCGCACTGGTTGCGGGCGCCCACCAGGCCGTGGGCAAATGCCTCGATGGCTTCCGCAATCAACCCGCAGCCCAAGGGCGCGCCCGCATTTTTGGCGAGAAGAGTGTTGGCAAGGACGATCCCGGAATGGTGGCCTTCCAGAGGATCATTGAAGCATTGCAGTAACCATGTGCGCCACGGGTCTGTTTTGAAGGTCCGCGTCCCGTTCCGAGCGGGCAAGGAAATGCCGCGAACCTACAAAACGAGTCCGCACATTCTTTTGGCGGCATCTCACAAGACTTTGTTGCTGCTGGTCACGGGGGGCGGAGTGGTGGGTACGGGCGTGCGAGTTGCCTTACTGACTGCCTGCACCAAGACCATGGCTTCTGCCGGAATGGCCACCTTTCCGTCGAGGATATTTTCCCGATTTACAGTGGGGCCGTACAAGGCTTGGTTGCCGGTATCATCCGGCTGTACGACGGCGCCGCTTAGGCTAACCCCGGCAAAGGCTCCGCGGCTGCGAGAATAGGTGAGGATTTCAGCATGCAACGCAATATCGGTGCCAGCCGATGCACTCCTCCCCACCGGTCCAGCCGCGGCGGAGGCATCGCCGCCGATTCTAAATTTATCGCTCAAGAGCATTTGCAACCCCCTGCGCCCGCGGAATACCAGGATGAAATCGGTCGAGGAGCCGCCAATCTGGAAACCGAAACTCCCGCCGCCCACGGTCAAGAACACCGGGGCGCTCCAGCTCTTGGGGGCGCGGCAAGTCACCAAACCCTTTCCGTAGTTCCCGCCGACCATAAAGGCAAGTTTCTTTTCGGCAGGAATGATGGCAATGCACTGCGCCGAGTCAAGTAATTCCTGGGGAATGGCTTTGTCCGGGGTTCCCATGATTTCCTCAAAGATCTGTGCGGAATCCTCGATGCGGTGGATGTCATCTTCACGGTTTGAACTAGCGCGCCCGGAGACGGACAGCGCCAGGGTCATCACCAGGTACAACGTGGCTCGTTTGTGCATGTTTCCAGCCTCCATTCGGGTGCTCAAGCAATCTGAACATCAGGAGATGAAGCAATCTTCTCGCCAGATGCCAGCGGCTTGCCGAGTAAGCACTTATCCAGTGTATAAGGCGTAGGGCCCAAGGTAAATTCGCTACGAAGGGTTATTGTAGTATGAAAAAAGTACCAAGGGCAGGAAAACCGTTGGCCCTCAACAAACATGGTATGGACACGAGCTGAGGTCACCTCATCTCACCATGGTCAGGACCATTCTCGTCCGCCTTGGCACTCCCTCCTGTTATCCCGGCTACGTTGCGGGCGTTTTTCCTGTAAACTGCTCGCGCCGGTGTCGTGTCCACGACTTGATTGGGCAATGACGCACCACCTCCTGTCGCGGCATTTGTCGGAAGAATGCAGGCACCAGGAGGGGGAAGGTGCATTATCCATCCACTTCCCGGACACAATTCTCGGCGGATTCGCTTGGAAATTCATTCAAGAAACTTGATGGCTTGCAGAGGACTTAATGGAACAACCCTCATCACTTGGCTCTGGGATTAAAGAATCATCAGCGAGAAGCTCTGCATCTGGCCGCGCTACCGTCGTGCTCACCGCCATGGTCGCGGCTCTGGGCGGGCTGCTTTTTGGTTTTGACACCAGCGTGATTTCCGGCGCGATGCTTTTCCTGCGCACAGACTTCCATCTTTCGGACGCGCAATTGGAGTTTGCCGTGGGGATTGCCCTGGCGGGTGCGCTGATGGGATCGGCCTCGGCGGGTTACTGCACGGATCGTTGGGGGCGACGATGGATGTTGCTGGTGACGGCCCTGGGATTCGGCCTGTTTTCCGTCCTGAGTGGACTCGCCACCGGACTGGTGTCGTTTTCAATAGCGCGCTTCTTTGTTGGCGCGTGCATCGGCGTCGCATCGCTGGCAGTGCCGCTTTACATTGCGGAGATGGCGCCGGCAAAGATTCGCGGTGCGCTGGTTTCACTCAATCAACTCGCCATTACTGTGGGGATTGGTGTGGCTTACTTCGTTGATTACGCCTTTGCGGCTTCCGAGAGTTGGCGGTGGATGTTCGCGAGCGCGGTGCTGCCCGCCATCGTCTTGTTGATTGGCATGATCTTTCTGCCGGAAAGCCCGCGGTGGCTCGCGCGCAAGGGTTTTCGCGATCGAGCGCTGGAGAATTTCCGCCGTCTGGGCCGGGGCGAGGAAGCGGAGGCGGAGTTGGCGGAAGTGGAAGGCGCCTTGCAAGAGGAGGTGGAGGGGTTTGGCATTCTGTTGCAGCCGGGATTCCGTGTGGCAGTGTTAGTAGGAATAGGTCTTGCCATCTTGCAACAGATCACCGGCATCAATACGATTATTTATTATGTCCCCACCATCCTGCGGATGTCGGGTTATCCCTCGGCGAAGGCCGCCATCCTGGGCGCGGCGATCGTCGGGGTGGCCAACGTCCTCATTACCGTGGTTTCCATGGCACTGGTCGATCGCCTCGGCCGGCGGTTTTTGCTCCTGCTGAGCACAGCCGGAATGGGTTTAGCCCTGGCGTTCATGGGGGCAGCGTTTTACCAGAAGGCGGCGAGTAGCGTGGTGTTTTACGTGGTCATTGCTTACATCATTTCCTTCGGCATCGGCCTGGGCCCGGTCATGTGGTTGCTCATCTCGGAAATCTATCCCACCAAAATTCGCGGCAAAGCCATGTCGCTGGCGGCGCTTTCGGTTTGGGGATCAAACTGGGTCGTGGCGGGAACATTCTTATCGCTTCTCAACCACGCGGGGCCGGCGAGAACATTCTGGTTCTACGCCTGCCTCTGCGTCGTCGCTTTCGTCTTTTGTTACGTCTTCGTTCCTGAGACCAAGGGCCGCACGCTGGAAGCAATTGAACACCACTGGCGGCACTTCGGAGAGAAGCCGGGCGCTACGTCTTGAACTGTTCGTCAATCTCCACTTGGTAGCCGCTGGCCAGGCGGTTGGTTTCGTTGGCCATCCCGACCACGGCCATGAGTTCCGTAAACATGGAATCGGTCATGCCGGCTTTGCGGGCGGAGGCGGTGTGCGTGGCAATGCAATACCCACACTGATTGGTGGCGCTCACGGCCACGTAAATCATCTCTTTGGTGAGCGGGTCCAGAGCCCCGTCACCCATGATCTGCTTTACACTTTCCCACGTGCGGCGCAGCATGGCGGGATCGTGGGCGATCGCCTTCCAGAAATTGTTGACGCGATCCGTCTTGCGCGTCGCCATGATGTCATCATAAACGGCGCGAACCCCCGCGCTGGCGTCGTGGTATTCGATCAGGCCTAAGGTTGCCATATCAACTCCTTGTTACGCGGATGCCAACACCCTCACCGTCTCTCGCGCCACCATCAACTCCTCATTGGTATAAATCACCAGAATTGCCACGCTGGAGCAGGGCAGTGAGATGACCCGGTCACCCTGAGCGGGGGCGCGGCTGGCGGCTTGATTCATGTGAATTCCCAAATACTCCAGCCCCCTGCACACCTGCTGGCGGACGTACCAGGAGTTCTCACCAATCCCACCCGCAAAGGCCAAGGCGTCAAGTCCACCCAAGGCCGCAGCATAAGCTCCGATGTACTTCTTCACCTCATAGATGAACACCCCGAGTGCCAATGCGGCGCGCGCGTTCCCTTCCTGAGCGCCCTTTTCCAAATCGCGAACGTCATTGCTGATCCCGGAGATGCCCAGCAGTCCGCTCTTCTTGCATAGCAGTTGCCTGACTTCCGCCGTGGTGAGGTTTCCCTTCTCCATTACCTGCAGAACAACAAACGGGTCCAGGTCGCCGGAACGGGACGATTGCTCAAGCCCGGATTGCAGGGAGAATCCCAGGCTTGTGTCCACCGACTCGCCGCCGTGAATGGCCGTCACAGAAGAGCTCCCGCCCAAGTGGCAAGAGACCAGCCGCAAACCCTTCGCCGGTCGACAGAGCAGTTCCGGAACGCGCTGGGAGATATAACGGTGCGACGATCCGTGAAACCCGTAGCGGCGCACGCCGTACTTCTCTCGCCACGCATAAGGGACGCCGTAAGTGCTGGCGTGCTCGGGGATCGTGGCGTGAAAGCCGGTTTCAAACACGGCCACCATGGGAATGCCGGGAAGGATTTCCCGGAAAATCTGCATGGCCTGGATGTAAACCGGATTGTGGATCGGCGCCACGGGTACAAATTCCTGCATGGCGGCCAGCAGATCGTCATCGACAAGGAAACTTCCGCAGTAGCGGGGGCCTCCATGCACGGCTTTGAAGCCAACGGCAGCGATTCCGCCGCCCGCATGAGCCCCCGTCCCGAGGCCGGCGAGGCGATCGACCAGGATCTTGATGGCGGCACGATGATCGGGCACCTGCGCTGTGGTTCGCCACTCTCCCGCCCTCCCCGCCTCCCAACAGATGATTTGCGACTCAGCGCCGCCGATGCGGTCGATCTTGCCCCGCGCCAGGACGGATTCGTTTTCGGTCTCAAGGAGCTGGTACTTCAGCGAAGTCGAGCCGAGATTGGGGACCAGAACTCTCACGGCCATCCTCCTCCGGGCAGAGGCTATAAGCGCGTGGCGGGCTGTGGCTATGCCCTGTCTCGATGCTTTCTATCGGAATAGCCAGCCCACTCCTGCGCCGGTTGACAGGACTTGACCGGCGTCTTAACGCGTAAATCTAACAGGATAATGGCCGCCCGTCATTTAATAATTTGGAGGCTTATGGGCCAATCTCCCGATGTCCTCCTCCCCCGCAACTTGCGTATAATGGTTGGCTCTGTTAGATTCACCGCAAATCAAGTAAGCCGGGGAAAGATTTGGGAAAAGTCATCGCGATAGCCAATCAGAAGGGCGGAGTCGGCAAAACCACCACTGCGATTAATTTAGGAGCGGCTTTGGCAAAGCAAGACATGTGGACGCTGATCATCGACTGTGACCCGCAGGCGAACACGACTGGTGGCATGGGTTTCCCCCGTGACCCCGCACGCCGCTCGATTTACCATGCCTTGATGCATGATGTGCCTTTCAAGGACCTGGTTTTAACCTCTGCGGTGGAGGGCTTGCACCTGATCCCATCGGAGAAGAACCTGGTGGGTGCTTCCGTGGAACTCGTGGACCAACCTGAACGCGAACAGGTGCTGCGCAAGAAAATGGAGGGCCTTCGCGACCAGTTCAATTTCATTCTGCTCGATTGTCCACCGGCGCTCGATCTGCTGACGCTCAACGCGCTGGTGGCGGCGGATACGGTGATTGTCCCTGTGCAATGCGAATACTTCGCTCTGGAAGGCGTGTCCGAACTCATCGATACGTTGATTCGCATTCGCCGCTCCCACAACCCGCGGCTTGCCGTGGAAGGAATCCTGCTGACAATGTACGACGAACGCACGAATCTTTCGCACCAGGTGCGCGACGACTTGCGCGATTTCTTCGGCGACCAGGTTTTTTCCACGGTCATCCCGCGCAACGTGCGGTTGGCGGAGGCGCCGAGTTTCGGCAAACCGATTTTTCTCTACGACCAGGATTGCAAGGGCGCCACCAGCTATCTGGACTTAGCCAAGGAGGTCATCCACCATGACCAGAAAGGCGTTGGGGCGCGGGCTTAACGCGCTGCTTCGCACCGTAGAGACCGCCACGGCCGGGCTGGAGGAGGTTGCCGTCGACCAGATTGATGCCAACCCCTTCCAGCCCCGCCGTGCCTTCTCAGCGGATAAACTGAAAGAGTTGGCGGAGTCCATTCGCGTAAGTGGCCTGGCGCAACCGGTGCTGCTGCGCCGCGCCGGTGGACGCTATCAACTGATCGCGGGAGAGCGGCGCTGGCGGGCGGCGCGCCAGGCGGGGCTTACGACGATTCCCGGCGTGGTGCGCGAAATCGGCGACCGCGACGCGCTGGAACTGGCGCTGACCGAAAACCTGCTGCGCGAGGACCTGAATCCACTCGAGGCGGCGCAGGGATATGCGACACTGCAACAGAAGCACGGATTGAGCCACGAGGAAATTGCCGGGCACCTGGGACTCGACCGCTCCACTGTCGCCAATACTCTGCGCTTGTTGCGCCTGACCCCGGAAGTGCAGCAGATGATTGCGGAGGGGGCAATCTCCGCGGGCCACGCGCGGGCGCTGCTGGGGCTCGAATCCACCGCGGCGCAATTGCAACTGGCGCGCTTGATCGTGAAGCAGGGCTTGTCCGTGCGGCAGGTGGAAAACCTCGTCGCCTTGCGGGGGTCGAAGCCCGTGAATAAGAAAGACGCCAGCGAGGCACCCAAACTCGACGCCAACGTGCGGGCGGCGGTGCTGGAGATGGAACGCACCCTCGGCACACGCGTCAAAGTGCATGGAGATGAAAAGCGCGGAAAA
>Ga0335085_10004065_pt1 | contig 24585 bp, 27 predicted proteins | sample Lox_Sample_45_FD_206712 | JGI IMG/M metagenome (GOLD analysis project Ga0335085, IMG submission 206712) | Soil microbial communities from Loxahatchee National Wildlife Refuge, Florida, United States - Lox_Sample_4.5 | ecosystem: Environmental > Terrestrial > Soil > Wetlands | place: USA...
GTGCCCCCACTGCAAGATCGACATGGTCCCGATCCGCAATCGCCTGCTGGACCGCCTCATGCCGATCCTGCAACGGCGTTGGTGCCTCGAATGCGGGTGGAACGGATTGACCCGTCGCATCCGCCCTGTCGGCACCCCGAAAGACTCGACGCGCCGCTCTCCGCGCCACACGCCCGAGTAGCTCGCTCGTCCGTTTCGAAGCCGGTGAAGATGTGGTTCCTGATTGCCACGGCCTCAATCGCATCCTTACCGGGCTGCGCGGGTGGAGGTATCATCTCCCCGTTCATGGCCTCCTCACACCCGGAGCCCGCATGCGGCGGCTGCTGAGCCTGTCGCGCTCGCTGGTCGGCAAGAAGATGCTCATGGCCGTGAGCGGTCTGGTCCTGTTCCTGTTCGTGGTCGGGCATCTGCTCGGGAATCTCAAGGTGTTTGAAGGCGCCGAGAAGTTCAACGCGTATGCCGAAGGCCTGCGCACGGTGGGGGCGCCCTTCTTCGGACGGGGCGTCCTGCTCTGGATCACGCGCGTCGTGCTCGTCGCCGCCGTGCTCGTGCATGCCTGGGCGGCCTGGGAGGTGACCCGCGCGTCCTGGCGCGCGCGCCCCGACAAGTACCGGCGCCTCGAGGCGGGCGAGACCACCTACGCCGCGAGGACGATGCGGTGGGGCGGCGTGCTGCTCGTCCTGTACGTGACGTACCATCTCCTCGATCTCACCTTCGGCCGCGTCAATCCCGCCTATGAGCCGGGGAACGTCTATCACAACCTGCTCGCGAGCTTCCGGGTGTGGCCCGTCGCGGGTGCCTACATCGTCGCCATGCTCGTGCTGGGCCTGCACCTCTACCACGGGCTGTGGAGTGGGTTGCAGACGCTGGGTCTGAACCGTGCGCCGACGGTGCGGTGGCGGCGGGGGCTCGCCGCGCTGATCGCGTGGGCCATCGCCGGCGGGTACATCACGATCCCGGTGGCGGTCCTCGCCGGCGTGCTGCGCTGATCGTGGAACTGCGCGCGCAGGTCCCGTCCGGCCCGCTCGAGACGTCCTGGACCCGGCACCGCTCGGAGATCCGGCTGGTGTCGCCCGCCAACAAGCCCAAGCATCGCATCATCGTGGTCGGATCGGGGCTCGCCGGCGCGTCCGCGGCTGCCTCGCTCGCCGAGCTGGGTTATGAGGTCTCCTGCTTCTGCTTCCAGGATTCGCCGCGGCGCGCCCACTCCATCGCCGCCCAGGGCGGGATCAACGCCGCCAAGAACTACCAGAACGACGGAGACTCGGTATTCCGGTTGTTCTACGACACCCTCAAGGGAGGAGACTTCCGGGCGCGCGAGGCGAACGTCTACCGCTTGGCGGAGATCTCGACGCAGATCATCGACCAGTGCGTGGCCCAGGGCGTGCCGTTCGCCCGCGAGTACGGCGGTCTCCTCGCGAACCGCTCGTTCGGGGGCGTGCAGGTCTCGCGCACCTTCTACGCACGCGGGCAGACGGGACAGCAGCTGCTGCTCGGCGCGTACCAGGCGTTGTCGCGGCAGATCGCGCGGGGCAAGGTGAAGATGTACGCGCGCCACGAGATGCTCGACCTCGTGGTGGCGCAGGGCGCCGCCCGCGGGATCATCGCGCGGGATCTCGTGAGCGGCGCGCGCACGGCCCACGTGGCCGACGCCGTGGTGCTGGCCACGGGCGGCTACAGCAACGTGTACTACCTCTCGACCAACGCCAAAGGGTGCAACGTCACCGCGATCTGGCGGGCGCACCGGCGGGGCGCCGCGTTCGCCAACCCCTGCTTCACGCAGATCCACCCCACCTGCATCCCGCCCACGGGGCACTATCAGTCCAAGCTCACGCTGATGAGCGAGTCGTTGCGGAACGACGGCCGCATCTGGGTGCCGCTCACGGGCGGCGACAGGCGCGCCCCGGGCACGATCCCCGACGCGGAACGCGACTACTATCTCGAGCGGCAGTACCCGAGCTACGGCAACCTGGTACCGCGCGACCTCGCGTCGCGCCGCGCCAAGGACGTGTGCGACGAGGGGCGCGGCGTCGGACCGGGAGGCCGGGGCGTGTACCTCGATCTCCGCGACGCCATCGGGCGGCTGGGGCGGCACGTGATGGCCGAGCGCTACGGCAACCTGTTCGAGATGTACGAGCGGATTACGGGGGATGACCCGTATCAGGTGCCGATGCGGATCTATCCCGCCCCCCACTACACGATGGGCGGTCTGTGGGTCGACTACAATCTGATGAGCACGGTCCCGGGCCTGTTCGTCATCGGTGAGGCCAACTTCTCGGACCACGGGGCCAACCGCCTGGGCGCGAGTGCTCTGATGCAGGGGCTCGCCGACGGCTATTTCGTGCTGCCCAACACCGTCGGCCACTATCTCGCGCAAGCGACGCTCGCGAAGGTGGACGCCGGCCACGCGGCGTTCCGCGAGGCGGACGGCCAGGTGGAGGAGCGGCTGCGCGCGCTCCTCGCCGGCAAGGGGCGCCACGGCGCGGATCACTTCCATCGCGAGCTGGGGCGCGTGATGTGGGATGAGTGCGGCATGTCGCGCCGCGCGGCCGGCCTGAACGGCGCGATCGAGCGGATTCGCGCCCTGCGGGACGAATTCCGCACCGATCTCCACGTCGGCGGATCCGGCACGGACCTGAACCAGTCGCTCGAGCACGCAGGGCGTGTCGCGGACTTCCTCGAGCTGGGCGAGCTGCTGTGCCACGACGCGCTGCACCGCGAGGAGTCGTGTGGCTGCCATTTCCGCGAAGAGCACCAGACCCCTGATGGGGAGGCGAAACGCGATGATGCGCGCTTCAGCTACGTCGCGGCGTGGGAGTTCACGGGCGCCGGCGCACCGCCTGTCCTGCACCAGGAGCCGCTCGCGTTCGAGGTCGTGCACCCGTCGCGGCGGAGCTACAAGTGAGTGAACTCGTCCTCCACATCTGGCGCCAGGCAGGACCGGCCGCGGCCGGCCAATTCGTGCGCTACGAGGTGAAGGACGTAACGGAGGACATGTCGTTCCTCGAAGTGCTCGACGTGCTCAACGAAGCGCTGCGGGCGCGGGGGGAGGAGCCCGTGGCGTTCGACCATGACTGCCGCGAAGGGATCTGCGGGTCGTGCGGCATGGTCATCAACGGGCGGCCGCACGGGCCGCGGCGCGGGACAACCGCCTGCCAGCTGCACGTACGCCACCTCACCCCCGGCGTCGCGATCTGGGTCGAGCCGTGGCGCGCCAGGGCTTTCCCCGTGATCAAGGATCTGGTGGTCGATCGGGGCGCCTTCGACCGGATCATCGAGGCGGGAGGCTTCGTCACGGTGCGTACGGGGAGCGCGCCCGAGGCCAACACGTTGCCGATCCCCAAAGCCGACGCGGATCTCGCCATGGATGCGGCCGCGTGCATCGGGTGCGGCGCGTGCGTCGCGGCGTGCCCGAACGCCTCGGCGATGCTTTTTGTCGCGGCCAAAGTGGCGCACCTCGGGCTGCTGCCGCAGGGCCAGCCGGAGCGCCGCCAGCGAGTGAGCCGGATGGTGCTGGCGATGGAGGAGGCGGGCTTCGGAGCCTGCAGCAACCACGGCGAGTGCATGGCCGCCTGTCCGAAAGAGATCAGCATCGATTTCATCGCGCAGCTCAACCGCGACTATATGGAGGCGGCCTTTCGGGCGTTCGCGCGCGAGAAGGCCGGAGAGCCGACCGAAGGCTAGAGCTGCACCAGGGCCATCATCTCTTCCACGTGGCGGGCGGATTCCCGGAGGGCTCCCCGCTCCTCCGTGGTCAGCTCGATCTCCACGATGCGCTCGAGCCCCCGTTTTCCCAACGCGCACGGCACGCCGACGTACATCCCCGACAGACCGTACTCCCCGTCCAGCCATGCGGCGCACGGCAGAATGCGGTGCCGGTCGCGCACGATGGCCTCGACCATCTGCGTGACCGCGGCCGACGGCGCATAGAATGCAGACCCGGTCTTCAGGTATTCCACGATCTCGGCTCCGCCGTCGCGCGTCCGTTGCACGATTGCGTCGAGAGTCTTCCGGTCGAGGAGCTGCGTGACGGGGATGCCCGAGACGGCCGCGTGCGAGAGCAGCGGCACCATCGTATCGCCATGGCCGCCCAGGACCATCGCCTCGATGTCGGCCACCGAGACCTGCAACGCGTCGGCGAGGAACGCACGGAACCGCGCGGTGTCGAGCACCCCCGCCATGCCGATCACCCGCTCCCGCGGAAATCCGGTCACCTGCTTCGTCACCCAGCACATCACGTCGAGCGGGTTCGAGACCACGACGACGATGGCGCGGGGACAATGCTGCTTGATCTGGCGGGCGACCTGCGTGACGATGTTGGCGTTGGTGCGGACCAGATCGTCCCGGCTCATCCCCGGCTTGCGGGCGACGCCCGCGGTGACGACGACGAGGTCGCTGTCGGCCGTCACCGCATAGTCGTTCGTCCCGACCACGCGCGTGTCGAACCCTTCGATGGGGCCAGCCTGCCACTGATCCAACGCCTTGCCCTGGGGCAACCCCTCGACGACGTCGGTCATGACGACTGTGCGGGCGAGCTGCTTCTCGGCGAGCCGCTGCGCGGCGGTGGCGCCCACGTTGCCCGCGCCGACGACGGTGATCTTGTTGAGCATGGAGTGGCTACAACTTACACGCCCGGCTGCGCGGCCCGCAAAGCATCCGCTGCGCCGTGCAGTTGGCGTAGGCCCTCGTACACGACGATGCCCACCGCCGTCGCGAGATTGAGGCTCCGCACCGATTCGAGCATGGGAATGCGGTAGACGCGGTCTGCATGCTGCGCCCGGACGTGCGCGGGCAGCCCCCCGGTTTCGTTGCCGAACACCAGCACGCTCCGGTCCCGATACGGGGCGTCCCAAAACGATTGCTCGCCGCGCGCCGAAAAGTACAGGCAGCGCTCTTCCTCCACGGCGTGCCGGAACGCGGCCAAGTCGCGATGCACCCACAGGTCCACGGCGTCCCAGTAGTCGAGCCCGGCACGCTTGAGGGCAGCATCGTCCATCGCGAAGCCGAGCGGCTCGATCAGGTGCAGCGGGATGCCGGTTGCCGCGCAGAGACGCGCGATGTTTCCCGTGTTCGGAGGAATCTCGGGCTCGAGCAGAGCGACGTGCAGCGCCATCACCCGCCCCGTGTGTGCATCTCGCGATGGGGATCCGCGCGGAGCCCATCGATGGGGTAGAGGGCGCCTCGGACGGGCAGCGCGAGGCGTTGCTCGGCGCCGCGGTCCGCGCGCGCGTGCCACGCTGCGGTAATCGTGGCCGCCAGCTCCGCATCGGTGGCCCCGCCCCGCACCGGCTGGCGCAGATCCACCCCGGCCCCGGCGTACAGGCAGAGGAACCACGTGCCGTCGGCCGTCACGCGGCTCCGATCGCACGCGGCGCAAAACGGCGCGGTGACGGACGCGATGATGCCGAACTCCGTCCCGTCGGCGAGCCGAAACCGTGCCGCCGGGGCGCTCGAGTCGTGCGCGACGGCGGCGATCGAGCCATACGTCCGGCCGAGGCGCTCGAGGATCTCGCTGCGCGGCACGACCTGGTCGCGGGACCAGCGCGTCGCTCCCCCCACGTCCATGTACTCGATGAAGCGGATCTCCGCGCCCTCCGCGCGACCGAACCCGATCAGGTCCGCGAGCTCGTCGTCGTTGTAGCCCCGGATTACGACGCTGTTGATCTTCAACCGCTCGAATCCCGCCCGCCGCGCGGCGCGAATCCCGGCGACGATCTCGGCGTGCCGGCCGCTCTTCGCAAAGCGCTCGAGCCGCTCCGGCCTGAGCGTGTCGAGGCTCACCGTGATGCGGTCGAGCCCGGCCCGGCGGAGCCGCTCCGCCTCCCCCGCCAGCAGGGTCCCGTTGGTGGTGAGGGCGAGGTCGTGGAGCCTGTGCTCCCGCTGCAACATGGCAACCAGCGTCGCCAGGTCCTTGCGGAGCAGCGGCTCGCCTCCGGTCAGGCGAACCTTGCGCACGCCCAACGTCGCGAACACGGCGACGAGGCGGGCCATCTCCTCGTACGTGAGGAGCGACGCGCGTGGCAGCCACACGTAGTCGTCCTCCGGCATGCAGTAGTGGCACCGCATGTTGCAGCGGTCGGTGACCGAGACGCGCAGGCTCGTGAGGGGACGTCCGACGCGGTCGACCATGCCCGGCGTCACTGGACGACGGTATGCCCCGAGCGATCCATCCACACGGTGGATCCGTCACCGCGGTGTTCCTTCTTCCACACCGGGAGGCGCTGCTTCACCGCCTCGATGACGTAGCGACAGGCCGCGAACGCCTCGGCACGGTGCGGCGCGGCGGCGACGATCGCGATGCTTGCCTCGCCTGCGGGAATGAGTCCGAGCCGGTGGCGGACAGCCGAGCGGGCGTCGGGCCACCGCTCGCGCACCTCGGACTCGATCCGGCCGAACTCCGCCTCCACCATCTCCTCGTAGCCCGAGTACTCGATGCCGGCCACGGGCTCGTCGGCCCCCGTGCGAACAGTGCCGAGAAAGACGCACGTACCCCCGCAGCCGGGAGACATGACCTCCGCCAGCAAAGGGTCGAGCGAGATCGCCGCGCGTGTCAGATGGCTCACGATTCAGCCGCCGGCGATGGGAGGGAGCAGCGCCAGCTCATCGCCGTCGTGGAGGACGGCGTCCAGCCGCACGTGCTTCAGGTTGAGGGCCGTCAGCGGACGCTCGGGGATCTCCTGCCCTCCGGGTAGCTCGGTGCGCAGGCGGCGTACGAGGTCAGCGACCGTGCTGGGCAAAGTGACCGCGAGCGCCGTCTCCTCGCATCCCACGAGCTCCGCGTAGCGCGCGAAGAAGCGAACCCGAATCGTTCCGTCCATCGAGGCGGATAATAGCCCGGCTCAACGGCCCGTGGTACCGCTCGCGAGGCCGCGCCACAGCTTCTCCTGGCGCGCGGTCGGCTTGGCGACGCGCGACAGGGAGTACGTCGCCGCGGTCCGCTCCTGTACTTGCGCCGTGAGGGAGAGCGTCTGGTCGCCGCGTTGCACGACGATGACCAGGGGGGCGCCCGCCTGCCCCTGGTAGCGTTTCCGAAACACGGCGCCCCAGTCGTCTTGGCCGCGGATATCGATGTCGCCGATCTTGATCAGGACGTCGCCGGGCTGGAGGCCCGCGGCCTGGGCCGCGCTCGAGGGCTCGACGACCTGCACGACCCATTTGCCGTCGTCGGTTGCCGGCGCGTTAATGCCCAGGAACGGCACGCTGGTCGTCTGCTTGGCCACGGCGATGCCGGCCTTGGGGAGGATCGCTTCATAGGGCAGCGGCTCGCGCCCGTTGATGTAGCGGCGGTAGAAGTCGTCCACGTCGCGCAGGCCGAACTCGCGGAGCAGCGACAGCAGGTTGTCGGTCGTGAACCCTTTCCCCGCCCCGTAGAAGCGCGTGTACAGCGCCCGCATCACGTCGTCCAGGCTGTGCGCGTTGTCGGTCGCATCGCGCATGGCGATGTCGAGCAGCATGCCGGTGAGCGAGCCCTTCGGGTAGTAGAGCTGCGAGCTGTTGACGAACACTTCGCTGATCCAGGTGGCGACGCTGCCGTCCTCCTCGCTCCACGGCTCGGGTGCCGATTCAACCTGCTGGATATCCGTCATGGTGTTACGCAGGAACTGCTCTGGGGTCCAGAGACCCGAGCGCAACACCGTGAGGTCGGCGTAGTAGTCCGTCACGCCTTCCGACCACCAGAGGAGCGGAGTGTACTGCTCGGCGTGATAGTCGTACGGCCACATTTCGGCCGGCCGGATGCGCTTCACGTTCCACAGATGGAAATACTCGTGGGCCAGGAGCGGCACCATGAAGTCGCCCAAGTTGCCCGCGGGATCGGCAAATGCTACCGCGGGCATGATGTCGTACTGCGCCGACGCATGCTCGAGACCGCCGCCGAACGAGATCGGCTCCCGGATCACGTTCAGGAACACCGTGTACGCATCGTAGGGTGCTACGCCTATCAGCTTGTTCTCGGTCTGCGCGATCTTCGCGAGGTCGGCCCGCAGGTTGCGCGCGACCCCTGCTGAATACGCGTCGGACGGCCAGACGGCCAGCCGCAGCCACTTCTTGTCGACGGTAATGGAATCGAGGGTGAACTTCCCCACGAACGTCTCGGCGTCCGCCAGCTCGTCGTAGCTCGCGGCGGTGTACGGCCCACTCCCCGATCCACGCAGCGTCGTCGCTACCTGCCACCCGGGCGGGAGCGCGAAGCGCACTTCGGCAGCGCGGTCGAGTTTCCCCTCCTCGTAAAGGAAGAGATTCGTGCCCAGAAATTGACCGAAATCGGGAAGTAGGCGCGCAAGCGAGAGATCGATGGTGTCGGCCAGCAGATCAAAAGCGACCGTGACCCGGTCCTGCTTACCGGTGGCTACGCGCCAGGTGTCCTTGTCGAAGCGATCCCACTCGAGCTGTTGGCCCCCGGCGCCCGATGCGCTGAAGTGCCGCACGTAGCGGGCGTAGTTCTGGATCTCATAGTTGCCCGGGCTCCATGCTGGCAGCGAGACATAGAGGGTGTCTCGGTCCTTGGTGGGGAAGTCGGCCTGCACGTGAAAGAGGCGCGCACTGGCGAGGATCGCTGAGACTTCATACTTGACTGTCTGAGCCGTAACGGCAGGAACGGGGACGGTTTGGGCGACGGCGACGAAGAGCGCGGAGCACAGCACAGCGACCGGCATGACCGACCTCCCGATACGACGCGCGGCTCCAACGGAACCGTCGGAGCCGCAGGTGGTTAGTGCGCGCCGGGGTGGTTCCTACGGGCTGACGCGTTCGCTCGCGTCCGCCACCATCGCGCGCAACTCCTTGCTGGGCTTGAAGACAGGGACCGGGCGCGCCGCGACCTCGACCGGATCACCGGTGCGGGGGTTACGCGCCATGCGGGTCTTACGTTGGCGAATCTTGAACGTTCCAAACCCGCGTATCTCAATGTTATGCTGCTCCGCCAGCGCGGCTTTCACGGCATCGAGGAACGAGTCCACGACCCGCGCGCAGTCCTTTTTGGAAATGAGGGGACCCGCTGTGCGAGCGATTTGTGCGGTGACTTTTTCCACTAGGTCGGCCTTCGTCATCCATCGTCCCCCTGAAGAGCTCCAAGGGTAGCCAAGCCGGGGGCCAACATACGGGCTTACCTATTGAGTGTCAAGAGCTTGGAGAAACTGGCGGAAGTGTCCTCGTGCGTCATGGGGGCCCGGCGACGCCTCAGGATGGTATTGAACGGCAAAGATCGGGTATTCGCGATGGCGCACGCCTTCGACGGTCCCGTCATTGAGGTTAAGGTGCGTCACCTCAAGCGCCGCTGCTCCGGGGACGCCGGCGGTGTCACCCTTCACCGCGAATCCGTGATTCTGTGACGTGATAAGTACTTGCCCTGTCGCAAGATCCCGCACTGGATGGTTGCCGCCGCGGTGCCCGTAGGGGAGCTTCACCGTCGTCCCCCCCAGGGCCAGGCCCAGCAGCTGATGCCCGAGGCAGATGCCGAACATGGGGATCGAGCCGTCCGCGAGGTCGCGGATGGTGCGTACCGCGTAGTCCACGGCTGCGGGGTCGCCCGGGCCGTTCGAGAGGAAGATCCCGTCGGGCTTGAGTTCACGGGCTCGGGCGGCGGACGTCTCCGCAGGGACGACCGTAACACGGCAGTCATTCTCGGCGAACAGGCGCAGGATATTGCGCTTCATGCCGTAGTCGAAGGCGACGACGTGATGCCGCCCGTCCGGGGGCCCGGTGACGTATTCCTCGTGCACGGTCGCGCGGGTCGCGAGGTCGAGTCCGTCCATCGAGGGACTCGCGGCGAGTGCAGCACGCACCGCGGTGGTAGGTTCGGGCCCCGTCGCCACGACACCGCGCATCGCGCCGCGGGAGCGGATATGGCGGGTGAGCTGGCGGGTGTCGACGTCCTCGACGATCGGCACCTGGGCGCTCGAGAGCCAGTCGGCCAGGGCTCCGGTCGAACGCCAGTTGGACGGTTTGACCGACAGCTCGCGCACCACGACGCCGGCCACGCGCGGCCGGTCCGACTCGAGGTCGTCCGGATTGATGCCGTAGTTCCCGATCATCGGCGCCGTCATGACGACGAGCTGGCCGAGATACGAGGGGTCGGTGAAGACCTCCTGGTAGCCCGACAGGTTCGTGGTGAAGACGACTTCCGCATAGGCTGGCTCGAACGGGAAGGGCGTGGTTCCGCGGAACCAGGCTCCGTCTTCGAGCAGCACGTAAGCGGGGTGCGCGCTAGGGATTGGTAGGCTTGCTCGGGGCCGGTTGACCCGGGCTCGCCGGCGCTGGAGCGCCGGCGGGCTGGCTCTGCTGGAGTGGGAGCGGCAGCGGCGTGCTCTGGATCGGCGCCGGCGCCGGGATGTTACCCTCGAGGACCGAGCGCGGTGCTCCGCTGTGCGACGCCATGATGGCGAGTGTGAGCGCGAGCGTGAGGAAGATCGCCGCGCACCACCAGGTGATCTTCGTGAGGAGCGTAACCGCCTGGCGGCCGCCCATGAACATCTCCGTGCCCGCGCCCCCACCGAGCGATGCGAGACCGCCACCCTGCCCCGCCTGGAGCAGCACGGCGGCAAGGAGGAGCACCGAATCGATCACGAGAATGACGAGCAGGAGGGTGTACATGGCGCGTGAAAATACTCAGGCCACGGCGGTCTGCACAAGTTGCGCCCATGCTTCAGGATCGAGCGAGGCGCCGCCCACGAGTACGCCGTCCAGCTCGCGCTCGGCGAGCAAATCGGCGGCGTTCTTCAGGTTCACGCTGCCGCCGTACAGCACCCGGGTCTGAACGGCGCCCCGGCCGGTGAGCCAGGCGCGGATTTCCTTGTGCACTGTGGCCGCGTCCGCGGGCGTCGCATTCCGACCGGTTCCGATCGCCCAGACGGGCTCGTAGGCAACTGTGACCTTTGCGAGGGCGGCCGCATCGAGCCCGCCCAGCGCACCCGCCAGTTGCCGGTTCACCACCGCCAGCGTATGGCCCGCATCGCGCTCGGCGAGCTTTTCACCCACGCACAGCACGGGGACCAGGTTGTTGGCGAACGCGGCGACCACTTTGCGGCGCGTGTCCTCGTCGGTCTCGCCGAACACGTGGCGGCGCTCCGAGTGGCCGACGAGGGCGGCCCGGGCGCCGGCTTGAACGGCAAGCGGCGCGGACACCTGACCGGTGAAAGCCCCCTTCGGCTCCCAGTAGATGTCCTGGACGCCGACGAGCATGTCCGCGCGGTCGCGCGCGGCCTGGGCCGCGGCTTCGAGGGACACGGCGGGCGGGAAGAACCAGGCGTCGCGCCCTTCGTGGCGCTGGTAGCGCGCCCGGAACGTCTTGAAGTAGGCCCGGGCGTCGTCCGGTCCGATGTGCATCTTCCAGTTTGCGGCGAAGAGGAGCTGCCTCACACGTTATCGAGGGCCGCGACGCCCGGCAGCTCCTTGCCTTCGAGGAACTCGAGCGACGCCCCACCGCCGGTGGAGACGTGGCTCAGCTTCTCCTCGAAGCCGTGCACCGCGGCGGCCGAGTCGCCGCCGCCGACGACGGTGATCGCCCCGCGGGTCCCGGCTTCCACCAGTGCTTCGGCCACGGCGCGCGTCCCCTGGTCGAACGGCGGGGTTTCGAACACGCCCATCGGGCCGTTCCAGAACACCGTCTTCGCGCGGAGCACGCGGGCCCGGAAGTCGAGCTGCGTCGCCTTGTCGATGTCGAACACGGCGAACTCGGCGGGGATCTTGTCCGCCGTGCACTCCTGGCGCTCGGCGGCGCGCTCGAGGCTCGGCGCCACCACGGCGCCGCGCGGCAGGATCAACTTGGGGCCGGCCTTCTGCATCAGGGATTTCGCCAGGTCCGCCTTGTCGCGTTCGACGAGCGACTTCCCGACGCCGAAGCCGAGCGCCAGGAAGAAGGTGCTCGCCATCGCGCCGCCGATCAGGATCTCGTCGACCCGGGGCAGCAGCGCCTCGACGACGTCGATCTTGCCGGAGATCTTCGCGCCGCCGAGGACTGCGATAAAGGGGCGCTTGGGTTTCTGGAGCGCGTCGCCCAGGTATTGCAGCTCGCGCTCGACCAGGAAGCCGGACACCGCCGGCTTGAGGAGATGCGCGACCGCTTCGGTAGACGCGTGAGCGCGGTGCGCGCTGCCGAACGCGTCATCCACGTAGAGATCGCCCAGCGCGGCGAAGCGGCGCGCTAGGTCCGCCGAGTTCTCTTCCTCGCCCGGCCAGAAGCGTGTGTTCTCGACGAGCGCCACACCACCGCGCGGCAAGCGCTTGGTGGCGGGCCCCCCGGCGTCCAGGTCGGCAATGAACTCAACGGGACTCCCGAGGAGCTTCTCGAACGCCGGCACGACCTGCTTTAGGGAGTACTTCGGTTCGGGGCCTCCCTTGGGACGCCCGAGATGGGACAGGAGCACGACGCGCGCGCCCTTGTCACGCAGGTAGCGAATGGTCGGGAGCGCCGCGCGAATGCGGGTATCGTCCGCGACGGCGCCGTCCTTGAGCGGTACGTTGAAGTCCACCCGCACCAGCGCGCGCTTGCCGTCCAGCGCGGCGGCCGGGAGGTCCCGCAGCGTCCGTTTGCTCACCGTGACTGGGCGATGTGGGCCAGCAGATCGACGCAGCGCGCCGAGTACCCCATTTCGTTGTCGTACCAGGACGACACGTGCACGTACGTGCCGTCGATCACGGCCGTGGACATCGAGTCCACCACGCTCGAGTAGAAGCTTCCGATGTAGTCCACGGAGACGAGCGGCTCGTCGCTCACGTCGAGGATGCCCTTCAGGAATCCCTGGGAGGCGGCCTTGAACGCGGCGTTGACCTCCTGAATCGTCGTCTTCTTCTCGACCTCGGCCGTCAAATCCACGACCGACACGTCGGGCGTCGGGACGCGGAGCGAGATGCCGTCGATTTTCCCCTTCACCTCCGGGATGACGAGGCTCGTGGCCTTCGCCGCACCGGTCGTCGTCGGGATGATACTGAGCGCGGCGGCGCGCGAGCGGCGCAGGTCCTTGTGGGGTAGATCCAGGATCTGCTGGTCATTCGTATAGCTGTGCACGGTCGTCATGAACCCGTGACGGAACCCCCAGTTGTCCATGACCACCTTCACGACCGGAACGAGACAGTTCGTCGTGCACGAAGCGTTCGAGATGATCTGGTGCTTGCTCTTGTCGAACTTCTGATGGTTCACGCCCATCACGATCGTGATGTCCTCACCCTTGGCCGGTGCCGAGATCACCACGGTCTTGGCGCCCGCGGAGAGGTGCTTGCACGCGGCCTCGCGGTCGGTGAACCGGCCCGTGCTCTCGAGCACGATATCCACGCCCAGCTCGCGCCACGGCAGCTTCTCGGGCTCCCGAATCGCGGTCACCTTGATCGGCTTGCCGTTGACGACGAGCCCGTCGCCACTCACCTCCACCGTACCAGGGAAGCGGCGGTGGACCGAGTCGTACCGCAGCAGGTGCGCGAGCGTCGAGGGGTCGGTGATGTCATTGACCGCGATGAACTCCACCGCGGTCTGCTTGGTCATTACCGCGGCCCGCAGCACATTGCGGCCGATCCGACCGAATCCGTTGATCCCGACACGCACGCCCATGCCTCTCTCCTCTATGTGAAGTCCGGGATGACTGCCCGTCCGAACGTGATCGCCATGATGTCACGAGCGCCCGCGCTCTCGAGCGCCTGGGCGGCTGCCGCGATGGTGGCGCCCGTGGTGAAAACGTCGTCCACTAACACCAATGTGAAGTGCGAAATGGGGAATGCGGAATCTACGTCCTTAACTCCATTCCGCATTTCGCATTTCACACTTCGCACTGAAAACGCCCCCGCCACGTTCGCTAGCCGCGCGACCGGTGTCAACGCCGTTTGGGTCGCCGTCTCCCGCGTGCGGACGAGCACCTCGGCCACCGGCCACCCCCAACAGCGGGCCAGCGCCCGCGCCAACCGCTCGCTCTGGTTGTAGCCCCGGGCGCGCAGTCGTGCGGCGCTGAGAGGAACCGGCACCAGCACCGGCGATCCCTCGCCCCCGCCCCGGGTGCCGACAGCGAGCGAAACGCGGGCCAGCGCCGCTGCCAGGTCTGTGGCGATGCGGGGCAGCCCGCCGTACTTGAGTGCGTGAACGGCCCGCCGCGCCGCGGCATCGAGCCACACAGCGGACCGCGCGCAACGCAGCGCGGCCGGCCATGTCGCACAGATACGACAGGCCCCGAACAACGGCTCCGGCTGCCCGCAGCGCTCGCACCACGGCGGCACGACGGGCCGCCACCGATAACGGCAGAGGGGACACACGAGGTCGCGCGCGCGCTCGAATGATGCGAGCGCATGACAGACTACGCATTCTGCCGGAAGCAGCAGCTGTTCGAGGGCGCTACGCACGCAACCCGCGGGCCACCGCCGCCCGCATCACCTCGATCGGGGCTTGCACCCCGGGGAAGAAGCGCGTGAAGGCGGCGGCCCCCTGTTGCACCAGCATCTCGCGCCCGTCGCCGGCGCGCACCCCGGCCGCGCGCAGTCCCCGGATCCAACGGGTTTCGCGGTGCGCGTATACCAGGTCGAGGGCGGCACGCAGTGGCGGTGTACGGGCGGCATCGAGCGGCAGCGGGTCGGACTCCTTCAGGCCGACGGGAGTGGCGTTGATCGCGACGTCCGCCTCGACGCGGCCGTGGGCGGGCCGCGCGTCGGCGCCGCGACCCTTCGCCCAGTCCGCGAAGCGCTGCGCGCGGCCGCCATCGCGCGACAGGACGTGCAGCTCCGCGCGGGCCTCGGCCGCGGCCACCGCCACGGCGCGCGCCGCGCCCCCCGTCCCGATCAGCAGCCAGCGCCCCGCCCCGTCGACCCCCACTTCACTCAGCGCGGCGCGTACGCCGGCCACATCGGTATTGTCTCCCACCAGCTCTCCATGCTCGGTCCAGAACGTATTGCACGCCCCGACGCGCGCGCAGAGATCCGTCTTACGCGTGACCAAGCGTTCCACCGCTTCCTTGTGCGGGACGGTGACGTTGCCCGCCCCGCCGACGGCGGCAAACGCCGTGAGGATCGCGGGAAGCGCCGTCTCGCCACAGCGCAGCGCGACGTAGACTGCGTCGAGACCCAGCGCCCGGCAGGCGGCGTTGTGCATCGCCGGCGACAGCGAATGCTCCACGGGGTCGCCCAGCACGGCGAGCAGCCGGGTGCTAGCGCTGATCTCCACGGCCCGCTTCGGTGACGATGCGATCGACGGCCGCCGCGACGAGGGCGGCGAGCTCCGTGCACGTGTTGCGATACACGTCGAGATCGCCGCCAAACGGATCGCTGACTTCGGCGGCTTCGCCCTCGCGGCCGGCGAACTCACCGAGCACGAACACGCGGCCTTCACCGCCCAACTCGTCCACGCGGGCGCGGTGATGGCGCGCCATGGTGAGAACGAGGTCCGACTCCTCCACGACGTCGCGCGTCAGAAGGCGGGCGCGGTGCGCCGAGAGATCGAGGTTTTGCTCGAGTGCCACGAGGTACGCGCCTTCGGAAACGGGAGCGCCGTCCCACGCCCCGGTGCCGGCCGACGACACCTCGATGCCCTCTGCCCCGCGCTCGCTGAGCGCGCGATGCATCAAGGCCGCGGCGAGTGGACTGCGGCAAATGTTGCCGGTACAGACGAGCAGGATTTTCTTCATGGCCTCACGGCGCGAGCGGTCCCGCGGCACGGCGCAGCTCCGCGAGAGTGATGGCGCCTTCTCTTACGATACGCGCGGCGGGCTGCGTGCAATCAACCACCGTGGATGGAGGCGAGTTCCCCAGTACCCCGCCGTCGAGCACCAGCAGCACCCCGCGCTCGACCGCATCGGCGAAATCTCGCACGATCGCCGCCGCGCCCGGGGCTGGGGGCTGCCCGGGGAGGTTGGCGGAGGTAGAGGTGAGCGGCTCGCCCAGCGCCGCTAGGAGGGCGGCCATCCCAGGGTGCGACGTCCAGCGCACCGCGAACCCGCCTTCCGGACCGCGCAGCTCGTCCGGGAGGCGGCCGCCCCCGCCAGCCAGCACGAGCGTGAGCGGGCCGGGCCAGAACGCCCGCGCCAGCGCGTTGGCGCCCTCGCTGAAGGCGAGTCCCTGGGCCTCCGCCATGTCGCGGCTGCTCACGAGGAGGAGGAACGGCTTGCCCGTCTTACGGCCCTTGAGGCGCGCCAGGGCGCCCACATCGGCCGCGCGGGCGCGCGACCCCAGACCGTACACCGTCTCCGTCGGGTAGGCGAGCAGGCGGCCACCCCGGAGGTGGGCCACGACGGCGGGGATCGCGGCGGCGACCTCACTGGGGCTGGCGAAGGCGAGCGGCCTCACTCGAGATCACGCGCGAGCGCCTCGGCAAGGCGAAAGTCCTCCGCCGTTGTCACCTTGAGGTTGTCGGCCGCGTCCGCCACGACGTCTACCGGGTAACCGGCACGCTCGCACAGCTCCGCGTCGTCGGTGGGGGGGGCATCGCCCTGCCGCAGGCGGTCGTACGCGCGCGCCAGCATGTCACGTGGAAACCCCTGGGGAGTCTGCGCCCGCCACAGCCGCTCGCGTGGCACCGTGCGGGCGACGCGCCCGCCATCCTGCACTTCCTTCACGGTGTCGGTCACCGGCACCGCGGCCACCGCTCCGACGCCACTCCGCGCGCGCACAATGACGGCGTCGACCGTTTCCCGGCGGACGAAGGGTCGCGCGGCGTCGTGCACCAGCACGAGCAGCACGGTCGTGCCGAGCGCGGCCAGTCCGGCGCGCACCGACTCCGTCCGCGTCGCCCCGCCGGCCACCCAGGTCAGCCGCTCACCACGCAGTCCGTTGAGCCAGTCAGGAGGATGCTCGACGAAGACGGTGGGTAGCGTCACGACCACCCGGGCCACCGCAGGGTGCGAGGTGAACGGGCGTAACGCGCGGAGCAACAGCGGCACGCCGCCGACGGCTCGAAACTGCTTGGGCTCGCCCGGTCCGGCGCGCACACCCGCGCCGGCCGCTACCACGATTACGCCTACGTCAGGCGGCGAGGCGCTGCGCGAGCTCACCGATCCCCTCAAGTCCGACCAGCTCGATCCCCGCAACCGCCACGCGACCCCGGGCTGAGACGAACGCACGGCGGAAGCCCTGACGTCCGGCCTCCGCCAGTCGGCGTTCGATCGCCGTCACCGGCCGGACTTCGCCTCCCAACCCTACCTCGCCCAGGAAGACCGCATCCGCCGGCAGCGCTAGATCACGCACGCTCGACACGAGCGCCGCGATGACGGCGAGGTCGGTGGACGGCTCGAACGACCGCACGCCCCCCGTGACGTTCACGAACACATCCAGCGTGCCGCACGGGACCCCGCCCCGCCGCTCCAACACGGCGAGGAGGAGCGCGAGGCGCCGCTGATCGAGCCCCGTGGTCACCCGCTGCGGTGTGCCGAAGCCCGCCTTGGTCGCGAGGGCCTGGATCTCGACGAGCATGGGGCGCGTGCCTTCCATCAGCGCCGCGACGGCCGAGCCCGGCACACCGGTCACGCGGCTTGCCAGAAAGGCGGCGCCGGGGTCGAGCACCGGCTCCAAACCGTCGCCGGTCATGCGGAAGACGCCCACTTCGTCCACCGACCCGAAGCGGTTCTTCACCGCGCGCAGGATCCGATGATCGTAACTCGGTTCGCCCTCGAAATAGAGCACCGTATCGACGATATGCTCGAGGGTGCGGGGTCCGGCGATGGCGCCGCCCTTCGTCACATGCCCGACCAGGAAGACGGCGGGTCCCGACTCCTTGGCGAAGCGCATGAGGCGCGCGGCGCATTCGCGCACCTGGCCGACGTTCCCCGGGGCTCCCTCGAGCGCATCGGTGTAGCTCGTCTGGATGGAATCGACGAAGACCACGCGTGCGCCCACCGCGTGCGCGTGGTGCAACATCGCTTCCACGTTGGTCTCGCCCAGGACGTGCACCGAGCCTGCATCGTCGGCCAGCCGGTCGGCACGCAGGCGCAGCTGGTGCGGCGACTCCTCGCCCGACACGTACAGCGTCGGCACGCCGGCTCGCTCGAGACGGGCTGCGCACTGCAGCAACAGTGTGGACTTGCCGATCCCCGGCTCGCCCCCAACCAGGACCACCGATCCAGGGACGATCCCGCCGCCGAGGACAAAGTCCAGTTCAGGCAGGCCGGTTCGCCAGCGCGTGAGCTCGTCACTCGCGACGGTGGCCAACCGCACCGGAGGGCTGCCGGCCGGATCGCGCGATCCTCTGACCGCCCGTCCGCCCGTCCGCCCTACCGGCTCCTCCGCGAGGCTGTTCCACGCACCACACGACTCGCACCGCCCGCCCCACTTCGGCTGCTCGGCGCCGCACTCGGCACACCGGAACACGGAGCGCTCTTTAGCGGCCACGCGCCGCCTCCGCTGGCGCCTCTCGCGTGCTCCGGTTGTCGAAGCGGGTGTACTCCTTCTTGAAGTAAACGGGAACGATCCCCGTGGGTCCGTTGCGCTGCTTGCCGATGAGCAGCTCGGCCAGTCCCTCGATGGAATTGCCGTCCTTGTCGGTGGGCCCGTCGTACATCTCCTGGCGATAGATGAAGATCACGACGTCGGCGTCCTGCTCGATGGCGCCCGATTCGCGGAGATCGGAGAGCTGGGGGCGGTGATCGCCGGCGCGCTGGTCCGGCGCACGCGAGAGCTGGGACAGCGCCACCACCGGGACGTCCAGCTCCTTCGCCAGTGCCTTGAGGGAGCGGGAGATGTAGGAAATCTCCTGTTGCCGGCTTTCGACGTCCGCCGGCCCCTGCATCAGCTGGAGGTAATCCACCACGATCATGCCGATGTTGTGCTCGGTCTTCAGCCGCCGCGCCTTGGAGCGCATGGCGAGCGGCGTGATCGCGGCCGAGTCGTCGATCCAGATCGGCGCGGTGCCGAGGAGGCCGGCCGCGCGCGCCAGCTTCGGGTAGTCGTCGTCGCGCAGCTGGCCGCGGCGCAGGCGCTGCGCGTCCACCAGCCCTTCGGAGCAGAGCAGCCGCTGGACCAGCTGGTCCTTCGACATTTCCAGCGAGAAGATCCCGACGCCGATGCTGTGCTCGATCGCCGCGTGCTGGATGGCATTGAGAATGAACGCCGTCTTGCCCATCGACGGCCGTGCGGCGACGATCACGAGGTCGGCCCGCTGGAATCCGGCCGTCAGCCGGTCCAGGTCCACGAACCCGCTGGGCACGCCCGTTACCGCGCCCGCTCCGCTCTGGAGCTGCTCGATCCGCTCCATCGTGGGCCAGATCAGCTCCTTCAGCCGTACGAACTCCTCGGCGCGGCGCAGCTGGGCGACCTGGAAAATGCGGTGCTCCGCCGAGTCGAGGACGTCGCTCGGGAGGCCCCGGCCCTCGTACGCCTCCTGCACGATCCCGGTGGCCGCCTCGATCAAGCGTCGCAGCAGCGCCTTGTCGCGCACGATCCGGGCGTGGTACTCGACGTTCGCCGCCGTCGGCACGACGTCGATGAGCGAGCCGATGTACTCCATCCCGCCGGCGCGATCGAGGTCGCCCCGCTTCACGAGCTCGTCGCGCAGCGTCACGGGGTCGATGACGTCGCCGCGCTCGGTCAGCGAAATCATGGCCCGGAACAGCAGGCGGTGGCTCTCGCGGTAGAACATCGCGTCATCCAGGAGCTCCGCGGACTTGAGCGCCGCGTCCTGGTCGAGGAGCATGGCGCCGAGCACGGCCTGTTCGGCCTCGTTGCTCCAGGGCGCCTGACGACCGGCGTACTCGCGGTCAGTCGAGGAGGGAGCGGGCGATACGGACGTCATCCCAGGTGGGTCGCTTCCAGTTGGGGTTGCGCAGCAGCGCGGCCGGATGATAGGTAACGATGACCGGGACTCCGCGGAATCGGTGGACCCGATTGCGCATGGCGCCGAGCGACTGCTTGGTGTTGAGCAGCGACTGCGCCGCCGTGTTGCCCATCGCCAGGATCACCTTCGGCTTGAGCAGGTCGAGCTGGCGATGCAGGTACGGCAGGCAGGTGGCGATCTCGTCGTACATCGGTTGCCGATTCTCGGGCGGGCGGCACTTCACGATGTTGCAGATGAAGACTCGCTCGCGCGGCAGGTCGATGGCCGCGAGAATCTTCGTGAGCAGCTCGCCCGCCGGCCCGACGAACGGCCGCCCCGTCTCATCTTCCACCCGCCCGGGACCCTCGCCCACCACGACGAGCTTTGCATCGGTCGGGCCCTCACCGGGAACGGTATGGGTGCGGCCCTCGCACAGCCGGCACTTGGTGCAGGTCGCGACGAGGCCGGCGATCGCCGCGATGCTCGCCGCCTGCGCAATGGGATCGGTAGCGAAGAGATCGCCCGCCGGCGGGTCGTAGGAGACGCCGGGAGGGGGGAGAGGGGCTGGAACTGACCCCGGGGCGGACGGCGGTGGGTTCAGCACCACCGGGTCGCCCCCCAACAGCTTCTGTTGTTCCAGGTACTGCCGCGCCAGAGCCCGCCCGTCGCTCACGAGAGCACGTGCTCCACCTCGTCGAGGATTCGTTCCGCCACGTCGCGCTTGGACAGGAGCGGCAGCTCTGTCGGCTCGCCGCTCCGGCGCACGATGGTCACACGATTCGTGGCAACCTCGAATCCCGCGCCGGGCTCGAGCGCGTCGTTCAAGATGACCAAATCGAGCGCCTTATCTTGCAGCTTCTTCTTCGCGCGCGCAACAACGTCGCCTCCCGCCTCGAGCGCGAATCCCACGACGATGCACCCCTTCGGCCGCTCGAGTGTCCCGACGACGTCGGGTGTTGCTTCGAGCTCGAGCGTGACGTGTCCCGCGCCGCGCGCCTGCTTCGTCGCGGCCGGCGCGACGGGACGGAAGTCCGCAGGCGCCGCCGCCATGAGCAGCACGTCGGCCTTCTTGATGAGCGCCTGGAGCGCGCGCTGCAGATCCGCTGTCGTCTCCACGCGGTGCGCCGTGACGCCCGGTGGGAGCGGCAGGCCGGTTGGTCCCGCTACGAGCACGACGTCCGCGCCACGCGCGCTTGCGGCCTCGGCGAGCGCGTACCCCATCCGCCCGCTCGACGGGTTGGTGATCACGCGCACGGGATCGATGTGCTCGCGCGTCGGCCCGGCGGTGACGATCACGCGCTTGCCGAGCAGGCGACTCGCGGGCGCGAGCAGTCGCGCCGCCGCGGCGAAGATCGCCTCGGGCTCGCTCATGCGGCCCGGTCGCTCGCTCGGTCCCTCGGCGAGCGCGCCGACCTCGGGGCCGAACATGTGCCAGCCGCGGTGCACCAGGGTCTTCAGGTTGGCCTGCGTGGCCGGATGGGCGTACATCGCGTCGTTCATCGCGGGAGCGCAGAGCACCCGCCCCGTACGGGCGAGGAGCAGCGTGGTGAGCAGGTCGTCGGCGATGCCCGCGGCGGCGCGGGCGAGCAGATTGGCAGTGGCAGGCGCCACGATGACCAGGTCGGCGGTCTTGGCGAGGTCGATGTGCGCGAGCGCCCGGCCCGGCTCCCAGAGGGAGCCCAGGACCGGGCGCCCGGTCAACGCCTCGAAGGTCGGGGCCCGCACGAACTCGGCGGCCGCCGCCGTCAGCACGACGTCCACCGCCGCGCCGCCCTCGGTGAGCCGGCGGGCGAGGATACAGCTCTTGTAGCAGGCGATCCCGCCCGACACGCCGAGGACGACGTGCCGGCCGGCGAACGGCATCAGCCTTCCTGGCGCCGCCGCCGCACGAGCTTGTACGTCAGCCGGCCGGCTACCAGCTCGTCCAGCGCACGGGTCGTGAGCTTCTTTTCGAAATCGACCGAGCGGTCACGCGGAAAGTCGTTCACGAAGCGGGCGAATTTCGCCGCGACGAGCATCCCCAAATACTTGTTCCCGGTCTGCGTGGCAACTTCAGTGGGTGTGACGATTCGCATCTAGTTCTTGCCTTTCGACTGAGTGTACAACTGCGCTCTTGCCGCCTGGAGCCCGGTGGCGTACTCGTCTATCCGTTTGGTCAACTGAGGCACGTCTCGTTCCGGCCCGCGTCCTTGCTCAACGATCTCGCGAAGGCTGGCTACTGCTCGGTCCAGCTCGTCGTTCACCAAGATATGGTCAAACGCCGAGGAATACCTGAGCTCGTTTTGAGCTCGCTCAAGTCGAGCGTCCTGCTGCGCTACTGTCTCCGTCCCCCGCCCCTGTAGTCGAGCAACGTGGACTTGAACCGAAGGCGGCAAGACAAAAACGGTGACGAGATTGTCGCCCTGCCACGACTTCCGAATCTGCTCGGCGCCGACGACCTCGATGTCGAGCAGCGCATGTCGGCCGCTCCCGAGGATTCGGTCGATCTCACTTTTCGGCGTTCCGTACCATTCGCCTGCGTACTCCGCGGTCTCAAGAAACCGCCCGGCCCGCTTCCAGCGCTCAAACTCCTGTCGATCCATGAAGTGGTATGCCTGTCCATTCGTCTCACCGGTCCGCGGTTTTCGCGTCGTCGCCGAGACGGAGATCGCGTACTTGTCAGGATGCTCTTCGACGAGCTTCCGTGTGATGGTCGTCTTTCCGGTGCCGGACGGTGCTGAGACAATCACCACCCGCGGCGTCACTCGAGGTTCTCGATCTGCTCGCGGACCCGCTCCAGCTCCCCCTTCATCGCGATCACCGCCTGGGTGATGGCGGCGTCGTTTCCCTTGGAGCCGATCGTGTTCACCTCGCGCAGCAGCTCCTGCGCCAGGAATCCCAGCTGCTTGCCCGACCGGCTTTCGCTCTCGAGCGCCTGGCGGCAGGCGGCGAGGTGCGTGCGGAGCCGCACCAGCTCCTCGGTGATGTCCACGCGGTCTGCGAGCAGCGCGACCTCGAGCGCGAGGCGCTGCTCGTCCACCTTGACTCCGCTCGCCAGCTCGGCCACGGCGCGCTTCAACCGGTCGTACTCCGCGGCGAGCCGGGCCGGCGCGCGGGCCTCGATGACCCGCGCCTCCGCTTCGAGGGCGTCGAGCCGGGCCCGCACATCGACGGCGAGCGCTTCCCCTTCGCGGGCGCGCATCGCCAATACTTCCCGGGCAGCCGCGTCCACGATCGGCTCCAGCTCGCTCCAGCTCGCGGCCAGATCGCCTTCACCGTTGCCCGGGGCCGTCAGCACCTCGGGGTGGCGCGCCACGAAGCTCAGATCGGGCTCGCCCTTCAACCGCAGCTTCCTCTTCAGCTCCTTGAGCGCTGTTACCACCTGGCGTGCCCGTACCAGGTCCACCGCGATCGCGGCGTCGGCGTGGGGTGCCTCCACCCAGCGCACCGAAACCGACACGTGACCCCGGTCGAGCAGGCGGCGGAGGTGCTCGCGCAACTGATGCTCGGCGGCGGAGAGCTCCGCCGGCAGCCGCAGCTGGGGACTGTAGTAGCGGTGGTTCACGGTGCGGATCTCGACCCGCAGCCGTCCGCCCAGCGCCTTCCCTTCGGCCGAGCCGAAGCCCGTCATGCTCCGGGGCACAGTCTTTAAGCCTAGTTGCTCAAGGCACTTAGGTCAATCGGCCTAGTTCGTGAACCGCCACCGCACGCCGTAGTACTGGAAGTTGCGCGGATAATCGGCGCCCGGGACGTAGCCGCCGTTGAACGCGCGGGCGTTGCGGGCCTGCCAGAAGATCGTAACGCCCGCAATGCGAATCTGGGCGTCGATGTCGACGAACGTCGCGGGCGCGAGACCGACCACCGTGGCAATTCCCGTCACGCTGTCGCGCACGAACCCGGCGGTCCCGCCGCCGCTCCACGACTCGAACGCGCCTTCGAGCCGCAGGGCGAAGATGCCGCTGCGATAGACGCGCCAGAACTTCGAGTGGAAGGTGAGCGACAGGCGGCCATGACGGGGAGGCTCGAAATCCCCTCCGCCGCGTATCGGATCGAAGTACCACCCGGCTATGGTCAGCCCGGGCAGGAACCGGAGGCCTCCGTACGCCGTGAGGTAGTTCGTCGGAGGGGTCGGCCCAAGCGCGCTGAGCCCCGTCAGGTCGGGGAGCGGAACATCGGCGGGGGTGAACTCGCCCCGCCGGCCGCCACCCACATCCAAGGTGACCCAGGAACGATCGAGGCGGATCCCGCCCGCGACATCCGTGACGTGCTGCACGGTGTCGCTCGGCACATTGGGTGCGCCCAGGTCGCGCGTCCACACCGCGTCTCCGTGGGCCGAGAATCCGAACGGCAGGATGATTCCGAGCGCCACATGCGCGCGATCGCCCTTGCGGCTGTCGGTGTATTCCGAGTGGCGGGCGTCGCCGGCGATCGTGATCGGCCGCGCCACGTTCCACGACGCTTGTACCTCCACCTGGCGCGGGGCGGGCTCGGGCCCGTATCGGGCGATGACCGCCGCTGCGGCACGCCGCCCCGCGGTCGACGCGGTCAGACTTCCCTGCGTCAGGGTGCGCTTGTCGACCGTCGGATCGTTGGTCACGGCCGCGGTCGCGAGCGTCAGATCGAGCCGTGATCCCCGTCCGTCGGGGCGTCCCCCAACGAACAAGCGCAGCATCTCGTCCACGCGCTTCGAGCTGCGGGGATTCACGAGCGATAGGCTGTCGCCCGTGCGGTGCCAATCGGTACTCAGGATCTGGAACGAGGCGCCCATGTTCGCCTGCGGCAGGTAGTCGGCCTGAACCCAGAGGTCCACGCTGTGGAACGGCGTGCTGGTGGTGCCCGTGACGCCGCCGATGTCGTTCCAGTCGGCCACCGCCGACAGGCCGACGCCGGAGCGCCAC